>Ga0181599_1002779_pt1 | contig 15477 bp, 16 predicted proteins | sample 041ome_3_FD_148658 | JGI IMG/M metagenome (GOLD analysis project Ga0181599, IMG submission 148658) | Coastal salt marsh microbial communities from the Groves Creek Marsh, Skidaway Island, Georgia - 041405US metaG (spades assembly) | ecosystem: Environmental > Aquatic > Marine > Intertidal zone >...
AGTACCCTTCTGTGGCCAGGAGGTCATGACTGCCTTCACCAGGGTCGCCAAGGGTATGGCAAAAAACACGCCCCAAAGCCCCCACCAGCTGCCAAAGACAAGGACAGCCGTGATGATCGCAATCGGGTGCAAGTTGACAGCCTCTGAAAACAGCAGTGGGACTATGACCAGACCGTCAATGCCTTGGATAATGGTATAACCCAGCATAATAGAGAAAAAATCTGGACCCCAACCAAACTGCAGGTAGGCAATCGCGACCACTGGCACTGTCACCGCTACCAGCCCGACATAGGGCACTATCACCGACAATCCCACTAAAAATGCCAGCAACGCGGCATAATCAAGCGCGTAAATCTTGAAGAAGATGTAACTGACTACCCCCAGAACGATGATCTCCATGACCTTACCACGTATGTAATTTGCCATCTGCTGATCCATTTCAGCCCCTATTCGGTTCAATAAGGGCCTGCTTCGAGGCAGCAGTGACGAACACCAACCCAAAATCGCTTCCTGGTCCTTTAACAGAAAGAATACGAGTATCGGCACTAGTGCGGTATAGACGGCAACCGTGACTATGACTGGCAATTGCGATAGCGAAAAAGATACCAACCACTGGCCTATGCCACCTGCCTCAGTGTTCAGCATTTCAATCCAGCTGCCAACTTGCTGCTCGCTCAGAAGCGAGGGATATTCCTTTGGCAGGGTTAAAAGTAAGGTACGGGTTTGTTCGAGCATATTCGGCAGGTTGTCAAACAGGGCGCGCATCTGACGCCAAACCCTGGGGATAATAAAAAATAAAAATGCAAGAAATCCACCCAAGAATATACCGAATGTGAGGGCCACTGCCATGCCTTTCGGTACCTTAAATCGCCTCAGTGTTTTAATCGTACCCTGCATGATATAGGCGAGTGCGATACCGGTTAACAAGGGCGCCAAAATGTGACCCATGAAAATGATAATCAGCGTGGATGTCAGGAGTATGGCTGCCAGCAATACGCCTTCTTCATCAGACAGAAATCGATTGACCCAACCTCTCATCACGTCAAACATTGCGCGGAATTCCTTTCATCTGGCTTACCGACTGTCGATTGACAGCCAGCTATTTAACCTGTCCCCTTTCGCAATCATGATCAAAGCGGCTTGCGTAGAGAGAATCTACCCGGCCTTCTTCAACCAATAACGATACTGACCACCTTCTACCTTTGTCTGCAGAAGTATATGACCGCTTTGCTTAGCAAACACCTGAAAATCTCTTACTGAACCTGGATCCGTACAGACCACCGACAAGACCTGACCTGACTGGAGCTTATTCAGTGCCTGTTTAGCTTTCAGCAGAGGCAAGGGGCAGGTCAATCCCACAGCATCCAGCGACTCATCAACTTGAATCTCTTTGAACTGCGACTGGTTGGTATTACTGCTCATGGCGCGGCTCGTCTTGGTAAAACCGTGATTATAGCGCGTAACTAACCGGGAAACGAACTGCACTCAGCCATTCTCGCTTGCCGGGAACATATCGATACTGATAGGGTCCAACTTATCTCTCCCTTCTGGCTCGTAACTTCATGGCTGCCGCTGATTCACGCTGGACTATCCTGCCGATTTTCGTCTGGCCGCGACCCTGTTTGTTGAGACCCTGGGCTTTCGGCCTCGTATTCCTGGTGGCACATCTGGTGGCCCTTAGCGGTCTTTCCAGGGCTCAGGCTGCACAAAACCAAAACCTACCCCAATTTGGGAATACCACCTCAGCCATTATTTCACTCGCGGAAGAACGTGCCTTGGGCCAGGAGTTCCTGCGATCTTTGCGGGCTCAAGCACCCCGGGTCAGAGACCCCCTGATGCAGAGCTATCTGGAGCATCTGATTTACAAGCTCGCCACACACAGCCGCTTGGAGGACCGACAACTAGATCTCACCATCATTAATGATGCCGCGCTAAATGCTTTTGCTGCGCCAGGCGGTATTATCGGCGTCAATCTCGGTCTGTTTCTTGTCGGAGAAAGTGAAAATGAAATATCGTCGATACTTGCCCACGAACTGGCCCACCTGAGCCAACGTCACTTTGCCCGCGGTCTTGAAGCTGGCCGTGGCGCCAGCCTGAAAAGCCTGGCCGGGCTTTTGGCCGGCGTGGTACTGATGACGACAACCGGCGGGAACGCCGGCATGGCGGCAATCACTGCCAGCCAGGGTCTCGCGGAAAACGAACGCTTACGCTACAGCCGCTCGCGCGAAGCCGAGGCTGACAGAGTCGGCATAGACACGTTGATTGAGGCGCAGATGGATCCACGGGCGATGGCTTATATGTTTGAGCGCCTGGAACGTATCAATCGGTTCAATACTACCCGCATACCGGAATTCCTGTTAACCCACCCGGTGACGAAAGATCGCATCGCAGACTCGTACAATCAGACTCGCGGCTACCCACAAAAAGTTTGGCCTCAAAACCTGGACTTTCAATTGATGAAGATGAGAGCTATGGTCCAAACGAGCGAGGCGAACGCTGACCTGATCAAACGCTTCGAGGCTGGCGCTATGAGTAATGATCCTGTCGTCAAAGTGGCTCATCAATACGGATTAGTGCTTGCCCATATTGACGCCGGCAGAGTAGAGATCGCTCAAGGTTTGCTGCAACCTCTGCTGGTTGAATACGACGGCAAAATAGCCTTTACCCTCGCCGAAGCTAGCCTCAACATCAAAGCGGAACGCTACGCTAAAGCCCAAGAAATTTTGCAGCAAGCACTCCGCATCAATATCAACAATTATCCGTTGACGATGAGCTATGCAGATGTGCTAATGCGCACAAAACAAGCTGGAAAGGCCGTTGAAGCGCTAACCAAACTTACCAAGGAGCGGCCCAACGATATCGATGTGTGGTATCTCTTAGCTGAAGCTTATGGTCTTGCAAACGATATTATTGGCGTCCATGAAGCTCGCGCAGAGTACTTCGTGATGGTGGGCAACTTCGATCAAGCAATCAAGCAGCTCAGCTATGCCATTCCCCTGGCCAGAGACAATTTCAGCTTGACTGCCAGACTACGCCAGCGAATTACGACTATCCATGAACTTCGCCGCGAACAGCGTACCTCCTAAAAGGGCACAACGCCCTTTAGACGCTCCTCGCCTACGACCCCTGGGACTACTGAAGCTTCAACGCTGAGCTCGCATACGGTAATCATCAGAATTAGCAAACGATACCATCCGCTCCAACGGCACGAGTGCTCGACGGGCTATGTCGTCTGCAACGGTAACTTCGTTCGTGCCAGCCGCCAGGCTGGCATAGAGGTTCTGCAACTCGTTCATCCCCATCCAGGGACAATGGGCACAACTACGGCAGGTCGCGCTGGAACCCGCCGTCGGGGCCTCGATAAAGGTTTTACCGGGTGCCATCTGCCGCATTTTATGGAATATTCCTCGATCGGTCGCGACGATAAAATGGCTGTTAGGCAGATCTCTGGCGGCGTTGATGATTTGAGTTGTTGAACCTACGACGTCTGCCAGGGCCACGACACTGGCCGGTGACTCTGGATGTACCAGAACCGCGGCTTCGGGATAGACATTCATCAAATCACGCAACCCCTGCGCCTTGAACTCTTCATGAACGATACAGGCACCGTTCCACATTACCATATCCGCACCCGTCTCATTCTGAATATAGGAACCAAGATACTTATCTGGAGCCCAGAGTATTTTTTCCCCCTGGTCCATCAGATGTTCGGCAACCTCAAGAGCGATACTGGAGGTAACTACCCAGTCAGCGCGCGCCTTAACAGCCGCAGAAGTATTCGCATAGACCACGACAGTACGATCTGGATGCTGGTCACAAAATGCCGAGAATTCATCTATGGGGCAACCTAAATCCAGCGAGCAGGTCGCCTCCAGCGTTGGCATCAGCACACGTTTCTGTGGACTGAGAATTTTCGCCGTTTCACCCATGAAACGGACGCCGGCAACCATCAACGTCGAAGCTTCAGAGCGACTGCCAAAGCGCGCCATTTCGAGCGAGTCCGCCACACATCCGCCGGTCTCCTCGGCCAACTCCTGGATGGCATCATCTGTGTAATAGTGTGCAACCAGTACCGCGTTTTGCGCCTTCAGGAGCCCTTTAATCTTGGCCTTATAATCCTGTATTTCCGCTGCTGTCATCAAATGGCTCTGGTGCAATGGTACATCAAACGCGATATTGGCCATATTGTTTACGCCCTTGGAAGAATTGATGGATAATTATACCTAATTCGTCAAAAGATAGATCAATATAGGCAGACCCTGAGGACTGCGAGTAAACTGGATCAACTCCACCAGATGCCCCGCACCATGCCAAGCATTGCATTTCTTGTCGCCAAAACTGATCGAGTCGTCGACGATAACTACCAACGATTTTCTAATGTCATGCTTGAGCAGGGCTATTCTGTCTATATTGGCTTTATCGACTCACTCGCCATGGAGACTTCACAGGTCGTCGCCGACCTATTCCATCTTACTGAACGCTTACTGACAGACTCACCCTTCCCCAGTATGCGCAGCATGCCACTGGGGCAGATGGATAACATTTGGGTCCTGTCTCTGGGTTTACGCAACAGTTTTCTGGACAAGTTTCAGCTACTCTATACCCTGGAAGGTCAGTGTCGAATCATAAACTCCTTGAACGCGATTATGCACTTCAAGAGTAAGTACTTTCTTGCCAGCCATGGGCAGATTTTTCAACACCCAGATCTGTTTGCTTCTACAGATCCACAGGCCCTTTATCGGCATATGCTGCACGCCGAAGAGCGCGAACCTGGTCAACGCTGGATCGTCAAACCTCCTGCGGGCAGCCTCGGTCGAAGTGTCTTTCTAATCAGCGTCAAGGATCCAAATGGCCAGGTTATTCTTGAAACACTCACAGGCGCAGATGCTGACCAGTATTGCCTGCTGCAGCCCTACTTGAAGGAAATCGAAACCGGCGAGAAGCGAGTTCTTATCGCTGGTGGCGAACCAGTAGGACAATATCTACGCCGGGCGGCAAAGGATCACCGCACTAACCGCATGCAGGGCGCACACCTCAGCGCCTGCGACCTGACACTTGAGGAACTGGCCTATTGCCGTCAAATAGGCAAATTTCTTGTCGATCAGGGCGTCGAGTTTGCAGGCTTGGACCTTGCTCACCCCTGGGTTATCGAGTTTAACGTCATCAATCCCGGTGGTCTGGTGACCATCGAACAGCTCACCGGCGTTAGCCTCTGTAAAAAGATCGTCGAGCAGATCTTCAGACCCTAGAGCCTTCAGCCTGCATAAAGACCCTTCAGCTTATATAGAGCCTTCAGCCTGCATAAAGAGCCTTCAGCTTATATAGAGCATTCAGCCTGCATAAAGAGCCTTCAGCCTGCATAAAGAGCCTTCAGCTTATATAGAGCATTCAGCCTGCATAAAGAGCCTTTAGCTTATATAGAGCCTTCGGCTTATAAAGAGCCTTCAGCCTGCATCAAGAGCCTTCAGCTTATCGCGTGCCTTTTACCAAAGAGCCTCAATCACAGGACAAATATCGCAACTCACGCTTGAGTTTTAAGCGTAAACAGGTATTATACCGGCTCTTCTTTTGGGCCGATAGCTCAGTCGGTAGAGCAGCTGGCTTTTAACTAGTAGGTCCCGCGTTCGAGTCGCGGTCGGCCCACCAAAAGAACCTTGAAGGTTGTCTCATGGACAACTTTCATAGGGTAGTTTCGTCAGGACTTGATCATTTTTTTCATGGCCTGGCGAGACCTTCCCACCCTCTTTATCCACCCTCTTTATCCACCCTCTTTATCCACCCTCTTTATCCACCCTCTTTATCCACCCTCTTTTTGCCTCAACGCGCTAACCTTCGACATACTGTTATGTGCTCCCTCTCCTCCCTTATTAACGAAGAGTCATAATGAAGAGCCCTGATGAAGAGCCCTAATGACGAGCACTAATGAAGAGCCCAGTACTCCTGTCAGGGCAAGGCGTTAACCGATCCGAAACTTTAACGTCTCAACAATCATCAACTGAAGGGCGATAGCGGGTTGGATCTGACACTCCGGCCGCCTGAAAACCTGCTCGTCGAATCTGGCAGCTAGCACAGGCCCGACAGGCACGACCCAATGTGTCAAGCTGATAGCAGGACACAGTTTCTGCATAATCAACGCCAAGACTTATGCCGGCTCTGATAATCGCATCCTTGCTGAGTGCTATCAAAGGGGTGTGGATTCGCAGACGGCCACCTTCCACCCCAATACGAGTGGCCAGATTTGCCATATTTTCAAAGGCTTGAATAAATTCGGGTCGACAATCCGGGTAACCGGAGTAATCGACGGCGTTAACACCGATAAAGATATCCAAGGCCTCAAGGACTTCCGCATATGCTAGCGCATAGGCAAGAAAAACTGTGTTACGGGCTGGGACATAGGTTACCGGAATACCTGAAGCATCATCGGCGGTTGCGTTTGTCGGCACCGCTATATCGGGGTCTGTCAAAGCAGAACCACCAAAACCAGCGATATCCACTGATACCACCTTGTGGTGCGCTTGGCGCTGCGACGCGATCTGCCTGGCGTATTCAATCTCTGTCAAATGACGCTGCCCATAGTCGAAGCTCAAGCAGTAGCAATCAAACCCTTGAGCCTGAGCCATCGCCAGACTCGTCGCAGAATCCAATCCGCCCGAGAGCAAAACGACCGCCTTGGGACGACCAACAGCCACGTCAGACACCCGGCTTATCCCCCCAAAGTATTTTGTGTAATTGCATCTGGAACCTCACAGGTAAGCGTTCTGCAAGTATCCACTCTGCTAACTCGGCTGCATCCTGTTGCCCAACACTGGGAGAGAACAATACCTCACCCACGCGCGCCAATAAATCATACTCTCGCACTTTGAAACTCGCCCAACTAAAATCCTGGCGATCGCAAATCACAAACTTCACCTGGTCCTTTCGCTCCAGTAGGGCCAAATTAGCGTACATATTACGACTCACCTCAGCTGAACCTGGTGTCTTTAAGTCCATTACAATCGAGACTCTAGGATCAACGCCGGCTATATCAAGCGCCCCACTCGTCTCTAACGAGACTTGGTAGCCTGCATCGCAAAGCTTCTCCATCAACCGCAGACAATTCGGCTGAGCCAGTGGTTCACCTCCGGTGACAGTCACATAACGAGCGCCGAAACTGGCGACCTGATCGAGCACTTCCGCCATGGAAATTTGGATTCCACCACTGAAGGCATAAGCCGTATCGCAATACTGGCAGCGTAGAGGACAACCCGTAAGACGCACGAATACAGTGGGCAAACCACTGGTTTTGGCCTCACCTTGAAGCGAATAGAATATTTCTGTGATTCTTAACATGGTGTGTAAAGCTTGAATCTGAAGGCAGGGCAAAAACCTGCTCGAGTGATGGTAGAGGCTAGGAATTGCAATCAGACATACTATCGCGCATGTAGCTGCTTGCCAGCTTTGCGACCGACTTGCCCTGATGCTGCTCAACGACATCACTCAACAGCGCTTTCGCTTTACTGCAGTCACCCATTAGATGAAGGACTTTCCCTAGTTTGAACGCTGCATCAGGTACTTTTCGGTGATCTGGATAAAAGGTCATGACCTGAACAAACGCCTGACGCGCACTCTCATAGTCGGGAACCGGCATAGCGGCATACACTTCGCCCAACCAATAGTAAGCATTAGGTGCATATTCTCCGTTCGGGAAGCGATTGATTACCCCTTCTAGTTGTGTGATCGCGAGATCGTATTGGCGATTTCGAATCAACTCCAGAGCCGTATCGTACAAAGATTTTTCGCCTTGCACAGTAGTTGCAGGGGCCGTCGCACCAGCACTGGTCGTCGCCGACTGTTTAGTCGAGTCAAGCTCGCCTGCTGCCAGCGTCCTGGTTACCCGTTGTTCACGTAACTCCTGAAACCGACTGTCCAATTCCAGATAACGATCATCCTGGATTTTTTTCATTCTCTTCAACTGGTACTGCAGGTCTTCCACCAGCCCGCGCAATGTTTGGACTTCCTGCTCCATCAGCTGCGCCTGGTATTCAGCCTCGATACCTGAGGACACTGTGCCATTTTCCAGAGGCGCTTGAAAAGGTAGCTCTTGCACGTCAGACATACTGCGTGGCTCAATATTGCGTGAACCCAGCCCTTGGGCCAAGAAGCCAGTGGATTCGCTATCTTGAGCTTTGCTGTCTTGAGCTTTGCTGTCTTGAGCTTTGCTATCTTGAGCTTTATAGCTTTCAGATTTGACACTTTGAGGTTCAATATCCCGAGACTCTACTTTAATCCCGTCGCCGCTCGCAGCCATTAGAATTGGTGCGCCGGTCAGCAAAAGCAGTCCCAGAGCACCCTTTCTTATTTGGCAGATTGTCGAGTAAGAATCTCGCATATCAAATGGGTTGCCGATAAATTGCCGTCAGCCTTAGCGGTAAACAGCTTCGACTCGTCGATTCATCGCCCAAGCCGCTTCACTATGGCCACCATCTGCAGGCTTTTCTTCGCCGTAGCTGATAACTTCGATCTGCGAGCGAGAAGCACCTTCTGCAACCAGATAGGCTCGCACGGCATTTGCACGACGCTCGCCCAAGGCCAGGTTATATTCACGAGTACCGCGCTCGTCAGCATGTCCTTCAAGGCGAAGCCGTAATGTTGGATCTTCTCTCATCGCCATGGCGTGCTTGCTCAATTCAACATGACTGCCTCGTTTCACGATTGCCTGATCAAAGTCAAAATAGAACACACCCTGAAGCTCTTCCATGCCATCCATACTTTCGGCAGAGGGCACTGAAAGCTTGCCACGACTGACAACCGCTTGCCGAATCTCTTCAACCACAGGCTCCGGGGTCTCATAGACCGGCGCAACGACCACTGGAGTCGGCTCATCCATGGGCTTTTCTGCCTCTTGCTTGGACGCACAGCCAGCCAATACAAAAGCCGCAAAACTTACTACCATGACGCTACGTATTGTTATTCTTACCATGATTCGCTCCTGTCGATCGCTGAAAAAAGATTAAAACACAAATTTACCGGTAAAAGCATGCAAACAAGCCACGGATCGATAAATCTCGCGGCGAATTCTAGCAGATCATTCTGCAATAGGCTTAAATTTTCGCCGTTTTTGCGGTGACCAGGCGGGCTCCCTGACATCACCCTCGCTAGACGGTAGATTAAACTTCACGCCCCCATCAATGGATACAGCAGCCAGGATACCCTCGCCACCGACCTGTGTCGCATAAATCAGCATACTGCCGTTAGGTGCGATACTTGGGGACTCATCCAGGCTGGTCTCTGTTAACACTCTCAACCGACCACGGGCCAGATCCAACATGGCAATATGGAAGATACCGTTACGACGGTGCACCATGACAATACCGCTGCCGTCAGGCAAAACACTGGCTTTAGCGTTATAATCGCCTTCAAAGGTTAGCCGTTCGATGGACAGGTCATCAAGCTGAATCTGGTATATCTGTGGCTGGCCACCGCGATTAGAGGTGAAAATAATGCCTTTTCCATCTGGGCTCCAAGACGGCTCAGTATCAATACCATAGTGCCTGGTGACTCGTCGCAGTCGCCGATCCGCGATCGTCAGGACGTAGATATCGGGATTGCCATCCTTTGACAACACCATCGCCAACTGTTTGCCATCAGGAGAAAACGCTGGCGCGCCATTAAGACCCGGGAAATTCGTCAATTGCTGCCGAGTACCATTGACGACATCACGCAGAAATATTGCAGGCCGTCGGTCCACTTCAAACGACACATACGCAATGTAACGACCATCACGTGACCAGCTCGCCGAAAGAATCGGCTCTCTGGACTCAAGCATAGTCTCGACTCTGTGGCCGTCAGCGTCAGCTATATTTAGCCGAAATCGGCGGTTATTAATCGGCCCTAGCGCAGTCACATACATAATTTGAGTTGAGAAGGCACCGTCAATACCTGTCAGAATTTTGAACACGCTGTCGCTGGCATAGTGAGCCATGTCGCGCAGCTCACTGACACTGCCCTCTATCGTTTGACGCAGTTCTACCGATTGCTTGAAGACGTTATAAAGGGTGTAGGTCAGGCGATAGCGATCACCCACAGGTGATACATGTCCAATCAAAAGGTACTCCACGTTCAACAACCGCCAATCGCGGTTGAAAATCTCAGAGGTCTCATGAGGTAAGCTCAGCATCTGGCTAGTCGGCAGACTGTCAAATCGGCCACTGAGGACGAGATCCGCCTCGATAATGTCGCTGATACTTTCGGGAAGTGTGCCTGCACCCCGCCAATCAAAGGGCACAACAGCCACCCTGACGGCGTTATCAACGCCCTTGGTCACTTCGATTCGCAAGTCTGCCAACACCGGTTGAAACGGCGTACAGACAATCATTAAGGCTAGCAGGTATTTTTTTAATTTCATCAAGATCTCTTTACAGTCTTAGGTCTTCGGGTCTGAACAAGACCTCAAACTCGCGAAAATTACGCTCAAATTGGACGGACTCTGCCGGTACGATAAAACGTTCTGCCTTTCGCACGGCGAGCATCGCCGAACGATCAAAGGCTTCATTGCCACTTGAGGCCTGGAGCGTCACATTCACTACTTCACCCGTTGGCACGAGAAATACCTTCAACAGCGCCTGCATGCCATTTCTGGCGCTGGGCGGCCTTGACCAGTTTTGAATGATCTCACGCTGAATTTGCGCCACGTAGGCCATGGCCTTCTCGTCATCGGTCACGGCCTGCCGATAATCTTGCTCTCGGAGAATCGCCAAGGCGAGATTTTCTTGGGTTTCCGCCTGAGCTTGCTTGCTGTTTGTCGCTTTCTGCGCTTCGGCTTTCTTCGCCTCGGCCTGCTGAGCGGCAGCTCGCAATTGAGCTAGACGAGAGGCCTCGGCCGCTGCCTGGGCTTTGGCTGCCGACTCGGCTTTAGCTTTCGCCTTAGCATCCTTTTCTGCTTGTTTTCGCCGCTCCTGCTCCCGTTGCTTAGCCAATCGTGCTTTAGCTTGACGTCGCTCCGTCGCAGCTGCCGCCAATTTCTGTTCCTTGACCTTATGCGGGTTTGCGGTTACTAGCGCCGCATCAATGTAATATTGCTTAACTTCAGTCAAAGGTTTGACCGCATGATCTTCCCAATTGGTTAATAATAGCGCTATGACGACTGCGTGCACCCCCAATGCGAGCGCCGCCGGCAAAATATAAGTTCTGATGGGGCTCATGCGGCTATCCTGGTGGCTCTGTGATCAGACCAACACTCCTAGCCCCAGCTTGCTGCAGTACATTCATCAACCCAACCACAACACCATAACTCAGCGCCTGATCGCCCTCCACCAAGACTTTGATGTCAGGGTTTACCTGAATAATTTTTGCAGCACGCTCGCCGATCAAAGCCAAAGCAACCTGCTCCTCTTCCTGACCCACATTCATATAGTAGGTCGAGTCAGCTTTCACCGACACTACAAGAGTAAGTTCGTCCTCATTCACAGCCATCGGACCCGAAGCTGCGTCTGGCAAATCGACATTGATACCTTGTGTCATCAAGGGCGCGGTAACCATAAAAATAACCAACAGCACCAGTGTCACGTCGATGTAAGGCACGACATTAATCTCGGCCATCGGCTTTCTTCTCGCTGCTTTAGCCATTATTTATCCTGCTGACGTATGCCACGATACAAGATGCCACTAAATTCCTCGGTGAAGGCATCGAGACGATTTACGATAATTTCAACTTGGGCAGCGAACCGGTTATAAGCAATCACCGCTGGGATTGCCGCAAACAAGCCAATTGCGGTCGCCACCAGTGCCTCGGAGATGCCCGGCGCGACGACCGAGAGGCTGGCCTGATTCACCGTCGCCAGCCCTCGAAAGGAGTTCATGATACCCCAGACCGTGCCGAACAGGCCGATATAGGGACTGGTAGAACCAACGGTAGCGAGAAAAGGCAAACTCGTTTCCAGACGTTCTTCCTCTCGTGATAGGGCAACTCGCATTGCCCGCTGGACATTTTGCATAATCCGATCTGGATCTTCTTCTTTTTGTTGGCGCAGCCGAGTAAATTCCTTGAACCCGGCGACAAAAATCAACTCCATGCCAACCGATTCGCGCTCGCTCGCCTCTATCTCCAGATATATCTTGCGCAAATCTTTACCCGACCAAAACTCGTTCTCGAACGAGATGGAGTCTCGCTTGATTGACGACAGACTGAAACCGCGCTGAAAGATCATGACCCATGACACCATTGAAGCCAGAACCAGCAGGGCCATGACACACTGAACAACAATGCTGGCGTTTAAAACCAGATCGGTAATAGAAATGGGCTCATTCAAGGTAGTTACTCTTTAGTCTTGGTCAGTCGGGAGATCGTCAAATTGAAACGATGAGTTGGTGGCAGGTATCTTCAGGCCAAAATGCAGATACGCGTGCCGAGTAGCAACCCTACCTCTTGGTGTGCGCATGATAAAGCCCTGCTGGATCAAATACGGCTCGTAGACATCCTCAATGGTGTCACGTTCTTCGCCAATGGCTGCCGCCAGACTATCCACGCCGACAGGGCCACCATCAAATTTTTCAATCAAAGCCATCAGCAGACGCCTGTCCATATGGTCAAAGCCGTTGGCATCAACCTTCAACATATTCAGGGCATCCTCGGCCACCGCCCTGTCGATCTGACCATTGGCTTTCACCTCAGCAAAATCACGGACTCGGCGCAGTAATCGATTAGCAATTCGCGGCGTACCCCGTGACCGCAATGCAACTTCTCGAGCGCCGTCATAATCAGACCGGACGCCGAGGAGACGGGATGAACGCAGGACGATTTGAGTCAGGTCGTCGACCTGATAAAACTCTAGACGCTGAATGATCCCAAATCGATCCCGCAACGGCGATGTCAAGAGCCCTGTTCGAGTGGTTGCGCCGACCAGCGTGAATGGCGGCAATTCAAGTTTGAGGGTTCTCGCAGCAGGACCTTCGCCGATGGTGATGTCGACCTGAAAATCTTCCATTGCCGGATACAAAACTTCCTCAATTGCCGGCGAAAGTCGATGGATTTCGTCAATAAACAGGACATCACCGGCCTCAAGATTGGTCAGTGCCGCGACCAGGTCACCCTTCTTATCAATCACTGGCCCTGATGTGGCCTTAATCTGGACACCCATTTCATTAGCGATAATATTTGCGAGCGTGGTCTTGCCCAGACCAGGCGGACCAAATATCAGGGTATGGTCGAGGTGCTCACCACGTCGTTTGGCGGCATCGATAAAGATGGTCATCTGCTCGCTGACTTGGGGCTGGCCACGGTATTCAATAAAGGTTTTCGGACGAATTGCCCAATCTTGCGTTGAATCTCCCTGGGTAGATTCTGGCGTTACCAGTCGATCAGATTCAATCATTGTCAGCCTGTCCCCGCTTACCGGGCATGAAAACGCTAGTTTGCCACATTAATGCTTGTTCGACAGGAGAGACTGAAGCTCAAGCGAGTGATTTCAACGCTTGGCGTATTAAGCGCTCAACGCTGACATCCTGATCCTCTATCTGCGCCAATGCTCGTGCCGCCTCCTGAGGCTTATAACCAAGGCCGATCAATGCCGCCTCAGCATCCGCGACAACATCGGGCGCTCGCTGAGCAGAGGGCAGGAATCCATCAGCAAGTGCAGGAAGGCGGTCGCGCATCTCTATAATGAGTCTTTCCGCGGTCTTCTTGCCAACCCCTGGCAGCGCCGTCAGGGCTTTGACGTCATTGTTCTGAATGCAGCGGCTAAAGGCCTTAACATCAACGCCAGAAAGTATTGCCACAGCCAGCTTGGGTCCCACACCATTCACCTTGATGAGCGCACGAAACAACTCACGCTCAGACACGGTCGAGAAACCAAACAGCAAATGGGCATCTTCACGCACCACCAGATGCGTATACAACATAACTTCAGAGCCACTTTCACCCAGATGGAAAAAGGTGGTCAGGGGTATCTCCACCTCATAACCCAGGCCCTGAACATCGACGACCACTTGGTGGCTATTCTTTTCTAATATTTTACCCTGCACTCTGCCAATCAATTCTCTGTTTTCCTCTCGCCACCAGGGTTGCTGCCAAGGTTCACCATGCGGCCGCGGCGATAGCTATTGGCACCTGCGATCCGATTGAGATTCTGCTGCGTATTTATATGGCACAACGCGATAGCCAGTGCATCGGCGGCATCCTGTTGGGGCTGGGCGGGCAGCTTCAACAATGTCTGAACCATATGCTGAACCTGGCTTTTATCGGCCGCACCCGTACCCACCACAGCCTGCTTAATTTTTCGCGCCTCGTATTCAAATACATCGAGGCCCAGCTTTGCCCCCGCAACGAGCGCCACGCCTCGCGCATGACCCAGTTTCAATGCTGACGCCGCGCTTTTGGCCATAAAGACTTTTTCGATCGCCATCTCACTGGGATTATACTGCTGGATGATTTCGGTGACCCCGGCGAAAATTTCCACCAGCTTTCCTGCCAGGTCAGCCTGAGCAGCCGTTCTGATGCAACCACTGGCGACATAGACTGAGCGCGAACCTTGCGCGTCAATCAGGCCAAATCCCGTCACTAGAGATCCTGGATCTATACCTAGGACTATCGCCATTGAAATCCTGTCATGAGCGCTCCGCTGCCATTGGGGGCAGCCCTCAGCTTAGCACAAGCCACTCGTCGAAGTGGCCGCGATTATTCGCCTATTCATCAGCATCGTCAGGAAAACTGGCATTCGTATAGACATTTTGAACATCATCCAGATCTTCCAGGCTGTCGATCAGGCGCATGACCTTCTCGGCTGCCTCATCATCAATTTCACTGTAGTTCTGCGGCACCATGGCGATCTCGGCATTGACAGGTTCAAAGTGCGCGCCCGTCAACACATCCTTGACGGCCAGAAAGGTTTCAGGCGTCGTACTAACTTCGACTGAGCCATCGTCATCAATATCAACATCTGAAGCACCCGCATCAATTGCCAGTTCCATCAGCTTTTCTTCATCGAGTCCCGGAGCAAAGTTGAGCTGACCTTTGCGATCGAAGAGATAGGCCACAGAGCCATCGGTGCCCAAATTACCCCCTGCTTTGGTGAAGGCATGCCTGATCTCTGCCACTGTTCGGTTGCGGTTATCCGTCATGGTTTCCACCAGAATAGCCACGCCTCCTGGACCATAGCCCTCATAAGTCAGAGATACAAGGTCCGAGCCTTCAAGGCCGCCGGCACCTCTGGCAATGGCACGTTCCATGGTATCTTTAGGCATTTGTGCGGCCTTGGCCTTATCCACCACGGTTCTCAGGCCAGGATTGTCTTCCAAAACTCCGCCACCGTCTCTTGCTGCTACTGTCAGCTCGCGAATGATCTTTGTGAAAACCTTCGCGCGCTTCGCATCCTGACCGGCTTTGCGGTGCTTAATATTGCTCCACTTGCTATGCCCCGCCATCCCCTTTCTCCATCACGCTTCCTTCATCCATCAGTTTCTCTCAACCCCTTCTTTTTCCATCACATCAGACTGTTTTTCGAA
>Ga0181599_1002785_pt1 | contig 15452 bp, 15 predicted proteins | sample 041ome_3_FD_148658 | JGI IMG/M metagenome (GOLD analysis project Ga0181599, IMG submission 148658) | Coastal salt marsh microbial communities from the Groves Creek Marsh, Skidaway Island, Georgia - 041405US metaG (spades assembly) | ecosystem: Environmental > Aquatic > Marine > Intertidal zone >...
CCTGACGGCACCGTCGCGCCACAGGGCGAGACTGCGCGTCGCGCGTTCGAGGGGCGCGCGCGAGGCGACGGCGATCGCGCGTTGCGGTCGTGGAACCGAGACGCGCGCGGAAGGTTGTCGAGGGCGACACATCACACGCGCCGCCGCGTGTCTGTCGTGCGTCGCGTGCACCGTCACGTCACGTCACGCGCGTGACGGACATCAATAATCACACGGCGGTGATTGATTGTCGTTGCGTGCATTAAAACACGAAGACCTCCTGGTCGCCCGTCGTCGTCGCGCGCGTGCGAATGGTGTATATGGGTGCGCGTGACGACGTCGTCGTCGAGGACGTCGACGCGAACGATGATGACGCGCGAGGACGCGGACGGGTGATTGACGACGCGTTCGATGATGGTATTTCGAGCGTGTTTTGGGCGCGTTCGACGAAATACGGCGATGGCGATGGCGATGGGGATGGCGATGGGGTGATGGCGATGATGCTGTGCGCGGCGACGTCGTGGGGCGGGGATGTGAGGGTGTACGGCGCGCGCGCACGCCTCGCGGGGCAGCACACGAGGTTACACGCGTTTAAAACGACGTCGCCGCAGTTGTGTGGGACGTTTGTCGATCGCACGCACGTGGTGAGTGGAGGCGCGGATGGGGCAGTGCGCGCGTTTGACGTGACGTCGGGGGCGGAGCGCGTCGTCGGCTCGCATCGCGAGGCGGTGTCGTGCGTGGAATATGATGGCGAGAACGCGCCGAATATGGTGTTTAGCGCGAGTTATGATAGAACGTTAAAGGCTTGGGATTTACGTGCGCCTGGTGGGGGCGAATGTGGGCGGTGCGCGGCGTCAACGTCGATGCCGGGTAAGGCGTTTACGAGCGACGTCGCAAACGGGATGTTGTTTTTAGGCGCGAGCGATAGGCAAATTTTAGCGTATAAGACGTCGGATATCATCTCTGGTGGTCGACCGGTGATTAATCGTCAGTCGAGTATGCGATTTCAAACGCGATGCGTGCGAGGGAATCCGCGTGGTGATAGTGTTGTCGTCGCCTCGGTGGAGGGCAGGGTCGCCGTGGAGTACGTCGACGACGACCGAAACGAACGCGAGCGATACGCGTTTAAATGTCATCGAAAGACCGACCCTGCGACTGGGGAGGTGATTTATCCCGTGCACGCGGTGTCGTTTCATCCACTTGGAACGTTTGCCACGGGTGGAGGCGATGGGTACGTGAACATTTGGGACGGCGCGGCGAAGAAGCGGTTGTTTCAATGCCCGCGCTACCCGACGAGCGTCGCGTCGTTGGCCTTTTCTCCGTGCGGAACCATGTTAGCTGTGGCGAGTTCTTACGCGCAGGAAGAGCGCGAAAAGAATACGCCACACGATAGATTGTACATTCGTGTCATCGGTGATGACGCCGAAGTCACGCCGAAAGCAGCAGCAGCAGCAGCAGCAGCCAAGTAATATCATTCATTCAAGCGCTACGCGCGTCAGACACGCAACCTCACACGTCGAAGCGGGCACACGACGCTGGCATTCGCGCGCAATGTCACGAATATTCGCGACAACCGTGCGAAAGCTATGTAACCAGCCCGTCGTCGCACGCGCCGGCTCCCGACGCCTTTCGTCGTCGTCGTGCGTCGCGTGTCCCGCGTCGGCGTCGTCCTCCTCGCGCCAGCAGCTCAAGCCTCGCGTCGCGTCGTCGTCGACCATACGCGCGCGACCAAGATGCGGGTTTCGCGCACACCGTCGCACACTCACCACTGCCAGTGGCACACCCGCGTCGTTCGATTACACCGCCCTCGTGGCGTCCGTGGGGGAGATTAAAGCGCTCGCCACGCCCGCAAAGGTGGACGTCGTCGTGCAACCCGACGCGCACACGTTGGTCCTAGGCATGCGCACGGCGAATGGAAAATGCGCCTTACGCGTGAGCTGGCATCCACAAGTGGCAAACGTGGCGTTGAGCGCGCAACCGCCGCGAATTGGTAAAGAAGAGCAGTTGAGTTTTGGTGAAGCCGCGAATGGGTTGTTGCGAGGCAAGGTGCTTTTGGACGCCGACGCGCACCAGGCGTGGGAGCGCGTGTGTAAATTATCGTTTGGTGATCGACCTGGAGGCGAGGTGTCGCACGAGTTGCTGTGCGAAATTATGGGTAGACATAGTAATGCGTTTATATTGGACGCTTTAGCGGGGAATGAGGTGCTGGCGTGTGGATATCAGGTGGGCGAGAAGCAGACGAGCGTGCGACGGTTAGCCATCGGGTACGAGTACGCGCCGCCACCTGCGGCGCCAGGTATCGATCCGACCTCGGTATCTAGTTGGCAGGAGTTTAGAGATTTACTAGTACAAGTTGCGGAGACGATGAAGGATGACAGTGAACGCGCTATCGATCGATGTTTAGTGCGAGCGTTTCGAGGCGTGTCGCCTGCGCTGGCAAAGACATTGGTTCGCGGCGCGTGTGTCGCAGATGGGATTTTAGTCTCAGACGCATCTGATGGTAACCATGAAGCGGTTTATACCGAGTTTGAGCGTTGGGTGCACTCTGTAGAGACTAAAAACATGACAGATGTGGTGTGGTGCGAAGAGTTTGGGCAATTGTTGTTGCACGCGTCGTCGGCGGGCGTTGCGTTACCCCCGCCGGCGGAGGATTTGAGCGCCGCTGGTGGACCTATCGGTGCGCTATTCGGTGCCGTTTACGGCGAAGCTGGCGAAGAAGATGTATTCAGTCGCGAGCGTGCGCGCATACTTCAATCTGTACGTTCGATCTTGAAAAAGTTGGCGAGCAAGGAGGCGGCGTTTCGCAAGCAACTCGACGCCGCCCGGGGACACGAGAAGCTTCAAGAGCAAGCAGACGCGTTGATGGCGTATAGTTACAATTACAAGCCCGGAGCGACATCGCTCGAGGCTCAAGATTTTACAACCGGCGAGCCAGTGATGATTGCCGTAGACGCCGATAAAGGTCCGGTAGGTACCGCCGAGGCGTTGTACAAGAAGACGCGTAAATTACGTCGCACCGCCGACGCCATCGAGCCACTGATGGAGCAAGCCGCATCTGAAGTCGAATACCTTTCGCAAGTGGAATTCTCAGTTTTAGAAGTGCAAGAGTTCAAATCTAGAGATGATTTACTGTTCATAGAAGAAGTTGGCGCAGAACTCGTCGACGGCGGCTTTATGAAGCCCGTCGGCAAAGGTGCCGAAGCAAAAATCCGCGACAAAGCCAACGTCAAGAAAGGATCAAAGCCCAAATCGGGCAAGCAAGCACGTAAGCAAGAAATGATGAGCGCAATTCGCGTATACACCGCGCCGAGTGGCAAAGAAGTCTACGTTGGGCGTAACAGCCGCGGCAACGAAGCCGTGAGCTTACATTTTGGTCAAGACCAAGACGTGTGGTTCCACGTTCGCGGCGCTCCCGGCGCGCACGTCATCCTACGAAATCAACCCGGACAGACCGCATCCGACGAAGACTTACAATTTGCCGCAAATCTCGCCTCATTCCATTCCAAAATGCGTTCCGATGGCAAAGTCAACGTCTCATACACGTCTCCAAAGTACGTCCGCAAGCCCACCGGCGCCCGTCTCGGCATGGTCACCATTGACCGCGAATCCGTCATCGTCGCCCGACCCGATGACGTCGCCACCATCGCTCAAAGCGATTAGACACATTTTCGCAGCGCAATCATTTTCAACTTTTATTATTATTTTTATTATTTTTGTGTGCTTCCATTCTCATCCATCCATTTCCTTCCCTCCTCGCCTCCTCGCGCGTTCTCAGCCTCCAGTTCTCTGGTGACGTCACTCGCCTGAAAAAGTGCACGCGAATCGACGCGTGCCTCCCCAACGATCGTCACTTCTGCACACGCGCGACTCACCGCACCGCACACAAAACACACACACACACACAAAAATGTTCTCCATCACCGCTACTACTTCGACTGCCGTCGTCGCCCGCCGCGCCGCCGTCAACGCGCCGCGCCGCGCGTCCCGATCCGCCGTGCTCGCGCGCGCGGACAAGAGCGTGGGCGAAGCGCTCGCGAGCGCCGACGAGGCGTGGAAGGCGCAAGGCGAAACCGCCGAGACTGAACAAGTGATGAACATTATCACCGACAAGATTGATCCGGCTGATGGGTACGTGCGCGATCGCGACGGCGACTATTGAGCGTTGAAGATGCGCGCCTTGGGCACGCGTGCGAAAAAGCGCGTGGTGACGTCACTGGTGTTGTTTGTGAGTCGTATGCGTTTGGCGCGTGACGTCCACCGTGGATGATGACTGCGAGACTGACTTTCAGATTTTTCTTTGTTGTGTTTCGTTATACGCAGTTCCGTCGCCGAAGCCGCCCCGCTCGGTAACGACAACTCTTTGTTGGATTCCGCCATGATTGCCTTCAAGGATTCCCGCGCTGTTGAAATCATCAACGGCCGCGCGGCTATGATTGGCTGGATGGTTGCCCTCGGAGCTGAAATCAACAACAACGTCAGCATTGGTCACCAAGTGTTCAACGAACGCACGTTCACCCTCGCGGATGGCGTCGTGAAGACGTCCACGTACCCGGGTTCTGGTTTGTTTTTGATTGTGCCGACGGTGCTCATCGCGCTCGTCGCGTCCTTGGCGCCGGCGCTCAAGAAGTCTTCCCCGAACGGCTTGAACGAAAAGCCGGAAGCTTTCGGTCCGTTCAACCCGGATGCGGAAATGATCAACGGCCGTGCCTCTATGATTGGCCTCGTTGCGCTTCCGATCGCTGAGAAGTTCATCAACGGCTCTGCCCTCTTCTAAGCATGGCGCTTTTCGCTCTTTCGAGAGCGAGCGTGATGAAAGAGTAGACACCGCTGTATAAAAATTCCAGAAACGTTAGACGTAGATGCTTAATAAGAAGACGCAACATTTGCTGAATACATATAATCACGCGTGACAACATCCTCGTACGTCAATTCGGTGTTCGCATTCACAACCGTGTTTTCGCGCGGCGGTGCCACCAAAAGCGCCACGTCCACGATGCGCGCCCACGAGCCATCGCCAGCGTCGACTCATCGCGAGGCACCATCTATCGCGCGGCGCGAGCGCATCCTAACCAATACACTCGACACCGCGCGTGCGCCGACGTCGTTAAAACGCGTCTGGGTGCCGTCACCGTCGCTACCGACGTCACCAATCGACGTCATCACGCGCTAAAAAGCACTAAAACGAGCACAAAAGTCGAATCGACGCGTCCTTCTACGTCACTTCTGCACTCGCACACGCTCGACGTTCCGTCAGCACAAACCACAAAACACACAAAACACTCCACACAAATAATGTTCTCCATCACCGCTTCCGCTGCGTCGACCACCGTCGTCGCCCGCCGCTCCGCCGTCACTGCGACGCGCCGTCCGCAATCCGCGTCCCGTGCCGTGCTCGTGCGCGCGGACGCCAAGGCTGACGAAGGCATGAAGGCGACTGGTGAAACCACCGAGGCCGAACAAGCGATGAAGATGTCCAACGAAACGACTGCTTCCGCGCAAGGGTACGTGCGAGAGCGATCGCGCGTCGCATCACGCGACGACGATGACGTTACGATGGTGTCGATTAAAGTACCATCGTGACAACGTCACTTTAGGCACGGCACGACTGCGCGGTGGTAAACCTACTTGGAAGAGAGCGATGACGTCGACGACGATGAATTTGGAGACTGACAATTTTTTTTAAATTTTTGTTTCGCTTCATGCAGTTCCGCCGCCAAGGCTATGCCGCCGCGTGCGATCGCCAAGAACGATAACTCTACGTTTGACAACGTCATGGTTGCCTTCAAGGATTCCCGCTCGGTTGAAGTCATCAACGGCCGCGCGGCTATGATTGGCTGGATGATTGCCCTCGGAGCTGAACTCAGCAGCCAAACGAGCATTGGTCACCAAGTGTTCAGTGAACACTCCATCACCCTCGCGGATGGCGTCGTGCGCACGTCCACGTACGCGGGCACCGGTTTCTACATGATTGTTCCGGTCGCGCTCTTCGCGCTCTTCGCGTCCTTGGCGCCGTCCATGAGAAACTCCTCCCCGAACGGCTTGAGCGAAGAACCGAAGGCTTTCGGTCCGTTCAGCCCGAACGCGGAAATGATCAACGGCCGCGCCTCCATGATTGGCCTCGTTGCGCTTCCGATCGCTGAGAAGTTCATCAACGGCTCTGCCCTCTTCTAATTCCTTTTCTCTTCAGAGAAAGCGACGCAACGAGTAGACACACGCTGTATAAAATTCATTCCACAAACGTTAGACGTAGATGCTTAATAAGAAGACGCAACATTTGCTGACATAAACCACGCACATCGTGCACAACTACACACTCGTACGCCACATACACCGAAATATGGCGATGTATAATGCAAAGGTGCGAAAGACGTCGGAAAAGGATGAAAAATAATAGGCTAGAATTAAAAACTGGTCTACGCAAAAACAACGTGAGTTACATGCAAAATGCAAATGCCGCTCGTGCCAACGCAGCAATCTCCGCGTCGCTTTTATCCGCGCGCACGGCTTCAAACACGGCGTCCTCTCGCTCACAAAACACCATTTTTTTCGCGCTATTGCGGATAGCCGCCGGCAGCGTGTCATCCGCGATGACATCCGCCACGTTACAGAACTTTTGCTCCACGTACTCGAGTTCGCATATTTTCCATCTAGATATTTCGTCTTCCGTCAACGCCGCCGTCATAACGACACCTAAATCGCACGTCCCGTTTCCAGCTGGCGCCTGCACGCGAAACTCCCAGCACATTGTGCTCGAACACACAAACTTAAATCTCGACGGGTCGAGCTCGACACCGATATCTCGCTTCACGTGTCTAACTGCAGTTTCTTCTATCGTCTCTCCGCATCGCATGCGTCCACCGATGTACCACCAGTCTCCCATCGCGGGCTCGTGTTTACGCAAACCAAGAATCACGCGCTGTCGGCTCTCGTCCGTCAAAAGAATGTCCACGCACCCTTTTACGAGGATATCGAGCGCGCGCGCGTACTCATCCGCGGGAACGAACGACACTGATGGCTTGTACGTGCCAGTTTCGTAGTGGTGGTGCCGTTTCATCGCGCGACCGCGTGTGACGCACGAAAGGTGCATCAAGATGTTTTTCGTGTAAAAAGTGCACGAGTATATCCATTCCATTCGCACACACCCTCCACTGGTCGACGCACACGAACCGCGCGCAACATGGGACTCAAGGTGGGATGCAAGACGAATTTGACGGGTAAAATTGCCGTCGTCACCGGTTCGAACACCGGGATTGGTTTGCAAACGGCGAAGATGCTCGCCGATGGTGGTGCGAAAGTGATCTTGGCATGTCGCTCGGTAGAGCGCGCGAGAGATGCGGCCAAGTACGCGTCATCTAATGGCGCAAAGGATGTAGATGTGATGGCACTTGACTTATCCGATGCCGCGTCGGTGCAAGACTTTGCCGCCAAGTTTGCCAAAAAGTACAAAAAGCTTGACATTTTGGTGAACAACGCTGGCTTGAACGCCGGCGCGGGATACCGCGGGCCCAAGGTTACCAAGCAAGGGTACGACATTTGCATGGGTACGAACTACTTGGGACATTTCATGCTCACGTCCTTGCTCTTACCGCAATTGTTGGCGTCGGAAGATGCGCGCGTCGTGGCTTTGAGCTCTGTCACCACGTGGTTCGCGTCCAACAAGTATCACTTCTACACCAAGGGCGCGTCAAAGACAAAGGGTAACTACGGGTCGAGTAAGCTCGCGTGCTTGGCGATGACGGTGGAGCTTCAACGACGATTAGATGCGGCGTACCCGGATAACAAAATTATCTGTGCCGCCGCCGATCCGGGGTTTGTGTATAGCGATATCTGGAGAGACTACAACGCCGTGCTGCGCACGGTGGCTAAGATTTTAGCGCTCACACCGGCGCAAGGCGCGATGACGAGCGTGAACGCCGCGTCTTTGCCGTCAATCAAGAAGGCGTCGTTGTACATGCCATTTTCTATCAAAATGTCCAAGCTGTTCAAGATTAATAGAAATATGGCGTACAATTTTGGGATGCCGCTCTTGTCCAAAGTGTTTGCGGGATTTGGCGCCGACGCCATGGCACCTCGCGCAAAGAACGCGGAATCGAACGCCGCATTGTGGGATTTGAGCATTGACTTTTGCAAAGAGTGCGGAGTAAAGGATTCCAAGGTGTTTGACTTGTAATGCATGTGCTATTCTAATTATGATCCGTCAATATTTATTTACACCATTTGCCATTCAATGTCTTCGCCGGCGTAGAATGGAACGACGACCGAGTCGCCAAACTTGTACTCTGTAGGGACGGTCCACGACTTTTTCTCCAAAGTCACCGTACCAATGTTTCTTGGAACGCCATAAAAGTCAGCACCATTGTGCGACGCGAACGCCTCGAGCTTATCCAAGGCGTTCACACTCTCAAATGCCGTGGCGTAAAGAGGAAGCGCGGCGTGCGCTGAGAAAATGCCTGCGCAGCCGCACGCGCTTTCCTTCGCACCCTTCGGGTGAGGTGCGCTATCTGTGCCCAGGAAAAACTTCTTACTCCCACTCGTCGCGGCAGCGAGTACTGCTTCGCGATGTTCTTCGCGTTTTAAGATGGGCAAGCAATAAAAGTGCGGTCGTAAACCACCCTTGAACAAGGCGTTGCGGTTGAACAACACGTGTTGCGGAGTAATTGTCGCCCCAATGTTCGCCGGTGCGCTGGCTACGAACTCTGCTGCATCGCGTGTCGTGATGTGTTCCATCACCACTCGTAATTCAGGCGCCGAATCTAACAAAGGAATCAAAACTTCCTCGATAAATTTCGCTTCTCTATCAAACACGTCTACACTCGCGTGCGTCACCTCCCCGTGAACTTGCAACGTCAGGCCGAGCTCGGAAATCTTCTTAATCGTATCCTTCACCTTACGAACGTCGGTCACTCCATACTCACTATTGGTCGTCGCCCCTGCCGGGTAGAGTTTATATCCACGAACGAAACCGCACGCTTTTGCCGCTTCTACTTGCGCCGGCGTGGTGTTGTCTGTCAAATACAAAGTCATGTGCGCCTCAAACCCATCGTGTGCGGCGCGCGTGATCATGTCTCTGTACTCCTTGGCGTCCTCCGCCGTACGCACAGGAGGGGTGAGATTCGGCATGATCAACGCCCGGGCGAACGTGGCGCTGGTGAACGGAACGACGTCGGATAACTTGCTCGCGTCCCGCACGTGCAAGTGCCAGTCATCGGGCTTAGTGAGAGTGAGCGATTTCGCCGCCGCTGACGTCGTGGTCAACGCGCGCGAGCGGACGATGCGTTGACAACGCATGCGATTCGTGAGTTGTGGGCGAGAGAACGCCCCAGCGATGGCGGCACGCATGGAGACGTGCGTGGTGGACATGGCCCGAGAGGCACGTTTTGGAGCGGAGGCGACGGCTACGCGTGCACCGTATTGTGGATGCGCAAGAAATTGTTGTACTGGTACAAGTATATAAATATTAGTGATATGTGAGGCGGTAATGCGCGCGGCGCGCAGGTGGTGTCGTGATCCGTAGTAGGTGTACAAAAAGTTGAGCGTGGCATACATGCGAGAGTCCATCCACCAGTGGCTTCTCACGCTCCGCGCGTCGAGCAGCAGCCAAAAAATCCGGTGAGCGATTTCATCATTGGACTATACTCCGCCGGCGGCACTGTTTTCTTACGCGTCGCTGCGTTTTCAGAGGCGAACATGTCAATCACGGGTTGGCCCGTCTTTGTGTTGCCGACGACTGGCATGCCGTCGTCTTTAAACTGTTCAAAGTCATTCGTCACGCCCACCTCGGCTTCTAACGCAGCGATGCTTTCGTTCAAACGTTGCTTAGAAAAGTTTAAACTATCACTCACGGCGCTGATTCGCCCATTCACGCTGCCGATCGTGCCGTGCTCTCGATTTCTCGTCGACGCCACGGTGGACAAGTCCACCGAATACTCGCTCTGTAAGTCATCCATATCTGCCACCGACGCGCCGTCATCCACCGTCGAGCCATACATGATCGAATATCCAATCAATGAGTTTTCATCACCTCCAGCGATGTCGTCATCGCCTCCCCCGATCGAACGCGTGCTCCATTTATCCGCCCGTCCGCCTCCGCTACCTTTCCCACCTCGAGACGCTCCCGTTCGTTTCTCTGAGAACGACTCCAACTGCCTCACCAGCGACGTCAACGCAGCATCCGTATCACCATCGTTATCGTCAACATCCATCAGCGGCGCCCCTGCTCGCGCGCCCCCGCGTCCACCGTCGTGTCCCGTCTCGTCCTCTTTGAAGGATCGCAGCGCGCGTTCCGTGAGCTCCACAGCTTGCATCGTCGCCGTGCGCGTGTTCGACAACCTCGCGCTGACGTCATCGGCGTTACGCAACGCGTTCGCCGTGGACGCACCGCGATTGGACCGACTCGTCGACATCGCTCGTCGTTGACGCGCGCTGGTGAATGCCGATTAATTGCGCGAAAAAATCAAGCTTTCATCGGCTGAACATTTGGATCCTCAGCTCACCCGCATTGATCGACGCGTACGTGCGCCATCGAACGACGCGTCGCACGCAACACGCGATAATGAGTGCGTGCTTGGTACCGGTGCGCGCGACGGCGCGCGCGCGCGTCGTGGAACGTCGTGGAGGTTCCGAACGAGGATGCGTGACGTCGTCAGCGCCGCACACGTCGAGGCGTCGTGGGATACAGACGCGAGCTACGGATGACGCGAGCGAGGATTCGCCGTCGCGCACGTCGGCGTCGACGTCGATGACGACGTCAACGACCACCGGTGCGCGTAATGGGGGCGAGGCGAGCGCGCGACGGGACGCCAAGGCGAGGTTGTTGGAGGCTATCGCCGGGACGTATCGAGGCGCGTTGGCGACGTCGAGTGATAGGCGAGAGATTGATACCGCGCAAGGCGTGCTCGAGCGTTTGAATTCAAGCGAAACGTTGGATTTTGATATGTTGGATGGGAAATGGAGGTTGGCGTACACGAATGCGGCGGATGTGCTTGGGTTGTTAATTGCCTCGCAACGGTTTGGTGTACCTGAGGTGGGCGATATCTTTCAAAGTTTCGGCTGCGCGAATGGTACGAATACCGGAATTGTGAATGAAATTCGGTTGTCCGTGCCATTTTTGTTGTCAGCGGCGAAACCGGGTGAGCCTGGTGGCGTCGGTCTGCGCGTGCAAGCTTCGTTTGAAGACGTCGGTCGCCGCCGATTGGCGTTGACGTTTCAAGAGGTGCAGGTGAGCGAGATTTCCATCTCACCATTTGCAGAGACGTTGTTAGCGCCCGCGTTGCTACCTCGTGGAACTTTGAACCACCAGGTATTGCTATTCATCAAAGAGTTGGAGTTGAAGTTCCCGTTACGTGGGGCTTTGACTTCAATCGGTGGTGGCTCACAAGGCGCAGCGGTCGGCACGTACCACTTGACGTACTGCGACGAAGACGTGTTAGTCGGTCGTGCCGCTGCAGGCGGCGTGTATATTTTTACGCGCGCATGAACAAAATTTTAGCTTTAGACGTAGCTCATTACTACTGCAGATCTATTGATTTTCTAAAATGTTTTATCGTTTGCGCATGTTCACCCCTGCGCGGAGGACTTCATCCGTGAGCAACAATTGAGTGGCGATGATGGGAGCCGAGTGCAAGATTTGTTGCTTCACGAGGTAGTTATCGTAGATACCGTTCATGACTGGATCGAACGGTTCGCCGGTGGTGATATCAAACCCAACGACGTTGCCCCGGTCAAACTCTTCTTGCATGGCAATAATCGCATCCTGGGCGTCGTAACCGCTGTTCTCCGCGAGCGTCTTCGGGATAACCAACATCGCATCTGCGAAAGCCTCCACTCCACGCTTCGCACGACCCTCGACTGTCTTCTTACAGACGTCATTAAGGTGCTTGTAGAGCGCAACCTCAAACGCCCCCGCGCCGGGCACCACGCCCTTGTCCGTCAAGACGTTCTTCACAGCGCGCAAGCCATCTCTCACCGCATCTTTCAACTGCGAAATTGTGTGGTCATTCGAACCTTTCAACAAAATCGTACACGACGTCGGATTCTCCACCTTCTCTACAAATGTGTACTTATCATCACCTAAAACGTACTCATACACTTCGCCAGCTTTGCCCAAAATTTCAGGCGAGAGCTCCTCGACAGAGTTGATGCATTGACCGCCGCACGCGAGCACGAGACGTTCCATGTTTCTGCGTTTAGCGCGACGAAGACCGATGATGCCTGCCTTGCAGAGCATGTCGAGGGAGATTGGATCAATACCCTTTTGCGTGATGACAACAAAGCCCTTGTCGTTGCCGTCGCACACCTTGTTCTTCAAGGCGATGATCTTCCGGACCGTCTCATCAGTGTACTCGCGTTCTGCCGCCACCATCTTCTCACGCTGCTCCGCATCCGTATACATAAACGTCGAATTCACTTCCGAACGTTCATACTCTAAGCTGATGTTGCACGTCAACACGTACGCGTCGTCCACGTGCTTCTTCATGTCTGGATGTCTCGTGCCGTGATCGAGCACTAAACCTTGCACCAATTTCGTCTCGTTATCTGTTTGATGCTTCATCGTCATGATTTCAACCATGTGTAAATCAATCGGCTGATCCGGCTTGCCAATACACAACACCGCATCGACGACAATTGTGGTCAACCTATCCGCCAACTCTTCGCGAAGCTTGGTGCGCAACGCTGTGCGCGCGACGCACAACAACAATTCACGATCAGGCGCCTCCATGCCTGGCGCCTCGCGCTTAAATTCCGCAAGAAATTGTAACGATGCACGCTTCGCCGCATCAAAACCTTCGACTAACACTCGCGGGTGCAAACCTTCATTCAAGTATCGCTCGGCTTGTTTCAACATTTCTCCAATCACCAACACGCTCGTCGTTGTCCCGTCACCCGTGATATCATCTTGCGCCACCGCGGTGCGCGCAATCATCACCGCCGTGGGGTTCTGTATTTGCATCTCTCGCAAAAGCACGTTGCCATCCTTGGTCAATTTCAACCCTACACGAACATCAAACAATTAATCATCAGTCAACGCGAGTCAAACCAAACCAACCACAGATCTTTACGATCGCGCGCGCGCAAGAAAGCGTCTCTTTCGCCCCACAGAACGCCAGTCGCGCGTCGACGACGCACGCATCGCACAAACACAACATTCATCGCGAGTGCTCATCCGTGTCGGCACGCAAACGCACCTCCAGCACCATCGACGAGCATCTTAATCGTCCCCTTTGGTCCCAAGTTTGTCTTCATCACATCCTGCAAACCTTTGGCGGCGTTGATGTTCATGAATAACGCCGCGTCGCGGTTCATGACTTCGGCATTGGGGTTGACGGATTTCAAACTCATCGCGCGAGCGTAGTGATGCGCGATGCGGTCGTCGATGTGTGTGCGATTCGCGCGCGGGTGCGGCGGGAAGTGCGGCCGCGCGAGGTGCGATCGAGGCTTGGTGTCGTCATTTTGACTGGGACACAACTAACAATACAACGCGGAACAAGGCTATGGGACTAGAGTAATAATAATGCGGGTCATCAATCATCGTTGGAGGCTAAGAGTTTCGTGACGGTTTCGTACGCGGCGAATGTGACCGCGCTTGATGGTAAGACGCGTAAAATATTTGGCGTCATGCCCTTGTATAAGCCGGACAAGCCTTCGCGCGTGAGCGTTTGGACGAGCGCTTGAGAGAAACGCGCGTACGTTGGCGCATCTGCCGAACGCACATCCATGCGTTGTTGAATGCGAGAGCGAACGACTTGTATGGGGTACGTCACCGTGGCGGCGAAGAGCTTAGAGAGCACGCCAAACGCTGCGGCTTCGGATGGATCGACGCCTCGCGCGTCGCCGACGCCGCGACGTCTCCGCGCAGCGAGCGTCTTCAAGTGCTCATACGCCACAAACTGAATCGAACCGTGTGACACGAGAACTAATGAAGGGACTAAACCTTTATATAACCCACCCAAGCCTTCTTTTGCGGCGATGCGCGCCAAGGCATCGATAAAACTCGAGTACGGTCTCTCCGCCGCCGCTCCCGCTCCGCTCGCCAGCGTCCCCGCGCGTTGCAACTGCATGCGCGTCTTAATCACCCAAATCGGATTCGTCAGCACCGTCGTCATCATGCCAGCCTCCGTCGCGGCGTAAAAATTCTCCCTAGCTGACAACTCAAAGTCCTTCCCGCCCTCGCCTCGCGCCGCCCCGTACCGCCTCCTCGCCGCGTTATAACACGTAAAATAAGCCCCCCACGACACCGCGCTCCCAATCACCGCCGGCGTCGTCCCCGCATACAACCCTCTCACGCCCTCATCCGCGACAATCTTTCGCACCCCGCGCGCGAACCCGGCGTACCGTCGTCGCGACGCATCCACTTCATCTTGCACCTGCAGCCTCGTTTTGATGACATCGAGCGGTTGAAACGCAATCGTGGACGACGCCCCGGCGGTGATGCCCGCGATGAAATCCCTCGCGCTTTGCGTCGCGCCATCGCGCGCCATGCACCGTCACCGTCGCCGCGCACCGTCGTCACGCCTTCACTGGACGACGACGACGACGACGACTGGACGACTGGACGACGACGTCGCCGCGAACACCTCTCGCATATGCACCCGTAAGTCTGCGGATGTCACGTGAACCATTCAAACACGGACCATCGCCGAATGTCCGATCATCGACGCCCACCCCCTAACCCCCCCCCGACAACGACCACCGCATGGATTGATTGATTGATTGCGATTGGCGACGGCGCGCGCGCGTCACACTGCGTCGCGCGTTCGTCGAAGTAAAAGGTACGTGATTGACGATGGCGATGCGCGATCGCATGCATGCGCCCTTCGTCGTCGTCGTCGCCGCTCGGGTTCGCTCGGTTGCGTGCGCGACGACTCGTGGACGACGTCGCCCACGATGGCGCGATCGCGACCCCAAAATCGCGATGATCGATCGATCGATCGGTCGATCGCGACGACGTTTGGGCGGCGCGTACGCGTCGTTCGCGGTCGCGCGACGCGTCGCGTGATGACGCGATCGATTGCGTGTGATATTTCTCCATCGCACGGTCGCGTCATCGCGCGTCGCGCGCGTCGCGTCGTCGTCGTCCGCGAGTCGTCGCGCGCGCGCGCGGCGGCGGCGGCGGCGGCGATGGGCGACTAAACCCTCGCGCCGCCGCCGTGGAATGGTTTGGAAGGTTTTGTGTGTATTGTGGCGAACGCACGTCGCATATGTGCATGTTTGGGGGGTGGTTTTACGTATTGGTTCACATATAAGCCTATGTCGTGGTTTTACGTGTGTGTGTGTGTCCCGCGTTCTCGACCCGCGGACTGACGTCTCGAACCGAATTGGTTTCGTTCAATACGCGCGCGCAGAATTTACAATGTCTGAAGGCAAGGAACATCTCTCCATCGTTATCTGCGGTCACGTCGATAGCGGTAAGTCGACCACGACTGGTCGCTTACTGTTTGAGCTCGGGGGTATCCCCGAGCGCGAACTCGAAAAGC
>Ga0181599_1002797_pt1 | contig 15389 bp, 14 predicted proteins | sample 041ome_3_FD_148658 | JGI IMG/M metagenome (GOLD analysis project Ga0181599, IMG submission 148658) | Coastal salt marsh microbial communities from the Groves Creek Marsh, Skidaway Island, Georgia - 041405US metaG (spades assembly) | ecosystem: Environmental > Aquatic > Marine > Intertidal zone >...
GTTTCCAGAAACACTGATATGACCTATGATCCGGCAATCAGTCGTGACTCAATTGAAATGATATGGAAACTCTGGGAACAACGCTCCGGGAGTATTGTAATACCAGGGCATGATGTGCCTTTAGCTCAAGAAAATGGTGTCATACGCAAGCTTGGCGAACATGAAGCAGCCATCAAAAGCTGGTCTGGCGATGATATGGAAACAACAACATTATACCGCTTGTTTGAGCAATAAATGACTTCACCTGCTATTGAATTAGCGGCACAAAAATTACCGCCCAACAGTTGTGATTGCCATGTCCATATTATTGGCCCGACAGAACAGTTTCCATTAAGCAAATATCGTGCTTACACACCAATGGAGGCCAATGTTGCAATGCTTCACAAGATGGCTAAAAGCGCCTCCATCGATCGACACGTCCTTGTTCAGCCATCAGTATACGGCACAGACAATCGCTGTTTGCTAGCGTCACTTGATACACTCGGCAAGAAGCATGCAAGAGGCGTGGTTGTGGTCGATAAAAGCATCGAACAGTCAGAGATTGATCATTTGCAAAGAAGTGGTGTTCGGGGGCTAAGGCTCAATCTGAAAAGCAATGGAACACCAAATTATCAGACGATTGAGGCCGCAATTGCCAGCGCAGTAAAAATAGCTGAACGATATAATTGGCATATACAGCTATTCATGCCATTGGAGGTGCTTTGCAATCTGACTAACCAGCTTTTAGCACTCCCAGTGCCAATTGTTCTCGATCATTTCGGGCTATTATCCCCACATCAAAAAGATGAGGCCACCTTTTCCACTATCAGGAAACTGCTAGAGTCCGGCAACTGCTGGGTAAAATTATCTGGCACCTACCGAATTGCCAAAACCCCAACACATCCAGATTTGAGAAAGCTTGCTAGACAGCTATTCGCAATAAATGGTGACAGATGTGTCTGGGCCTCGGACTGGCCGCACACACCCAAGCACAGCGGCAAGGCGAACCAAGACCTTGTTGAAAAACCATATCAGTCAATTGACACTGTTGGACTGATCAGAGATGCGCTCGGCTGGCTTTCACCTGAAGACAGCGTTAGGTTATTCAGAGATAATCCTAAAACACTCTATGACTTTGAAGATTAGGAGCGGTACTAGTCACATCTGACCGACATACCGCCATCAACAACAATTTCCGTACCGGTAATAAAACGCGCCTCATCGGAGGCCAAGAACAGAACTGCATTTGCGGTGTCACGGCCATCACCCATAAAGCCGAGTGGAATACGAGCAAGCCGCTGTTTCAACAAAGCATCAACATCACCGCCAGCGCGCTGGCCTGCGAGGCGCGTTTCAACCATCGGGGTATGTAACTGTCCAGGAACAACAGTATTTACCCTTACACCATGTGACGCGTATTCAACAGCAACAACCTTGGAAAGTTGAATGACAGCAGCCTTGGCAGCAGCATAGCCAACCTGTGCCGCCCCAGTCCAACGCAAGCCAGAAGTTGAAGCTATATTAACAATTGATCCAGATTTCTTCTCTGCCATATACGGCAAGGCGAATTTACAGGCCATAAATACGCTGGTCAGATTATAGTCAATCTGCCTTTGCCAATCCTGAGTCGATAATTCAACAGGGCCACCTTTTTGTGAACCGCCAACATTATTTACCAAAATATCGATCGTTCCAAATTGAGAAATACAAGCGCTAATCATCGCTTCGATTTGATCCAATTTGGTCACATCGCATGTATACGGAATGATCCGATCTTTGTGCGCAGCATTATATGCCAGAGTTTCCTTGAGCGGTTCAGGCGCCAGATCAACAGCAAAAACGCTAGCACCTTCCTGGATAAATTTTGTTGCTATCGCGCGACCATTTCCCCACCCCGGGCCAACACATCCAGCGCCAGTAACAATTGCAACTTTTTTGTCTAAACGTCCCATCAGCCCTCCTGCAGACTTAATTAAATGCGTATAATCTTGAAGGGTTATCCACAAGAAGCGCCGTTTGCTTCTCTGGCGTTGGCGCAAACTTCTGAATAAGCGATGTCAAATAACCATCATCAGGCACTGGCTTTGAAATATTTGGATGCGGCCAGTCAGTGCCCCACAAAGACCGGTCTGGAAAATCTTGAACTAGTTTTGCAGCGAAAACTATGGCGTCTTCATAGCCCATTTGCTGCGCTGAAACTCGGTCACAGCCCGACACTTTTACCCAGCTATGCTCATTTTCCATAAAGCGAAGAAGATGTCCAAAATCGACATGCTCAACGCCCTTCCCAGCATCGACACGTCCAATGTGATCAACCACAACTGGTATTGGAACATCACTGAAAATTGGCAAAACTTCGCCTAACAAGTCAGCCTCCATATGAATTTGCAAGTGCATATCGGCATCGGCCAAATGACCGCAAAACTCATACACCTCTGCTGGTGAGGCTCCGACGCCAAGATGGCGCATAAAGTTGAAGCGAATACCCCGAAAGCCCCTCTCACGCATCTCGCGCAGTTTGGAAACTGGCGTATCGACTGGTGCCAACCCAATACCCAAATAATTTGGCGCACCCGCGTTAATCGCAGCCGCAACAACGCTGTTATCAAACCCATGACATCCTGCTTGCACAATAACGCAGCGATCAACTCCAAGGTGCTTATGCAGCTTAAACAAGTCCTCACGCGGTGCATCGGATGAAGGTGTATACGTGCGGTCAACCGCATAGGGGAATTGGTCAGCCGGCCCAAAAATATGGCAATGCGTATCACAAGCCCCAGGCGGCAACTTCCAATCTGGTTTTGACGGATTTGGATGATAGGAAGGCGTTGCAGTTGTCATTTTACCCTCTATATTTGGAACAGGAACGCGCTTGGGCTATGATTTTAATCCACTTTCAATGCATTCGGAAACTCTTTGCCGTGACAGTCAAGGCGCTTCGGTTTTGTCAAATTCCGGGAACTGATCTCGGAAGCTGTCAAGCCAATTAACTAATTCTGGATGTTGGCGTCGCCAATCGATTTGCTTGCGCCAATCGGCGTAGCCTAGCGCACACGACAATGCCAAAGCAGGCAAACTTGGTGTCGAAAACTCCTTAAGCACCGAAAGCACCTCCGCAAAGCCCCGATCAAGCTTTCCATACTGATGTGACAACCATCGCTCCCCATGCGTATCAGTTCCCCGAAATCGAGCCTCGTAAGTAATCAAAAGTAATGCATCGGTTAACCCATCGGCCAACGTCGCAAGGGTCATAGTTCGGGCTCGCTTGGCATAGCCATACGGGACAATTTCACCGCGACCATAACGCCCATCAAGATAATCGATGATTACCTTACTGTCATAAATAGCAGGGCCACCAGCGGGTACGAGTGCGGGAATTTTACCGAGCGGATTAACCCGCCGTAATTCATCATCAGGATCTAGCGTATCGGCATGAATAACTTGCACATTATCTTCGAGGCCTAAGTGGCATAATGCCATTCGAACTTTTCGGCCATAGGGCGAAGTCAGCGATGAATAGAGCTTGTAACCCATAGCCATGAACGTTTCTATTTCATGCTGTTGGGTAGGTATAAAGCCAGATCAGGTATCAAACAAAGCAGCACCAGCATGACTACACCGGCAATCAAAAATGGCACCAGCCCCCTGAATACATCTTCTAGCTCAATTTGCCCACCAGATGCGGCCTGCACCACAAAACAGTTGATCCCTACCGGAGGCGTTATGGCAGCAATCTCGACCAGCAGCACCACATAAACACCAAACCAAACTGGATCAAAGCCAAGCTTAATCATGACTGGATAAGTCACAGGTAGTGAAATTGCCAAGAGTGCTGGCGCATCCATCATTGTGCCGAGAACCAAGTAAATCATGGTGACAATCAACACAATCCACCATCGGTTAACGTTCATAGTTGTCAGAAGCTCACCAATCTCATGCGTGATACTGCTAATTGCCAAAAACCGCGAAAAGACCAAGGCGCAAATAATTACTGCAAAAATCATTGCGGTGGTCCGAACAGTGTCAAGCAGGGTTTCCCTCAGCTTCAACCCCGCCACACCTCTTTGACGAATAATCGCCAAAGCCAGCGTAAACAAGGCACCCATGGCGCCCGCCTCAGTTGGCGTAAATACACCCAAATAAAGTCCTGAAATCACACTCGCGATGACCAAAACAAGCGGTCCAGCAAGCCTTAGGGAATAAATTTTTTCCCACAGCGTCGACGAGTTTTCGGCAACAGGCGCACTCGCAGGATGAAGCCGGACCTTGATATAAATGGCAATACAAAGCAGAAAACCAAATACAAACCCAGGCAAAATACCGGCAATTAGCAGTTTGCCAATACTTGTGTCCGTTAGAATTCCAAAAATAACCATGACTGCGCTTGGTGGAATCATGACTGCCAAAGTGCCGGCAATCGCTATTGATGCCGAGGCTAGCCCTTTGTCATAGCCACGATCCAACATTTCTGACAACGCGATCTTAGTGAAAACAGTCGCGGTTCCAACACTCGAACCAGAAGCCGCACCAAAACCAGCGGCAGCAACCGTTGTAGATATTGCTAGGCCGCCACGAATACCACCAAGCCATCGATGCGCCGCCTCGTAAACATCAGCACCAAGCCCAGCTCTTAAAGCAAAAAAGCCCATTAACAGAAATAGTGGAATCACACTGAAATGAAAGCTATGGGTGGTCTCAAAAAAAACCGTACTAAGAACAGATGTTGCAGCCTGTAATCCAACAAGCCAAGTTAGACCAACAACACCAACAAGACCGAGTGCTACCATAACATTGGCACCAAACGCGATCAGCACGAAAAGTAAAACAATCCCCAAAACCCCAGTTGCAATATCCATTATCAATTCCCCTTTTCGTGAGGCTTAACATTATAAATCGCACATAAGGAGTCGAGCGCGAACTGTATTGCGAGTAAAAGTAGTCCAAAGAACACAACAAATTTGATTGGATATATCGGATATTGAACAGAGTCAAAAACCTGCTCATCAACCTCAAAAGACTCCATTGCAAACAGTAAGGTTGCATAACTCGCAAGAGCGAACAACAGACAGCCAAGAACAAGCATTGCAATCTCGATGGCACCACCGAGGCGACCTGTCAAACGACGGGTTATGAAGCTAACTTTGATGTGCCCCTTGTCAAACTGCGTTAAGGCCAAGGAAAAGAAAACAGTGATGGTCAGCAACGACTGCGCGTAGACAAATGCGCCATCAAACGGCATATTGAAAACATAGCGTCCGATAACATTTATCGCGACCATTGCCATGGTGATACAACATGCGATCCCAGCTATCAGACCCAGCGCCTGCAAAAAAACACCATAAATTTTCAATATTTTGTATAACATTTTATTGTCTCGCGTTTCGGCTCAAAAATACGCCTTTAATTTAAAAAATGGTGACATCCCAAAAAGAATGTCACCAATAAATTATCTACGCCTATTTAAAAGCCATCATGTCAGCAATCTCCTCACCGGGAAGGCCAGCTGCTTTGGCCTTTTCGATCCACCCATTGCGGAGTTTCTGGATTGCTGGATCTTTTACTGCTTCTTTAAAAGCGTCTTGCGGAAAGTCGATGACTTTAACACCGTTTGGATCGCTCGCCCATTCAGCTTTCAACTTGGCAACAATCGGATCGACCTGTTCAACAAAATTTGACGCATTCTGACGACCCAATTCATCGATAATCTGTCTGCTAGCAGCATCCATAGACTTATAATAGTCAAGATTCATCACGATGAAATGACCATAATTCGCCCCAAACGGCACATCTGTAAAATATTTTGCCACCTCTTCGAATTTAAAACCTCGGACATATGTCAGACTGGTTGGCGTACAATCAAGAATGCCTCGCTCAAGTGCCTGATAAGCTTCAGTTGTTGAGACCCCGACAGGAATACCACCAAGCGCTTTAACCAACGCTGGGTAGGCAGAACCATAGGTGCGGATTTTTCGGCCTTTGAAATCCTCGACGGTACGGATAGGCTCTTTGCACAAGATGCCATATTTTTCCAGCGGTCGGAAACCAATCGCTTTGAGATTGAATTTTGCCATCTCAGCTTCGAATTGTGGGTAGTTATCATGCCATTTGCTCATCAATTCGCCTAGTTCGGCGGGCCCCATTGGCTGGGGCGTGAAATAGCCTACCGCGTTGTTAATGACAAATTTGTTCATGTAATATGGGAGAACGATCTCGCCAATCTGTCCAACCCCGTTTGAAATTGCGTCTGGGATCTCTCTTTGTGCTGCAGCACTGCCACCCCACATTATTTGAACCTTGTGCTTACCCTTAACTCGCTTTTCAAACTCGCTGACAAACCATTTTATGTTTGCAGTCTGCGCGTCACCAGAAGACTCGGTCTTCCATGTTAGCCAGCGCAACGTATCCGCTTGGGCCAAATTTGCCGCAAATGTTATGGAAGCCGTAAACAGAACGGCGCCTATTCCTCTAATAAACCGGCTACTTTTTAACACGCTCTCCTCCATTTTTTGGTGAAATCATTCGAAAGCCTACAATAAATTGTTGACAATACGATGCTAGTATTATGAATTAGTTTTAGTCAAGCCAGTATTTTTTAAGCAAGTTCGCAGCGGCACAAATACGGGACAAGCGTTAACAGTGTTAACCATTTTTTAGAGCAACCCAAATAGGGGAATAAGGGTCAGCATAAAAAGGAGCATCAACAATGCCGACACCTCCTTCTATCAGTGATGGAACTCTTGCAGACAAGGCATTTGAGTGGCTTGAAGAAGCTATCATCAGGGGTGAATTCGTCCCAGGCTCTAAACTCGATGAAGCAAGCCTCGCCGCCGCTTTTTGTATTAGCCGGGGACCCGTGCGCGAGGCCATTCGCCGCCTCGAAGGTAAAAAACTAGTTGAACGGATTGCGCACTCAGGGGTTAGGGTTGTTCAAACCAAACCAGAAAATTTAGACGAATTACTAGTGATACGTGAAGTTCTTGAAGGACTTGCTTGCCGTCTAGCAACCAAAAAAATGAGTGATAGCGCACTCAAGCAACTTGATGATTTGTTAAGCGAACACGCCAATGACGAGGGCCTGCAGGCAGGCGCTGACTATTACCAAAGGCCAGGCGATTATGATTTTCATTTCCGGATTATCCAAGAAAGTGGCAACCGCCGCCTTATCGAAACTTTGTGTGACGATCTATATCATCAATTACGCTTGCACAGATACCGTTCCGGAAGTAAGGCCGGGCGCCCCCTAAAGGCCTTACGAGAGCATCGTCAGATACTGCAGGCAATGCAATCGCGAGATGCAGAAAAAGCGGAGGTCCTAATGCGCAAGCATATCGAACGAGCACGGAAGCAGAACTCCGGTGTGATAACAAAAATAGGGCTTAGCCTCGCAAATGCAAACAATCAGGAAAAGGAGACTGATTAGTGACAAACTGGCTAGATTGCACAATTATGCGCGGCGGTACCAGCAAGGCAGTGTTTTTGCGGGGCGGTCACTTGCCCGAGGATCACAATGCTCGGCGCGATATTATTTTAAAGGTATTTGGCTCACCCGATAAACGTCAAATTGATGGCCTTGGTGGCGCTGACCCCCTGACCAGCAAATTAGCGATCATAGACGAACCATCAGCGCACCTTAAGAACAAGGCAGATTTAGTCTATAGTTTTGGGCAAGTCGAAATCAATATTGCCGAAGTGGACTGGCACAGCCTTTGTGGCAATATCACTTCGGCTGTTGGACTTTATGCGGTGCAAGAAGGTTTTGTGACTCCAGAGGCACCCATAACAAGAGTACGAGTTTACAACACCAACCTAGAGCGGTTCCTATTTGTTGAGGTTCCTGTTGAAAATGGTGCACCATTAACTCACGGGGATTACACTGTTCCCGGTGTTCCAGGAAGTGGTGCACCAATCTTGATTGATTTTGCTGATACCGCAGGAGGTGCAACTGGCAAGCTGTTGCCAACGGGTAACGTGGTCGATCTCGTCGATGTTGATGGGATTGGCCCCCTCCAAATGTCATTGGTTGATATTGGTAATGCTCATGTTTTTGTCCGTGCTGCCGATATTGGACTAAGCGGTGTTGAAACCCCGTCACAAATAGACAAAGATCCAGCACTTCTTCTTCGACTGGAAGCAATTCGTGGTGCCGCGGCAGCCCGTATTGGTATGGCAAGCTCACCGAAAACCGCCCAATCCGAAACGCCGGCCACGCCTATTTTGGGTGTCATTGCCCCTCCTATGGATTATCCAATCGAATTAACCGGTGACACTGTCTCAGCCGACGACGTTGATGTGATTAGCAGACTACAGTTCATGCAACAAACTCACAAAACATACGCCGGCACCAGCACCGCTTGCACCGGCGTCGCCAGTCGTATTGACGGCACCATCGTGCATCAAGCCGCGCGCGCGAGTAACGGCGCAAAACTGCGTATTGGTCATCCAGCTGGGGTGATTGATACGGAGGCGATTGTAGAATGGAAAAACGGTGTTTTGAAAGTCAAGCGCGCAACACTAGGCCGAACAGCAAGACGTATTCTTGACGGCAAAGTTTATCTCAGGGACTAACAGAAAATCTCATGACGCAGACCACGCACAGACCCATGCTAAACCTTGCTAAGCCTGGAAAAATCGGCAAATGCGAACTTAAAAACCGCATCATTATGGCGCCTATGGGTACCAATTACGGTACGACTGATGGTCTGTCGACCGAACGTGACCGACTATATTATGCTGAACGCGCAAAGGGCGGCGTTGCCATGATTATTACCGAAGCAATGAATATCGCAGCAGGCGCCAGAAACCACACCAATTCTTTATGCGTTTATGATGACCGGTTCATTCCGGGTTTGGCAGCAATTGTTGAGAGCATTCAGGAACATGGCAGCTATGCCGTTGCGCAACTCAATCACCGCGGTCAATTGTTGCGAAGCTCAGTTCTTGGCATGCAGCCAGTCGGCCCCACAGCGGGCAAACATCCTTTTACCGGCGAGCCAGTAAAAGCCTTGGATCAAGCTGAAATCCGTCAAATTCAGCTTGATTTTGTAACAGCCGCTCAACGCATAGCGCGGGCTGGGTATGACGGGGTAGAAATTCACGCTGCCAATGGTTACCTTTTTCACCAATTCTTCTCCGAGCGATTCAATAAACGCGATGACATTTATGGAGGCAGTCTTGAAAACCGTATGCGGTTACTTCTTGAAACCATTGATCAAGTCCAAAATGCATGCCCTAATCTGACCTTGCTGGTTCGAATTTCGGCAAGCGAGTTTACTGATGGCGGCTATTCCTTGGAAGAGGCCATCACCTTGGCCAAGGCGCTGCAAAATGCTGGCATCGATGCGCTTAATCTGTCAGGTGGATCTAATGAGCACCCTGCACTTTCAAGATATTGTATTCAGCCGCCATCGTTTCCGAGGCGCTGCCTTGAGGAGTTGGCAAAGGTGTTTCATACCAACCTCGATCTGCCAATGATTGTTGCAGGCCGTATTATAGAACCCGAAGACGGCGAGCAGATGCTTGCCAATGGAGCGACTGATTTTATTTCGGTTGGGCGCGGTCTGCTGGCTGACCCGCATTGGGCGGCAAAGGCGCTAGGCATAATAGACGCGCCGATAAGACGCTGCATCTCCTGCAACATCTGTCTGGAAAGGCTTACCCTTGAAAAGGATGTGTCTTGTGCCGTAAACCCACTAATTGGAACAGAATTTGAGAGCTTACGATATCTAGAACCCCAACTTTTTACTGATCAGACAGCCAAGAAAGCGCAGCGTGTTCTTGTCATTGGTGGCGGCGTTGCTGGTTTCGAAGCGGCCCGAGTTGCGGCAGCGCTCGGTTGCAAAACAGAGGTTTGGGAACGAGAACGAACAGCGGGTGGACAGCTTGATCTGGCATTGAGTGCGCCTGACAAAGCTGACGTGGAAGGAGTTTGGATTTACCGTCAAGAGTCACTTCAACGCAGTGGAGTGAACGTTCAAACCGGCGTGACCGCAACGGCGCAAAAAATTCGTGACTTTAATCCAGATTTTGTTCTTATCGCTACAGGGTCCGCGCCACGCACGCTGCCGATTACTAAAGATTGGGATACGCCTGTTTTTCAAGCTTGGTCTGTACTTCGCGACCCAAACCTGATTTCCCCAAATAGTCGTGTTACGATTATTGGTGGCGGAATGGTTGGCATTGAAACGCTTGACTATTTAGCAGACCGAGGAGTAACCGGCATTGTGGTTGAGTCTCGCAGTGCCATTGCGCCCGAAATGGCGCGTAACAACCGCTTTGAAATTATGCAGCGGCTTATCGACAAGAACTTTGACCTCTTGACGAACAGCAGCATTAAATCGGTCAAAAATGGCACTATCACAATTGAACAAAACGGGGAACGCCTGACCTACCCCGCTGGCGACGCGATCATTCTTGCAGTCGGCGCAAATCCGCAAGCTGATGTCGTTGCGGAGGTAGAAAAAGCTGGAATTACCTTTGCTAAAATTGGCGACTGTAATGAAACCGGTGATTTTATGTCGGCCATCCGTGATGCCAGTCTCACCACTTATGCTGCATTGAAACATACACCTAAAAGGGCCTTGACCGCTAGGAGCTATTCATGACAACAACTTTGCCAATTTACGAAGTTTTTGCCATTCGCTATGCCCGCAGAGAGGCTATGCGTAGCAATCATTTCATTGGCGGTGACCCTCATGATGGCCCAATGCCAATGGATTATTTTATATGGGTGGCAAAATCGGATGATCATGTTGTAGTAATTGACACTGGCTTTACCGCACCAGTTGCAGCAGCGCGCCAACGAGAGTTTTTGCGCTGTCCTGTAGAGACTTTGTCGCTTTTAGGGATCCTGCCTGAAGATGTCGACGATGTAGTTCTAACTCATCTCCATTATGATCATTCGGGAAATTTTGACCGATTTCCAAAGGCCACATTCCATCTACAAGAAGACGAACTAGATTATGCAACTGGTAAATATATGCGGTATCCAAGGCTTGCGCATTCTTTCGAGGTTGATGATGTTTGTGGCATTGTCAAAATGAACTACGCTGGTCGTGTTCTGTTCTATGATGGTGATGACAATCTGAATTCCAGCATCAGGCTACATCGATGTGGTGGCCATTCAGCCGGACTGCAATTCGTTTCGGTTAATACAGCGCGGGGTTGGTTAGTGTTGGCCTCCGATGCTACACATTACTACGAAAACATGAATGCTTATCGCCCCTTTACCACCGCTTTTCACATCGGTGAAATGATGAAGTGTTTTGACCAACTAAAGCGGGTTGCTCCAAGCGAAGATCACATTATTCCCGGCCATGATCCATTGGTCATGAGACGCTATCCAGCTCTGCCTGGCCAGGAGGGAGTTATTGTTCGGCTTGACGTGCCACCTGCATCCTAATTACCCGCTGCGCCGTAATGTACAGCCTCAGATCAAAGCCACCCAGAACAGATTTACCCTATTAGAAAGATAACAAACCAAGGAAAAGAAAATGACCGTAGCATCATTGCCGACCGCCGCAGAGACTCTTGCGTCGCACTTTATGTCCGTGAGATATGAAAACTTACCAGTTGAACGATTAAATCATGCTAAACAGCTTATCCGCGACTATCTTGGCGTTTCACTTGGCGGCAGCAGAACCGAAAGCGGTAAAATCGCAGCTGTGTTTGCTCAGGACTCTGCGGGCAAGGAACTGGCAACTATTATCGGCAATGGTGCAAAAGTACCCGCTGATAGTGCCGCCTTTGCTAATGCAATTGCCTCGCATAGCATTGAATTGGATGATGTCGATTATCTTGCCCTGTTTCACTTCAGCCCACCCGTCGTGTCCGCAGCAATTGCCGTTGCAGAGGCTGAAAAGACAAGCGGAAAGGAGTTCCTGACCGCTGTGGTTCTGGGCTGCGAGATGATGTCACGTGCATCACATGCAGCCAATTTTTCATTGCGCGATCGTGGCTTTCACACAACACCGACCTGCGGTGTCTTTGGGGCCGCCGTTGCTGCTGGTTTTTTAATGAAGCTTAATCCCGAACAAATGACTTCAGCCCTTGGAATGGCTGGCGCGCAAGCTGCAGGCTTGATGGAAATGTATGGTCCGTCGATGCAGAAACGATTTAATCCTGGGCCAACCGCACGCAATGGTATTACTGCCGCGCGCATGGCCAAATTAGGCTTTACCGGGGCGAGCACGATCTTTGAAGGTGAACGTGGTTTTCTAAACAGCTTTACCCTTGAAAACGATGTGTCAGCCTTGACCAACAAACTTGGGTACGATTTTCCAAACGAATTTGAGTACAAAGCCTACTCCTGTGCGCGGCCGATCCACAATGCGATTGACTGCGCTTTGAATATCAGGCAGCAAATGAACGTAGCAACCAGCAGGGTGACCGCAATAACCATGCGTCGACATCCTAAATGGGCGCACTATCACCAAAATTCAAAACCTAAAACGTATCATGAAGCGCAGGTGAGCCTTTCTTATTCGGTAGCGGTCGCGCTTACAGACGGTGCAGCATTGTTCCCACAGTATAAAAATGAGCGGCTGAGTGATCCTGAGCTTCTTCGGCTTGCTGGGATGGTTGAATTTGTGCCTGACAGTAGCCTGCCCCGCGGTGTTTCTTGCCTAATGGAACTGACAATTGATGATGGGACGAGCTACACATCACAAGTTGATTACCCCAAAGGCTCAATTCAAAACCCAATGTCTGAGGACGAAATGTGCAGTAAAGTTCATATGCTAGGAGATCCAGTTGTGGGCGCTGATCGTGTTGACAAAATGATCTTAGAAGTAGCGAATTTGGAAAACAGTATTTCCATTGACGAAATGATGACAGCTGTTGGCGCTCCGGCATAGTGATCATTATTCAAGACTCATCGAGAGGCACTAATGGTGAAAAAAAATAAAACAATTGGAAATATCCTTGCCCACCGAAACGCAACACTTGTCCCAGGAGCTCCTAACGCTTTGTTTGCTCGCATAATTGAGGATTTGGGGTTTGAGGCGGTTTATGTCACTGGTGCCGGTATTGCCAATATGCAGCTTGGTGTCCCCGATATTGGGCTTACCACCTTAAAGGAAGTTGCCGACACCGTCAGCTCGATTGCCGATGCCGTTGAGATTCCACTAATTGTTGATGCGGATACAGGGTTTGGCAATGTGGTTAATTGCCATCGTTCTATCCGACTGCTTGAGCGGTCAGGCGCATCTGCCATTCAACTTGAAGATCAGGTTTTTCCCAAGAAATGTGGGCATTTCACTGGTAAGGCCGTTGTGCCGACTGCTGATATGATCAACAAAATAAAAGCTGCTGTTGATGCTCGCGAGAACTCTGAAATGAAGATAATAGCTCGCACTGATGCGCGCGCGATTATAAGCATGGATGAAGCGCTAGATAGGGCCGCTGCGTTTATTGAAGCAGGAGCCGATGCAACCTTTGTAGAAGCGCCGACTAGCCTTGATGAGTTGTCCATCATTCCAGAGCATCTGACGGCTCCACAGGTTGCAAATATGGTATTTGGCGGAATGACCCCTGAACCTGGACGCGAAGTCTTGGCATCGATGGGCTATTCGATAGTGCTTTATGCTAATGCGGCATTGCAATCAGCAATTAAAGCTGTAGATCAGACCCTTTCCAGCCTGCGTGATACAGGATCACTTGTGGCCGTCGCAGACCGTTTGGCGACCTTTGAACAACGTCAAGATTTTGTTAAAAAAAGCCAATGGGACGATCTAGAGCGAAAACACAGTTGAACCAGCAATTATATCCGAGTAAACATTGGCCTCTTTAATGATTGATCAAACTGAAAACTGCATCGTTGATTTCACCTGTTCAATAGATTTTTCCGACATAAGTAGTAGAACATTTCACGCCGCGCGAATGCGCATTATAGACTCAATTGGCGTGGCCATTGCCGCCCGTGATGCGCCGACAATAAACGCACTGATTAATCTTCCTTTTTCATCTGGTGGAAATGGTGGTGCACGGATTTGGAAAACAGGCGCTTTTACCTCTCTAGGGCATGCAGCACAAATCAATGGAACGATGGTTCGTTATCTCGACATGAGTGACGCATACACGCAAATTAGCACTGCCCACCCCTCTGATAATATTGCTGCATTAGCCGCCTTAGCAGAGGCCAACGGCAATAGTTTTGGCGATTTAGTCCTAGCAATAATTGTATCTTACGAAATTCAGTGTCGGTTTTGTGACGTAGTGCCATTTCACCAGAACGGCTGGGATCAAGCCATAATTGGTGCGCCAGCGGCAGCCATGGGTGCATCTAAACTTCTTAATTTAAGTCGAGAGCAGACCCGAGACGCATTAGCAATATCGGTAACAGCAAATTTACCGACATACCAGACTCGCCAAGGCAAGCTCTCAATGTGGAAAAATATTGCAGGGCCAAATGGTGGGCGCCTTGGAATTGAGGCAGCTATTTTGGCATTATCAGGCATCACCGGACCACAAAACTCTTTTGAAGGTCAAGCCGGCCTGTGGAACCTAGCGCTTGGTAAAAAATTTGAAGTCCCGATTCCAACTGACTTTTACAATCATGTTTTTACTGTGGAACAAACTGATATAAAGATCTTTCCCATTCGAAATGCGTGCCAACTACCCGTTGTTTTGGCAACAGAAATGAGGCCGGAATTAAATAAAAAAGGCATTTCATCAATTACTATTTGGACTGATAAACATTCATTTGGGGCACCATATAAAGAGGCATCTTTCTGGCGTCCAAAAACCAGGGAAGGAGCAGATCACTCCTTACCATTTTGCATTGCAGTAGCATTTTTGGACGGAAATATCACCCAGAAGACATTTGAAGAAAAACGGTTTTTAGATATGGATATTCTTGAACTGATTGATAAAATATCAATCGAGTTTGACCCCGTATTTAGCGGTATGGCACCGTCCGTTAGATCCTGTCGATTAAGGGTTATTGACGAGAACGGCGTTTCGCATGAGCTCGAACGAAGATGGGACGCCGATGACCCGGCTCGGAAAGCGAGTGACGAAACCATAAATCAAAAATTCTTAAAGCTAGCAACGTGCCACTTTTCCAGCAAACAAGCTTCCAATATTTTAGAAAATCTAACTAAAATAACGCACATCGTCCCAGCAAAAAAGCTTATAGATATCTTCGCATTCTAATAAGTCATTATTGTTAAGCATCATTAGATGTGGCTACTAATTGAATAAGATATTCGAAAATCCTATCGTTTGGGTATGTTCCAATCGCTGAGCACTTCATCGGTATGCTCCCCAAATAATGGGGCGCTTTTAGAAATTTTTGCAGGTGTTTTTGAGAGCTTTACGGGAGAGCCGAGGGTTTTCATACATCCAACCTTTGGGTGATAGACGCGTTCCACCATACCTCTCGCAATCGTTTGAGGATCATTAAAAACGTCAAC
>Ga0181599_1002803_pt1 | contig 15347 bp, 10 predicted proteins | sample 041ome_3_FD_148658 | JGI IMG/M metagenome (GOLD analysis project Ga0181599, IMG submission 148658) | Coastal salt marsh microbial communities from the Groves Creek Marsh, Skidaway Island, Georgia - 041405US metaG (spades assembly) | ecosystem: Environmental > Aquatic > Marine > Intertidal zone >...
GCGCGTCGCGCGCGACGCTTTAGGACCCGGCGATGCGCGCGAACGCGCGCCGAGGCGCGTCCGAGACGCGTCCGCGCGCGTCCGAGACGCGCCGGGCGACGCGTCGACGCGCGATGGCGACGATGATGATGACGGCGCTCGCGGTGCCCGGTTCGGCGCGCGCGGCGACGCGTCGGTGCGCGTTCGCGCGCGCCGAGAGCGCGAACGCGACGGCGACGCGCGTCGCGGACGCGTGCGCGACGACGCGATCGTGCGGCGCGTGCCTCGCCTCGCTCTGGGAGGCGCACGGCGAGGGGGCGAGCGACGCGAGCGGCGCGGAGGCGCGCGCGTGCGCGCTCGCGGCGATGGGCGCCGTCGAGGACGCGACGATCCGAGCGAGAGCGCTGGCGCGCGCGATGGGATGCGCGCCGACGTTTTTTAGGGACGGCGCGCGAGGGGAATTGGACGAGGCGCTGCGGGAGTGGTCGAGGGAGAGGTGCGAGGACGAGGGACGGGCGTTTCGATCGGAGACGCCGATGGACGGCGATCGCGAGCGAGGGGCGCGGAGGATTCGCGCGCGGGCGGCGGCGACCGCGGCGGCGTGCTGCGGGGCGTGCGAGGACGACGGGCGGTGCGATGGGTGGTCCTGGTGCGATGATCGCGCGCCGGGGGGGTGCGGGAAGGATTATCTCGTGTTTCCGTTTGAGCCGGGCGAGTGCTTGCACTTTAGATTGGTCGACGACGACGGTCGGCGCGCCTTCGTCGATGAAACGCGCGGTTTCGAACGCGAGGACGGGGCGTGGGTCTCGTCGCTCGTCTCGCGAGCTCGGGCGCCTGAAAAGAAACGTCCGAGCGAAGTCAAGTTGAATGAACGGCGAAGAACGCGCACGGCGTACGTGCGTCGTCGCGTCGAGTCGAAACGCGCCGCGAGAGAACGTGAATGACGGACCGATACGATTCACGTCGACGCGCGCGCTCGCGCTTACGAAACGTACTTTTCACACTCTATTTTTCTATCGTAATGTGTTCAGATTTTTTCTAAAATGCGATCGCCGACGGCTTTGTCCATGGGCGTCGGGTCGCACGCTCGAAGCTCGCACGCCGAGCGCAACTCCTTGAGTAAAATCTCGATCGCCCGTCGCTCGTACACATCCGACTCGAACTGTCCGCTTGGCATGAAGCGAAACAGCACGCGCTCGGCGAGATAGCGCACGTCCAGCGAGACTTGCTGGAACGCAAATTTCGTGTGGAAGGTTTGACAACGAACGCACTCGACGTACGATTTGACGGCGCGCTTGATCACGGCGCACATCACCGAAGACTGCGTCGACCTCACGGGCGTGAACGCGCCGTCCGCGACGAACGAAGTGCTGCCATCGCCGCTGTCGATTTCTCCAACATCCAAAACTTGCGCGCACTCGTTCTCAATCGTCGCCAAATCGTCCGCGATGTAATCCGCGAGCGGGCGAACCTCGCGAGGTTCGCGCGCCTTGCTCCAATCCACCGCAGTGAGCGATTTTCGAATCATAAAGCTAATGCGCTGCGCGCTTTGTTCGACGTACCACATCAATAATACGTGCGACGCCGACTCGCACATCGCACGCGTCTCATCCAAGCTGAAACTTCCACCCATCGCCGACGACGCCGGGAACATCTTCGTCAACGCATCCGCGATGTGCTTCGTCGCCGAAGTGTGCAAAAACGCGCACATTCGAGCGCATACGAGTAGGAAGCTCGGCGGCGGTGGAGTTTTCGAACTCGATTCCCGCGCTTCATCGACCGCCACCGCGAGAGGCGTCCGTAACGGCGTGGGATTCGGCGCGGGATTCGGCGCGATGGGCGATCCGACGATGAGTCGAGAGACAAGCGCGTGAATCAGGCTCGCAAAATGCCCGCGAACGGCGTACGCGAATTCTTCGCGCCAACTCGAAATCAAGATTGGACGTTCGTCCATCAAAGATTCCACGTCACTCAACAGCGTTTGCACGCTCGTGAGCAAGGTGTCTGAGAGCGCTATGAAACGATGCAGCAGCGACTTGCTCGTGGCGGCGTCTGCGCCCGACGCGCGATTCGCCGCCGCCGCTGAGACTGCCTTGGCCGCGACATACGTGGCGTCAAGCTCGCGCACCAAGTCACGCTCTAGGCACATGAACGCAGCGCCGACGCGACTACGCACGGCGCGCTCTATAGTCTCCACGGCTCTGTCGCCGAGCGCAGCCTCGGGAACGGATCTGTGCACGCTCGCGAGGTCAGCCGCCATAGTACCCATGGCACACATCAACTGCTTGGGATTCAACAAATCTGCGCTCGATGAGGCGGCGATCATGTCTGTCTTATCCACGTGCGGTGCGTAGATTTCTCGAATGAAGGCGAAATATTCGCCAAACGCATCTTTGGTAAACTTTACCAGGGCGTTTCGCGCGCTGTTGACGTTCGAAAACAGTTTCTCGAACGCCTCTGACGCGTTTGAAAACTCGCCCAAGAAAGATTGATTCAACGCGCTCATGAAATCCTTCAAATTCCGTTCGCTCACCGGCGTCGACGCGAGCTCGGCGAACGATTTTCTCGACGCCTCGATCGCGTCGTCGAGTTTCTTTTTCCTTGACATCAAGAAGTCGTCCACGAGCTCGTCCTGTGACACCTTCAACGCCGATAACAGTTCCAAACAAACTTCGTCCGACATCCCGAACGCTGACTTCGACGCACCGTCATCTTCGTCGCCCCCGATCGCGCTCGCTCTCGCGCGCGCCTTCAACACCGCCACAATCTTTTCCATCGCCGCATCGCACCGCTTTTTCGCGCGCACGAACGCTATCGCGTCTGAACCTTCCGCCCCGAGCGCATCTAGCACCTCCTTCGCCTCGACGTACTCGGCGATCGTCGTCCTCGCGTCCTCGCCCTCCGTCGCCGTCGCCGCCGACGCGTTCGCGAGCGCCTCCAACGCCGGCGCCGAACGCAAACTCGCGCTCAGCTTCCCGATCAACCCTCGCACGCCTCGCAACTGTTCAACCACCTCCCTCCTCGCCGACAATCGCTCCTGCGTGCGTTCGCTCAGCGCTTTCGCCCGCAGCGCGCTCTCCCGCAGCGCGTCGCATCGCGTCCGCATCGCCGCGCTCGCCTCTCGCAACGCGCTCGCCGCGCTCGCCGCCTGTCACCACCGAGCCATCCGTCAGTCCCTCGCATCGCGCGTCGCGCGCTTTTCCGCGTTACCTGAATGAATTTCCCGTAGTTGTCGTACACCAACATCTGCGCCCGGCTCTCGACGACGCCGAGTTCGGCGCTCACGCGCGCGTACGCGTCCCGCGCCCCCCCCCCGTCGCCGTTCGCCAGCGTCTCCCGCACGTACGCGTCGACGTCGAAGTCCGGCGAGTCGAGATCGACGCTCGCGCGCGTCGCGCGTCCCGTCGTCGTCGTCGTCGTCGTCGTCGTCGCGCGATGCGTCCCGTCGCGCGTCGTCGATTCGTCGCGCGCCGACGTCGCGTCTCGCGCCGTTCGCGCGTCCTCGTCGTAGTACGACGACAGCAGCGACGCGACGCGCGACGCGCGCGCGTCCTCGCGCATCTCGGCGCGCGCGGCGCGTCGCGCAGTGCGAACGGCGCAGACCATCGTCGATCGCGCGACGAATCGTTCGTCGCCACTCGACGACGCTTTTCGCGATGCGCGCGAGCGACGCGCCGGTCGGCGACCGACCTCCCTCGCCGTCGTTCGCCGACGACTGGCGCGCGTTCGCGGACGGCGCGAGCGCGCAGTTTGAGAGTCTGTCGGATCGCGCGCGCGCGCTCGCGCGGCGGACGAGCCAGGGCGCGCGCGCGACGACGGCGGCGCTGCAGTCGCTCACGCCCGAGCGCGTCGCGTGGTTTCTGGCGCTGAGCGCGACGAGCGCGCTGATGTACGCGCTGGCGTTCGTCGTGGGCGCGCCGACGCTGGCGATCGCGCCGGCCAAGTTTGGGCTGTGCGTGTCGGCGGCGAGCGCGAGCGGGGTGTGCGCGACGGGGGCGCTGCGAGGGGCGCAGGCGCAGGTGACGCACATGCTGAGCGAGGAGCGGGCGGTGACGTCGGTGGTGATGGTGACGACGGTGGTGATGACGGTGCGCGCGGCGGCGGTTCGACACTCGTACGCGCAGACGGTGTTTTGGAGCGCGTGTCAGACGTGCGCGGTGGGGTATTATCAGGTGAGTTATTTTCCGTACGGCGCGCAAGGGTTCAGGACGGTGTGCGCGACGGCGTGGCAGATCGCGCAGCCGGTGATGGGGGCGTGCGCGCGCGCGATCGGGTTCGCGGCGTCGAGTCGGGGGGGGGGGGCGCGCCGCCGGGGTAGACGCGCGGCGTCGTCGACGCGTCTCGTTGTAACGCATATTTTAGATTATAGGACGCGCTAAACTTCGTCTTCGCGGTGAGCGTATGCTGTGTTGCAACGTTGGGAACGCTGCGTTTAGTCTTGGCGTGAAAAAGCTCGACCGAGGACGCGATATGTGCTCACGAACACCGACGCCGCGGCGGCGATGAAGATGACGGCGGCGACGTCGCGCGCCGCCTCCTCTCTCAAAGACGGTTTGGCCCGCCCGCTCGAATTGCGATCCAATAACTCGTAGCAAGCACGATGGCCGGATGTTCGTCCGGCTCGCGCAACGTCGCGCGCTTGGTTTGTGTTCAGTTCCCTGCCGCCATTTTCGAGGATGAACTGCGCCATGTGAAACGCACCAGTACTCGCCGCGACGACGAGATAATTAGGGTTCCACCTGAACGCTGGCGCCGACTGCAACGCTTGAAATATCTCAATAAAGTCATTTCCTTGGGCGGCGACTGCGTTCGCGCATCTCTCGATATCCGCCGCTGTGAAGTCCTCGCCGCTGACGGCGATGCAGAATCTCAGACAATTCAGATGGCCTCGTTCACCGGCGTTCAACATCGCCGACGCCTTAATAGGCGCGCCGTACGAATGCGCGAGTCGCAGGCATCCCAATTGACCGCCCGCGGCCGCTGCGCTCGTCGTGCGCTCGTCGACGAGATCTTTCATGAAATCGGTGATGAAACGAGCGTTTCCGGTGAAGGCAGCCACCGCAGCCATCGACGCTTCGTCAAAGCCGGGTGACTTATTCTGCCACAAAAACATCAGGATGCCGTAATCGTCGACGCGAATAGCGGCGCGTAGACATTCGGCCGATAACCACGCGCCTTCTTCGTGACAGATGCGCAGCGCGCGCAAGTTTCGCATCTCTACCGCGAGCACCGCGGCGTCGTGCCGTTCCTCGGCCTTGAGAGCCCGAATGACGTGCTGCAGATCCCTATCGACGCCGTTCAAGCCGAACGCGCGAACTAGATCCATGAACTGACTGCTTCGAATGGGACCGCGCCTTTGCGCATAGGTAGGTGCAATCGCGGGCATGGCGCGCGTGCGTCTGTGCCGTCCAACTGTCACGACTCCAAAAACAGAACGACATGACTGCTACGGCTGGTCAAACTCGTACAGGTGGAAAGGACAAGCTTTCTGAAGCATGGCGACGACGCATCGACGCGCGTCGAACCCATCATCGCTCGCTTCGCTAAGCATTGTGATGCGTATGGACTGCACGCCATCCGACCGACGCTTGCACTTAATTCGACCCGTCGCGCGCACGAAGGCGATGGCTCGAGCGCCTTGGCCCACGCGTTCGACTTCTGCGACGACGTCTTCGCGAATTGCGGATACGTCGCCCGGTGCCGCGCGAAAGACGACGGGTGCCTGACCTTCTTGCGCAAGCAATACTTCCACCATGACAAAGTGCAAAGCCAAATCTTGTAGTTCCCCGTTATCGTTCTCAAAGACAAACGCGTCGCCCTTGTCGTCGTCAAAGCTGGCTAATTCGCATTCGGTGAAAAACGATCCCTCCACGACCGTGGTCACGAGTCGATCGTCGCATCTTCGTCTTCTGTACATCATTTTCTCATCCACCCAGTTCTGCACCAGAACTCTCGCCAGCGCGTGTTCGCCGGGAAGCGCGATCTCGCCGAAAGGAATGGCGTCGTCGTCGTCGCCGCCCCTCGGATCGGCGAAGGCGCGCTCTGGCGACAGTCGCGCTGCGAGGTAATCAACGTGAAACCATCGCGCGTCTGCGAGTTCGCCGTCGATCATCTTCGGTTCTGGCGGCATTTTCAACGGCCCTAGACGTTCCGGCGCGACATCGGCGCGAAATCCCATCATCAACTGGTTCGGAAACGGCCACGGTTGACTCGCGATGTACTCCACCGACGACGCGTCGACGACGATGGATGCCTCCTCCAGCGCCTCGCGCGCGACGCACGCCTCCAAACTCTCGCTCCCCTCGACGAACCCCGCGAGTAAAGAGTAAAAGTTCTTGGGCCATTTCGCATTTCGTCCGAGCAAAACGTAATTACCGCAGGTGATCAGCGCCAAACAGCACGGCATCAACTCGGGATACGCGCTCCGCCCGCACTCGCGACACGTCGCCTTACTCCCACCCTTTACGATTTTCGGCCTCGCCGCGCCGCAATTTCGACAAAACTTTTGTCTCCCGCCCCATCCAATCAGCGCCGCGCCGTTCGCGACGATCGCCGCGTCGATCTCGTCCTCGAAACTCGCCGTCGCTCGCTTGACGTTTTTCATCGCGAACCTCGTCCCCGCCGGCGCCGCCGCCTCGAACGCCGCTCGCATCGCGCGCTCTCCCGCCTCCCCCCCCCGAAGCACCATCGCGAACACCCCTCGTTTTCCCCGTCTCAGGTCTCTCCCGACGTACACCGCGCTCGCCGCGTCGTCGAAATCCGCCCTCGCGTCCCCGTCCCGCAGCGTCGCCGTCGGCGCGTACGCCGCCTCCCACCCCTCACCGTCCCTCGACGCGCACAGCACCTCGCTCCCGCTCGCCGAGCACGCGAACGCGACCGACCCACGCTCGCGCGCGATCGCGTCGCCGCTCCCGGCGCGTCCCGCGGCGTCGCCGTCGACGCGCGCGTGGCCGTCGTACCGCAGCGTCGTGCGCTCGACCGCCGTTCGCGGATTTTCCCGCGCCCGCGCCTTGGCGCGCGCGCCCGCGTTCGACGCCGCGCGCGTCGCACCGCGTCGCACCGCGCGCGCGCGCGCCGCGCTCGCGCCGCGCATCGCGCGCGCGTGTGCGGATTCAAATCGTGTCCCGGTCGTCGTCCCGGTCGCCCCTGCATCGCGTCGTCACCGCGCGACGCCGCGCGCGCGATCGCCGACCGCGATGCGACGCGATGCGAACGATCGCGGCGCGCCGCCGACGCCGCGCCGCGTGCCGCCGCGCGCGACGGAGACGATCCTGTCCGTCGCCGCGCGATGCATCCTGAGCGGCAGCGACGGCGTCACCGCGCGCGAGGTCGCGGACGCGCTGACGAAGATGACGTGCGAGCGCGCGCGGAAGTCGCTGATGGAGGGCGACGTCGATCACGCGCGCGAGCGGAGCGCGTACGAGGCGATGCGAGCGGCGGCGGGGAGGGACGGGAACGGGGGGTGGACGACGAGGACGAGCGCGAGCGGGACGAAGCGGACGGACGCGGAGGACGCGTCGGGGGGGACGGCGACGCGAGAGGAGATGCGAGAGACGATATTTGATTTCCCTGGGCGCGAGTACAGGCCGCCGAGGTCGTGGTTGGGGACGGGGGGGGAGGCGCGGAAGGGGAAGGAACGGCGGCGACGCGCGCCGCACGCGAGCGTGCGGGAGGTGCTGCGGATGTGTCGGGAGACGCAGGGCGCGGACGAGGCGCCGAGGGAGAAGGTGTTCGGGGAAGCGGCGGCGTCGCCGGAAAAGCGACGGGCGCCGCGGACGGCGAATCCGTTGGCGGAGTTGGCGGAGAAGGAGAGGGCGCGCGCGGAGGCCAAGGCGAAGTCAACCGCCGAGGGCGCGGGCGGCAAGACGGCGGCGGCGACGACGGTGGTGAAGAAGAGACGAAAGGATTTAGCGAACGAAAAGGCTGGGAATCACTTGGCGCTCGTGAGTTGGATCGGCGAAGGGAAGAAGGATGGCGTCAGGCGCGATAGAACGTTTTACGAAGGCTTCCGTCGCGAGGGCGTCGAGTTCAGAAACGGCGACTGCGTCTACTGCCTCCCCGAGCGCACGACGGAGAACATGTACTTGGCTCAAATCCAGCGATGCTTCGAGGACGACGATAAATCGATGATGATCGAGTGCTGTTGGTTCATGACGCAAGACGAGGTGCGCGCGTGGGGCGGCGACCTTCCGCCGTCGACCGAGCCCGAAGAAATCTTCCTCGGCACCTCCGTGGACGTCAACCCGATCGCCGCGCTCGAGGGTTTGGCTCCGGTTATGACCCACGACGCTTTCACCGCGTCCGCGCCCGCGTCCGCGTCCGCGTCCGCGCGCGCGTCCTCCGACGACCTCGAGCGTCGTCTCTTCGCTCGCAAGTGTTACGTCCCCGTGCGCGGTTACGACGCCAAGAGCAAGAATCCCGCCCAGCGCAAATCCGGCGCGTTCCACCCGCTCGATCACGTCCCGGGTCGCGGTTTCGTCGTTCTCTGGCCCTCTTCCAAGAAGAAGAAGCGCAAGCGTTAGCAGAATTGTGTAATCGAATCGTCGGCGTCGGCGTCGGCGTCGGCGTCGGCTTCCCGCCAAAACTCGAGTTCAAACCACCCGCGCGTCACACCGCGACGCCATGGGTACCGCGCGCGCGACGCACCCGCGGTTCACCGCGATCGGTCCGGGTGAACATCACCTCGCGGTCTGCGGCGCGCTGCCGAGCGTCGACGCCTCGCACGTCGCGCTCGCGGCGTCCGACGACGTCGAACGCGATGGCGAGCGATGGTCGACGGATGCGACGCTCGAAGGCGACGATGAGGGCTCCGTGGCGCTCGCGCGAGCGATCGGCGCGCTGCTGGAGACGTGTGATGTGTCGTACCTGTGCGTCGAGCGAAGCGAGGCGCGCGCGATGACGGAAGGGGGACGGATGCGATTGGCGAGGCGAGGCGAGCGAGCGAGCGAGCGAGCGAGCGACTGACGGACGGACGACGCGCGAAACGACGATGCGATAGGTCGACGACGCTGATGCGAGCGAAACGAAAATATGCGAAAACAGACGCGGTGCACTGCCCGATGACGGCGAAGATCGTGGAGGCGATGGGAGACGAGGCGTGCGTGACGGTTCGAGCGAACGCGACGCTGCCCGCGGCGGCGACGAACGCGTCGACGGGGATGATTCAGGGTAGCGCGGACGCGATGGAGGATGGAGAGGATGACGTCGGGCGATCGAGGGGTGGAGAAGTCGCGCGTGCGATCGCGGCGCCGCAGAGTGTCATGACGACGACGGAGTTGGTGACGTCGATAGACGGCGAGGCGCTGGTGGCAGACTTTGTGCGCGCGGCGGAAGATTTGTGCGACAGGATTGAATTGGATGATGAAGACGCGAGCGCTGGCGACGACATGGACGACGCATCTGGCGCCGTGATGCTGAGCGAACTTCGCGACTTTAGCTCGAGATGTGAATTGTTGCGAGAACGCGGGTTGTTGAAGGGCGTCGGGAAACGAGATTTAGTCAAGACGCTGTCAATGTTGGAACGAGTCGCAAAGAGCGCGAACGAAACGTTGATCGCCGCGAACGCGCAGTACAGAGGTGCCGACGCACAGCGTGTGTTGAAATCGTTGGAAGCTATCGGGGCGTACTTTGTCATATTGGCGGCGACGGACATGCCGAAGGAGATTTATCGCGAGGAAGGCATCGACGAGATGATCGAGTGCGCGAGGCAACACTTGGTGCGGAATGTCTTCGTCTTTTACGATGCCGGCATGTGGAACGTTCATCGCGGCAGTGACGAAGACGGAGATGACGTCGAGCAAGATGGGAAAAAGAAGACACCGGCCAGCAAGAGTAAGGGCGTCTCGGCGCCGCCGCCGCCCTCATCGTCGAAGAAATCAGGCAGCGGGGGATACAAGGTAGCAAAAATGTTGGGGGCGAAAATAGGCGTCATTTTCACGCACTTGGCCAATTTGATTTCCCTCCTCGCACTTCCAGATGCGACGGTACTGCAGCTGACGTCTTTGGCGTTCTCGGCGTTCGAAATTGAGGACGTGAGCTTTGTGCAACTCAAGTCCGTCGAACTCGTGTCGAGCATTTTCACGCAATACTCTGAGCACAGAGGCTTCGTCGTGGACAATATTCTGTCGTCTCTCATGAAACTTCCGACTGAGGGGCGTAGCGTGCGATGTTTTAACGTCCCAGGCGAAGACTCAGTGCAAATCCAAGTCTTGCTCGCTCTGTTGATGCAGTGTTTGCAAGCCACGGTGGAATTTTCCGACGACGAAGCGACAATGCCCAAGGCGGATAAAGAAGGTGAAATGACGACAGACGTGCACGCGCGTGCGTTTGGATCGGCGTTTTACTGGACGAACTACTTTTGGAAAGATTTGCTGACGAGGTGGCCGAAGGTGAAAGCGGCGGAACACGAGCGTCAGATACGCGCGGTGATCCACAACGCTCTCGTGGACGCGCTCACATGCAGAAACCTTCCCGAATGGCCCGTGGCAAACTTGCTTGTGCTCAATCTCGCCGGGAACCTGCTCGGGTCTGCCGGTCTGCAGTGCAAAGACTCCAAGATTCGCGAGATTGCGCTCGATTTCCTTGGTCAAATCGCATCAAAACTTCGCGCTGACTCGAAAGCAGTAGAGGAGGATGCGTTCTGGCGCGAGTTGCCACGCGCGGAGGATTTAGAATTTACGTCAAACGCCGAGACGCTGCACGAAAAAGCGGTCATGTTTGCTCATCAAGACGCAGCGCGCGTTCGAACTCGAGTCGACGCGCAAACGGAAAGTGCGTTGGTGCAGGCCGACGAGGCGAGTGCGGATATTTTTGCGATGGAATCGATTATCGCGCGCTATTTGGCAGAGAACAATCGAGGCCCGTCTTCAACGACGTTTACTCGCGACGACGACGCGGATGAAGACGACGAAAATGGCGCAGCACCGCGTGAAGGCGCGAGGATGTCGGACGATACGGCGTCTCATTCGCGTGTGACGCTCAACACTTCCGCAGTATCGTACCATTTGTGTCAGTTTGCGCGGGACGCTGAGCGCGCGGGCGTCGGTTTTCGTCAAGAAGTCGTCGCTGGCGGTTCGCGGGCGATGTACGCAGCTCTGCACGCTAGCATGGTGCGAGTCGCGGACACTGCGAAAAAGGCTACAAATGGCTCGCTGGCTGGACTTCCGCGCGAGCTCGCCAAGTCTTTGTGTCTTCAACTCAACGCTCGACGACCGTTGGCAAGACAGCTCGACGTGCTCGTGCAGCGCGTGACGGCTATGCTCGATGACGCGAGCGTCTTGGTGCGCACATCAGCGACAAGAGCAATCGGTGGTATCGTGAACGAAGACCCGAAACTGTTAGAGTCTCCGGATATCGTTCGCGCGCTGAAAATCCGATTGAAAGATACGGGATCGTCCGTGCGAGCCGCCGTGGTGGATGTCATCGGCAGACAGATGGTGCGAAACGTCAGTCTTGCCGAAAAGTACTACGACTTGATTGAAGACCGCGTATCCGACGTCGGTGTATCTGTGCGCAAGCGCGTGGTTTCCACCCTGCAAGAATGCCTGCGTAATCCTGACTTTACTAAAGCGGATAAGGCGATGCAAGTGTTGGCGTTTCGCATACTGGATGAAGAAGAAACGATCCGTTCGCACGTTGTGAAGATTTTTCGCGAGCTTTGGTTTTCACCGGTTGCATTGGAAGACGAAGCCGACGATGAACACGATGACGACGAAGATGATGGGGACGGAAACAATGGCAGTGATGACGAAGACGCATCTACGGCGCACTTAGCCACCGTTGGGCATGATGGTATCGAGGATAATGATCCAATCGCGATTCGCGCGCGGCAAATGGTCTCCGTCGCTTGGGGCGTCTACCGACTCGTTTCCCGAAGCGGCAAACAAAAGCTTCCTTTACTGCCCACGTTTCCGGTCGTTGCGATCATCAGCGCGGTGCTGTATCCGAGCGAAGACGAGAAGGTTGATGCATGGGTCAATGTTCGCGGTATGCGAAAGGTAGCGAAGCGTTTATCGGTGCAGGTGTTGCACGCGCTCATCGAGAGCGAATCCGACGAGCAAAGTCGCGCGCCAAACGGTGAACGAGTCAAATCGAACGGAGCACACAATGGCGTGGTCGTGAAAGACGAGCCGGGCACGTCGAAGTCGGTGCCGATGAGCGTCAAGTACGCACTCGGTCTCCACATTCTGACCGTCGTCGATCCGTGTCTCTGCCTTCCGAAACGCGACCCATCGTATTTCGCCGTGGCGCTCCAGCCGTATCTGAAGCGGGTCGACGACGACGCGCCTTTCGTCGGTGAGAAGCTCCAGTGCTGCATGTCCGTCGTGCATATTGTTGCGAAACACGCTGGTCGTCTTCCAGCGCCGATTGCGAAAGAGATCGAACGAGACTTGCGCATCCTCTTACTCCGCCATCACGACAAAGCTGTCATTTATTACGCGTGTAAGACGTTGTGCGCCGTGGCGGAGACTCGCGGCGGTAAGGATAGTGGAACGATGTCTATGCTGAAACGATTCGTTGCCATCGTCATCGAATCCATATCTAGTGATGAAGCGTTGAGCGTTCAGAACAAATCGCACTGCGCGCGTTCGCTGTACGTATTGGGTAATATTGCGCGATTTGGAGCCGACGTCGTGGACGCGGCCGTCGAAAATGGTGAATGCGATATCTCGATTCAGGATCTTCTTCGAGTCTTCCGCAAGACCCTGGAGTCTCAGCCTGCAGAAGAGTACGATCTCACTCGTGGAGCGCTCGGGGCGTGCGGAGACTTGTTCGTCGCTCGACCAGAACTCATGTTTAATCGCGACGGCGGTTTCGGCAAAGGAAGCTTTGATTCCATCATGCGAGCCGCGTTGGCATCCAGCGCCGAGCGTGGCTTGAAGGAGCAGGCGCTGACGAATCTCAGCGAGCTCATTCGAGAGGAAGAATTTCGTATGACTGCGACGAGTGGATCGGCGGCGGCCAATGAAGTCAACGCTTCCACTAAGGCTTCGGTGCTCAAGTCGGCGCAAAAGCGCTCGCGAGACGCGGAAAAATTGCAAGTCGTCAACGGCCAGAGTGATCGTTCTATCGCCGGCGGTATCGCGCAACGATATTGGACAGATGTTTTAGCGCTTTGCGTCGACTCCGCGTACAGCGTGCGGTTGAAAGGCTTGCATTTAGTCGAGGTGGTCCTTCGTCAAGGCTTGGTTCACCCGGCAAGCGCGTTCCCCACGCTCATCGCGCTACAAATCGACCCAGTGCCGAGCGTTAAGCGTCTCGCGCGTAAGCTCCTGAAGGCGCAAGTTCAACGACACGGTGACTTTTTTGAGCATCAGCTCACTCACGGCGTCGAGCTTGCGTACTCTTTCAAGAAGCGTCTGGAAACGGCGGCTAGAAGAAGCGAAAGCGGGCAAAAGAAAATCGCCGACGCCTCGGACGGTTTCGCGTTTGTCTACAGCTTGGTGAACTCGTCTAGAACGTCCCGAAACGCGTTCTTGAACACTCTTTTGCGTCGGTTTGAAACCACGAGCGGATCGTCCGATGCGCTATTCTTGCGATTCCTAGCGAGCGTCGTCACCGAGCTTCCGTTCACATCAGTGGATGAGACTCTCTACGTCGTCTTTCAGCTCAATCGCGTCATATCGCTCAAGGGCGGCTTGTTGCTCGAACAGCTCACGAAGGGCGTGGAAGCGTCGGCGGCCAAGGCGGACGATGCGGTGCCAGATAACGAATTCAAGAGCGACGTCGAACTCGCGTGTGCGCTGAGCGTCGTTTTGTTGCTCAAATCTCACGTCAAGAAGGCGTACGAGTTGTCCGACGCTCGCGTGGCGTCGTACGTCCCCACGGAGGCGACGAGAAACGCAGAAGTCGTGAAATTCGACGATACCGTGAAATTTGAGACCGGTATTGTCGACGCAACCGCTGGACAATCCTACGGCTCGGCTCGGCGCGCGGTCGACACGTTCCGCGATCTCATGACTCGCGACGCGAGCGATTTCGCCGAAGACATGTTCAAAGAAACGGCGACGAAGCGAGGCCGGAAGCGCGCGACGAAGACGCAGGCCGACGCCGACGCCGACGCCGAGGCGACTCCGGGGACTCCAGCGAGCCGACGTCGACGTCGCGCAGCCGTCGTGGTGGACGACGACGACGACGAAGAGGAAGACGAAGACGACGACCAGGACGAAAACGACGAAGACGCCTCGCTGCCGGGCTTGCGCTCCGCGGGCGTGACGACGTCGAAAAAGCGCGCCGTCAACTCCGCGCAAAAGGCGGCGAAACCGGCGTCGAAGAAACGATTAAAATTTTAGGACGCGCGCGCGCCTCGAGCGAGGCGACGAACGAAGAAACGATACGATTAGCGAAACGTGAATAGCCACCGGTACGATTTATCGATTACACGCGTCCCGTTCACCGCGCCGACGCCGACCCTCTCTCCCGCGTCGACGCCGCGACGTAACACGCTCGACACACGGGCGCGTACTTATCCCTCCCTCCCACGCGCACCACGTCCTCGCTCGCCTCGACGCGTCGACTGAATAAACTCTCGTCTCCGCACTCCGCGCACGTCCCTCTCAATCGCGTCACCGTGTCGCACAGCGGAATCAAATCCAACACCCCCCCGAACCTCTCCCGCCTGTAATCCCCGTCCAACCCGCACACGTACACCGTCTGTCCCAGCTCCTCCGCGCACCGTCGCGCGAACGGCGCCAAGTCTCCCATGAATTGCGCCTCGTCCACCGCGACGACGTCCGCCGCGTCGCACGCCGCCGCGTCCGCGCCCAGTCCCGCCGCGTCCAGCGTCCGCACCGCGCGCACCCTTCCGCCGTCGTCGCTCGCGTCGAACCGCACGCGCTTCCCGTCGTGCGCGATCAGCGCGTCGCGCGCGTCCTCGCCGAACCGCTCGACGTCGAGCTCGGATTTGATCACGAACACCGTCCGTCCGCGCGCGCGCTCGCGCTCGACGCATCGCATCAGGTGCGTCGTCTTGCCCGCGAACATCGGTCCGCAGATGACGTGCACGCGCCCGCGCGCGCGCGCGCGCCGCGCGTCGTCCGCGTCGCGCGCGGACGCGGACGACGACGCGGACGACGACGACGACGCGCGCGCGACGGCGCCGCGTCCGCGCGCGCGCGCGCGCGACGGCGTCGCCGTCGTCGTCGTCGTCGCGGTCGCGGTCGAGGTCGACATCGATCGGCGTCGCGGACGGCGCGGACGACGCGCGCGCGCGCGCGGACGCGGGCGCGCGCGGTGTCGCGCGGCGGTGTCGCGCGGTCGTAAATGTGCGTATTGTGGGCGTTTTGAGCCCATGTACAGAGGCGTGAAAATTTAGACTCGACGCGCGGCGGAGGGGCGCCGCGGCGTCGCGTCGAGCGGCGCAGTTCGCG
>Ga0181599_1002830_pt1 | contig 15244 bp, 8 predicted proteins | sample 041ome_3_FD_148658 | JGI IMG/M metagenome (GOLD analysis project Ga0181599, IMG submission 148658) | Coastal salt marsh microbial communities from the Groves Creek Marsh, Skidaway Island, Georgia - 041405US metaG (spades assembly) | ecosystem: Environmental > Aquatic > Marine > Intertidal zone >...
GGCAAACACGAGTGAAATCGAGCGACGCGACGCAAACTTTAGACGATCAACCGCTCGCAAACAGTGGCATATACTCCACGTTATATAAATTAAGCAGTTACGCATCGTCAACACACTCACACGCGCGATGATGACCACAGCCGCATGATGACCACAGCCCCGAATGCGCCACATCTCTATACTGTTAACCTATACACAACGACGTGTGACGGGTCCCACGCCGTACTGTGTGCCCATAGACATTGCAATCGCGCCCCATCGCTCGATCGCCCGTTTTCGGGCGACGCCGCCTCTCGCGCGCCGCACTGTCGCACGCCGCGCCGATGACGCGTAAGCGATCGAGCGATGGCGCACCGAGCGTGATCACCGCCGCGGTCACCGGCGACGACGACGGCGGCGGCGACGGCGACGGCGGCGGACGCGGACGCGGAGGCGACGGACGCGGTGCTGGGTTGGCGGCGGCGGCGGCGCGGCCGACGCTGGGCGCGCGCGCCGCCGCCCTGCGCGACGGTCACGCGCGTGGGCGCGGCGCGAGCGCGGCGCATTGGGGTGGTCAGGGCGTGCGCGGTGCGCGCGAGGGCGAGGGCGAGGGCGCGAGCGAGGGCGAGGGCGCGAATGGTGGGGATGACGCATTGAAGAGCGTGCGAGGGTCGAGCGGGGCGCGGGCGGATTCTCTGGCGGCGTTACTGTCTCAAGCGCTTCGCGCGGATGATCGTGCGTTGATTGAGAGGTGTTTATCGGTGTCTGATGCGGTGACGATAGCGAATACGGTGGCGAAGTTGAGTTCGAGCGTGGCGATGAAGTTGTTGACGGAGTGCGCGACGCGAGCGCAGGCGAAACCGGCGAGCGGGGAACGGTGCGCGAAATGGGCAAGGAGTATCTTATTGTATCACGCTGGGTATGCGTCGGAAGCACCGAAAGCGAGAGGGGTGTTGATGTCGCTGTCGCAGACGTTGCAGAGTCACGTGAAGATGCAGGAGTCGTTGAATTCGTTGTTGGGACGGTTGGATTTGGTTTTACACGCGAGCGCCGAGTCGCAGGATGGCGACGTCGCTGCTGCGGCGGAGTTTGGCGATGACGAACACGCGACGGCGTTGTATGACGAGGCGACGGATACCGTGCACGCGTTGCATGATGTTATGGTTGGCATTGATGATAATAAGGAGGATGGTGAGCGAGACGACGACGTGGACAGCGAGGACGACGACGACGACGACGGGGATGACGACGCTGAGGAGTCGGATAGCGACGACGATGGTGACGACGACGACGATGATATGGCTGTGTAACAAAAACAATACTCATTTCATAGATAAATCAAAACAGTGTGCGCGCGCGACGCAATGACGTCGCTTTACACCTCGGCGGGCGCGCCCGCGCCCGCGGATGTCCAACACCACCGCGCCCGTGCCCGCGCCCGCGCGTCATCGGCACAAGAAACGCAAAAATACTTCTCTCGACGTCGACGCCGTGCGCGCGCTCGTCGAGCGCCGCGTGCGCGATTCTCAGGCGAGTAGTTCCACGACGAGTTGTTCCATGGCACTGAAAGGCTTCGAGCTCGCCACGAAAGATGCGCTCTGTGCGCTGCTTTGCGCCGCAACGTCGGGTGCGGTGCGGAGTTTGAACATTTCGGGTGCGCTCGATGAGCTCGAGGCGAGCGATATCATCAGCGCGTTCGTGACGTCGGCATGGGAGGTTGACGAGCTGTCACTCGCCAGCCGCCGCGAGCTCTTCGCGCGAGTGGACGAGGACGACGTTCTGGGGTTTATGCGCGCACTCGTGCGCGCGAGACGGATAAATATGAGTAAATGCAATGTCACGTGTGCGGCGGCAGCGGCTTTGGCGCGCGCGTTGATGGAGGAAAATCCGCTGAGGAGGTGCGAAAGCGTCAATTTACGGGACAACGACGTCGGCGATAGAGGCGGGCGCGAGTTGCGTCGAGCCTGCGACGCGAATGGAGACATCGTGGAGTGCATTGTTACAAATAACAGCGTCATGGCCAGTGAGGACGTTGAAGGGATTCGAGAGGCGTGTCAGAAGAATAGGCGCGCTTCGCTCGCTCGAGCGGCGTTGCGTCAAAGAGCCGCGAGCGGCAACTTATTAGAAGCACTTTCGTTGCGAAAAATGGACTTGTCCGATTTAGATGTACCCGTGATTCTCGCGTGCATCGATCAAGATTGTTCGGTGACGCGTATTGATGTTCGAGATAACGCGTTTACAGAAATGGGCTTGCGAGCGCTACTCGACGCGTTGCGAATACATGAAGGAGCCGAGCGCGTCGTGAGCATCAATGTGAGTGGAAATCCCGGATTTGGCACCGTCGCCGCGCGTGAACTCGTCGGCTATGCTGCAGCAAATTACGTGCGCGCAAATCCGTGCACGGAAGCGCTCAAAAGTGTGTCTGACCGACATTTAGGTGACGACGGGGCGGCGCTGGTCGCGGTGGCGCTCGCCGAGCGCTCTACATCCGTCACGGCGTTTGGCGTGCATCACAACGACATCGGCCCTGCTGGTTGCATCGCCATCGTCAACGCACTCATGGCCAAACATAGCGCGCTGCGTGAGCTCGCCATGTATTCAAATCGCATGGGCGCAGAGGGAGCGAAGAGCGTGGCCTCGCTCGTCGCCTCGAGCGACTCGCTCAACGTCTTAGACATTGGTGGCAACGCTATCGGTGACGCTGGCTGCGACGCCATCTCGCGCGCCCTGCGCAATTCATCCGCATTACACGAGCTTCATTTGGATCACAATGGGATAACCGCCTTCGGAGGCCAAGCGCTGCTCGCCGCGCTCGAGGATCGAAGGCGCCGTGGTGTCCCGCCGCTTCGTTCAATTTGGCTTCACGGTAACAACGTCGACGACGTGCTGACTGGACGAATCATGCGGATGACGTCAGGCGCGATTGCTGTTATGGATGGTGATGTGACGTTACAGCGCGCTATGGAATCACTCCCATCGCCGCCGTCGTCAGAGGATATCGCGCGGGCGGAACGCGACGCCGACCAAGTCAACATCACGCAACCGGCAGATTCATGTTCATTGGCCAATCGTATCGCCGCTCGCGTGGGTGCCGAGTACCGCGCGCGATGTTCGACACACTACAAGTCGACACGAGGCACGGCGGTCGTGGCTGGTATTGTCGCGCGCGATGCGACGCTGCCGGCGCCTCACGACCTCATCGTGCTTTCGCTCGGCGTTGGGACTAAGTTCATTCCACCCGGCGTCGCGACGGCAATCGCGTTGCAATCGCAAAGTGATGGGATGGATGGAGTTGCAATAAATGCCTGGGACGCACATGTGCATGATTCGCACGCAGAAGTCCTCGCGCGTCGTGGACTCCTTCGCGCGCTCTATCGCGAAATCGACTCGTATGCACGAAACGGCTCGTCGACGCTCCTGGAACCTAGAAGCGACAACGCGCGATTGACGCTCAAGTTGAGCGTGACGTTGCATCTGTATGTATCCACGGCGCCGTGTGGCGCGGCGAGCGCCGGCCCAAAAGGGTGCGGCGTGCAAGAATGGATGAATGGTGCCGGCATTGCCGCCGCACAGCATTGCCATTCACCGCTGGTCTTTGACCCGAGATGGTTTGGCGCGTGTCAAAAGGGCACAAACGACGACGACGATCGCGAAGCACCACCCGGATGCGTCATACTCACAAAAGGCGCGTCTAGCGCGCTCTCCGTGCCCGGACGCGCGCTGTCGTGTAGTGATAAGATTCTTCGATGGAACGCGTTGGGCATCCAGGGCGCGCTGTTAAGCCACTTTGTCGATCCCGTTCGGCTGACGAGCGTCGTTATCGGTCGCAAGTACGACTACGACCGATGCAGATTTGCAACGTGTTGTCGCGTATTGACCACACAAAACGTGCATTCGGCGTTTACGCATCCTGCGATGCTTCGAAGCGGCGTGAAACTTGAATGTAACGCCGCCGACGCCGCGAGCGGGTCGCGACAACTCGCCGGCGACGGGGATGAGAGCATTTCGTGGGCAAATGGCGAAGGCGGCGCGTCGTCGCACGACGGACGCACAGGAACCGCGATTGGCGGCGTTGGAACTACTTCGTTGTGCTCGCGTGTGGTCCTGTGGCATCAATTTTTAGGCGTCGTGGACGCCATTCGCACCGGGTCGCCCGCGGCGTTGAGCGTCCCGGAAGTTGACGGCGCGTGGACGTACCCCTCGCTTAAACGCGCGTCAAAGGCGTACATGCGCGATAGAGATGCATTATTTTCTAGCTTGTAGTAGTACACATATCAACTCATCTCTTCAATCTCTTTACAATCTAATCAAGTTTTTTGTGCTAATTTTCACCGTCAGATGACCACGCCTCGTCAGCCATGCCGGTGAGGGACGAGACGCTCGCGATGGTTTTCGTCGCGGCGTCGCTGGTGTCGTCGCCACCGTCGTCGGAATCGTCATCCCAGGCATCTGGAATGAAGTCGCGCTCGGCGAGTTTGGGTTGGGAAGGAGATGATGTCATTCCGCTCGAGGCCCAGGCGACGGGTGCGCCCAACGCGGTTTTTGTAATGGCTTGGCCGATACCAGTGCCACCGATTTCGTGCGCCGAGCTCATGCCAATCGAGGCCAAGCGATTCGCCGCTTCAGAATCAGATGCGGCAACGCCGCAAATTAAACCGCTCTCGCGGGCCCATTTCAACCAACCCTTCCAAATGATTTCATCTTGCTGAAGTGTCTTCATGTGACCGACGATGATCAATCCTCTCTTGGCGCGTGTAAGCATGACGTTCACGCGTCGCGTGTCCGCGAGGAAACCGACGTTACCATTCATGTTTGCACGAGTGCATGAAAACACAATCACCTCCTTTTCACGACCTTGGAAACCATCAACCGTGGAGACTTCGACCGCCTTCATGGACGTAGGGTCGGCTGGGGCGTCAAAGCGCGTGCGCTCTGGAGCGTTGCCTCTAAGAATCTTCTTAATGGCGCGCGCTTGAGCGCTGTACGGAGTGACAATGCCAATGTCGCCGGGTAATACTTCGTGTCCGCCAGAGAGCTTCTTCACGATGTTGATCACTCGCTGCACTTCAGCTGGGTTCGTTTGCGATGCGCCGTCGGAGCGTTCTTGCCCTTCTTCGACGTTTACGAAAGCCATGGGCACCGCCGGAACCGGCCAATCAAAGCCAACCGGAGCGCGACGTTGGCTCGGGGGCGTACCAGAAAGAAGTTCACCCTTGTAAAACGTCTGAGAAGGAAACAACGCGATGGCAGGGTGCATACGATACTGCACCTTCAACATGTACGTGCGAATGCCCGCGCGAATGAAACGTTCAAACAAGCTTTCCCCGAGTCCAGCAGCCTCGGCTTCTCGGCTGATAATCGTCGGTGGTAACTGGTTTTGATCACCAATGAGCACGACTTGCTTGCAACCCTTCGTGAGGGGAATAATCGTCGCTGGTTCCGTCGCCTGCGTGGCTTCATCAATCAAACACGCTTGGAAAGAAAAGCGCTCCAAAATATCGCTTCCAGCGCCAGCGCATGTCGCGCAAATCACCTCTGCTCGTCGCAAAGCGTTATTAATCGCTTGGAACTGTTGATCCTTGGACCACCGGCAGTCTTGATCGATGCCAGCGATACTCTCAATCATGTACGGCATCAAATCTTGACGCACGGCTTCTGGGCGCCCAATGCGCGCGACTCTCACGCCAGCTCTCGCCAAACCGTCAACCAAGTTATCCACGGCGATGTTTGAGTCAGATGTGCAAAGAATTGGCATCGCACCTCTTCTGAGCCACATTTGAACAAGCGCGACAGCAGTGTGCGTCTTACCAGTACCAGGCGGACCTTGAATCAACGTAACACGATTGAATAGCGCGGCTTCCAGAGCGTCAAGTTGTGATTTGTTCATGTGCTGCATCGCCGGAATATCCATGGCGTGATCCGTCTTTTTACGGCGCGTGGCGATATCCATGTGCTCCGCGAGGTTGGCTTCGCACATGTCTGGAATTTGTTTTTGCGTTTCCTTGTTGTTGTCCCAGCCAGCGATGAGAATGTCGCGAATGTTGACATCCACGCTCGCCTTTTGACCCGTGTTCTGCTTGACTTCCATCATATCCTCCATCGCCTTGAGCTGACGGTGAAAGGACGTTCTGTTCGCCAATTTGTCCACACGCCAACCACCACCACGAACCGTGGACGCGGATTCAGCACCAACACCCACTAAACGCACGGCAACTTTCATACCATTCGTTACGATTTCTGCCTCAAACTCAGAATCTGCGTGATATCCAGTACGCGACCGCGCGCCATTTGGATCGGCCTCATCAAAGCCGCGAGATCCAGTCGGAAGCTCACCGAGGGTCAGCGATCTGTCCGTGGCTCCAGTTCTAGAAAGGAGAAGCGTGTCACCCTTCAACAACTGTCGCTGAAGCTCGGCGCCGAGCGCGGGAATGTTGAGCTGAAGCTGACCATTCTTACGCAGCGGCTCGATGATGACATCCATCGCGGCCAAGCCATTTTCTTGCAGGCCAAAAGCCGGGGCGTTGGCGATACGATCAAGCGTTTGGAGCGCTTCTTCCAAGAATTCTTGAATCACGAGACGCGCAAAGTGGAAATGATACCTTGCGATGGCCTTGGTTTCGTACGCGATGAGCGGTTCAATTGCGTTCAAGATATCCATGGCGTCAATCGGGTTGGCTCTCTGCGGGAAAGCCATCAAAATCTGCGTAAACTGCTTCAATGTGATCTTATGCTTTTTCTGCTTGGAGTACGTGACGACGGCAAAGGCGTCGAGCAACGCACCGGGAGTCTTGATGCAGTAGTGCAACAACGCCCGCGCCGCCTCCGCGTCGACGAGTCCCGCCTCTGAACGCGAGTGGAACAAGTCCATTGCACCTTGAATGTCGTTCGCATCGAGGCACTTCTTGATTTCCTTGGTCGTCTTTGCACCTGGTGCCGGAGGCGCTTGCGCTTTCTTGGACTTATCGTCGGTAATCGTGAGAGAAATCGCTCTGCCGCCGGGTGGCGGCGTCCCGCTGCGACTCGGTTGTCGACTGCTGTGCGCGCTATCGTCTCGCTTCGTCGCGGTCACGTTCTTAGGCAACGGCATAGAAGACGGCGAATCACTAGGTAGCACGTCCCGACGGTAATCCGGGTCATCGCGTGGGTCAACAAAGTTTTCGCGCTGCCTGTTCGCCTTTTTCTCCTTGGCCAAACGTTGTCCCGGAGGCACGTACGCACCCGCGGGCTTTGGCGCAGCCTGAGTTCCTTCATTCGATGCAGACTTCGGCCCAATCGTAAGTTTCTCTAACTGAGGCACCGGCGGTGGACCAACCGGCTTCGGTTGAAGCGGCGCAGCCTTCGGCGTAGGCTTTGGCGGTGCCACTTTGGGAAGCGGCGCGCTCTTTGACTCGCTCGTCGGCGTCGGCGTCGGCGTCGGCGTCGGCTTTGCCTTTACGCCCTCCTTCGCCGCGGGCTTGGGAGGTGCTACCTTCGGCGCCGTCACAAGCTTGGGCGCAGGAATCGCCTTCGGCGCTGGCGGTTTACTGACGCCATCACCGCCATTCGTCGTCGCCTCCCCGCCGCTCACCTTTTTACCTTTTGTCTTGCCGCCTCCGACGCCCGCCGCGCTCCCACCATCCTTTGCCGGCACCGATCGTGGCGCCGGAATCTTCGGTCTCGGTATCTCCCGTCCATTACTCTCTCCATTATACGCGACGTCACTGCCACCAGTATGCCTTCCTCCGTGCACACCGTCGCCTCCGCCGCTCGTTCTTTGCGAGTCTCTCTGGTCCATAAACTTGACGCGAAACAAAGATGTGTCGTCGATTACCTCCTGTGCGCGCACAAAACCCGCATACACGACCGCGTTGGTGAGTCAAACACATCTTCAAATCACTTTTCACATCACGCGCGGCGTGCATCACGCCCGCACTCGCGCGTTCGAGTCACATCCAAACCGCACAGATAGATCCTCGCGCGAGATCTCGCCCGGCGGCTCGTCCTCCACCGCGCGTCATCGTGCGCGCCTCCTCGCGCGCGCCGTCGCCCATTCGCCTCGCACGCGCGCGCGCATCGACGCAGAGCGCGTCACGTACCTTTCAAGTGATTCGCTTCGTCTCGAGTTCGAGGTCGAAGTGCGTAGCGTAGGAAACCGTCGTGCGCGTGCCGCGCTGTGCGGGATCGCCCCGCGCGCCGTCGCCGTCGCCGTCGCCGCCGATCGATCGATCGACATCGACATCGACATCGACATCGATCGCGATCGGACCCCCGATCGATCGATACGCCGCATCGATGGATCCCGCACAAACCTAACACGTCAGTCACCGTCGTGGATGCGATGGTTCGGACATATGGCGACACCCGCGCGCGCGCGCGTGTGTGTGTGTCTTTCGATATCGCGTGATGTGTGGGTTCCATCGATGAGGCGTATCGATGGAGGATGGATGTGATCGATATCGATCGAGTGTGTGTCGATCTCGTCGGTGTGGGTCGATCGATACGCGGATCGATATCGATATCGATATCGATCGAGTGTGTGGATGTGATCGATATCGATATCGATCGAGTGTGTGTCGATAGTGACGACGACGACGACGACGACGACGTTCGCGCGGTTTGAATGCGCGCGGGGACAGACGCGGGTGGGGGGACAGACGGCGGCGTCGGCATTGCGTGGCGCGAGGACGAGACGCGCACGTAGACGCGCGCGTGGTTGCGTCGTTACGCGTCGCGCGTCATGTCCGCTCCGGCGCCGCTGGACGCGCCGCAGCGCACGTGCGAGGTGTGTCCATCGCACAAGCGCAACTCGCGCCCGAAGAAGGTGCTCAAGCGGTGTTACGACGCCTTGGACGCGGATGAGTGGATTGGGCCGATCTCGCTCGATGGGCGCGATACGAAGCCACGGTATGCCCATCAGGTGTGCGCGCTGTGGTGCCCGGAGATTTATTTTGACGCGCGAAGCGAAAAGTTGAAGCGATGCGCCGAGGCGTTTAAGCGCGCGAAGCAGATTGCGTGCTCGTGGTGTAAAAATCGCGGTGCGGCGATTGGGTGCGGGATTGAGGAATGCCCGCGGTCGTATCATTTGATTTGTGCGCACGAAGCGGGGTGTGCGTTTAATCAAGGGGATTTTATGATGGCGTGCCCGCGGCACATTCGACGGTTGGCGCAGGAGCGAAGCGACGCGCGGTGGCAGGACATCGGTGTCGAAGACCCGGACTCGGCGGGCGTGAACTTAGGGACGAATGCACAAGCCGAGCTTGATGGTAGCGATGATGCTGATGGTGAACGTCGTGGTGGTAGTCGTGGTGGTACGTCTGCCGCGCCTTTAACGACGGCGGCGATGGCGGCTCAAATCGCCGGATTGGGCGCGACACCCATTCTCAATCGCATTCGCGCGGCCGCGGTAGGTAGACACAATAAGAAACGGAAGCGAGGCGGCGCGACGCAAGCGCCACTCATCGACGACAAGTTTATGAATAATACTAGAGAAGGGGCAATATACCGAGTGGTGATGGAGGCTGGAGCTCGTTTAAACGCCGAGGCCGACGCGCGCGAGGGCATCGTGGATGACGAAGAAGCATTCAAAGTTCGTGAATCGAGGCGCCTGGATAAAGATAAGACGGAAATTCCTCGAATAGTCGTTGGGGGTGGCCTAGGAACAAGTACGTACAGGCAAGGTTGGGAGTCGCTCGCGGGGATGGAGGAGCACGTCAAGACGCTCAAGGAGCTCACGCTGTTACCGCTCGCTTATCCAGAAACATTTGATTCGCTCGGCATATCCGCCGCGCGTGGAGTGCTTCTTCATGGGCCACCTGGGACGGGTAAGACTGCCGCCGTACGGGCGTTGCTTGGCGCCGCAGCGCACGGTCCGCGACCGATCAGTTTTTTCAGTCGCCTCGGCGCCGATTGTTTGGGCAAGTACAGTGGCGAAGCTGAACGTAAGCTTCGTTTGCTGTTTGAAGAGGCTGAAAAGCATCAACCTAGTATAATCTTCTTCGACGAAATCGATGGTTTAGCACCTGCTCGAAGAGGCAGCGGTGCGTCGAGTTCGGGTGCTCAAGATGAGATTCACTCCTCCGTTGTGGCAACTTTGCTCGCGCTCATGGACGGATTATCCAGTCGTGGTTCTGTCGTCGTCGTCGCGTCAACAAACCGTCCAGATGCTGTCGATTCGGCCTTGCGGCGTCCAGGGCGATTTGACCGCGAGTTATTTTTTGGGTTACCCGACGCTGCCGCGCGGGCGGATATTTTAGCTGTGCACACGCGAGCTTGGACGCCGCAGCCGTCGCGCGAAACGCTCAACACAGTTGCGGCTCGCACGGAAGGTGCGGCCGGCGCAGATTTGCGCGCCATTGCGAATGCTGCGCTCATGAGAGCAGTCAAACGCACATGCCCATCGTTATTAGCTGGTGATCCAACGCGTGATTCGTTATCTGTCGAACTCGAGGTGCGTTTGCCTCCACCTGACAGCGCAGAGGCGCTGCTCGACGAAGCGCGCAGTGCGGCGTCTCTTGGTCACGTGGGCGCTGGGGTCTCGCTGAAAGAATTTGATGCGCTCGGCGTACGATTGAATGTTTACTGGCCACTAGAGGATCAGCACCATTTGGGCACAATCGTGGGATACGACCGCGCAAATTTGTGCCATCGCATCAAGTATGACGATTCCTCACTACTCAACGCTGAAGAATCGTGGTTACAGTTGTTTAGACCAAACATCAACGTTCATGTCGTTGATGGTGATACCGATGCTGATGGAGCGCTCAGATCACCAAAGGAGCGCATGCGTGCGCAAGAAGCGATGCAACATGCCAAGGCTCTGCATGAAAAGTATTTGAAGACTCGCCGCGACAGCGTGGTTGTCGAGCCACGCGATTGGTCATTCGCACTCACGACATCTTCTGGTGCGTGCTCTGCGAGAAGCGCATCCGCGGCGTTGATTCCTCGCGGCGCGTCTTTACCGAGATATTTAGTACCAGCTCTGGGTCAGTCGCTCACTCGCGGTCTGTCTGAGTTTGTTAAAAGAGGCGCGCCGATGACGCCGAAATGCATTCAAGCGTTTCAGAGCACGAAAGCGACTAAGGATGGCTATGAAGATCTTTTAGCGCGCGCTGGGGTAACTGATGGAATAAACGCCGATGATATAGCGGCACCTTCGACTCCACCGTTGTCGATGCCGGCTGATCAGCTGGAAAGTGCTCAGATGGGATGTCGAATGCTGCTCGCGGGAGATGTCGGAAACGGCCAACGAGAAATGATGGATGCCATGTTGAGTACGTTCAGTGGTGCATCGTCGCATTTGATCAATCTCCCAATGCTTATATCACACGGTGATGGTGATGCCGTGCGAGGCGTGAGTGCTGCACTTCTTGAACCGCTTCGCCAGTCTACACGAACGCCGACGATGCTCATCATGCCCGACATGGACTTGTGGGCTTTAGATCAGTGTGAAACGTCTGACGGCAACATCACGGAAATTTCCACGAGCGCGTTGTGGGATTTGGTACAAAGCATGATTTCAGAGAGCCAAGTTTCCAGCATAGGCGACGGGGGTTTGTACATGGTGGCCACCGTGAATGTACCCATGGACGCGCTGCCTACTTCAATCAAGTACTTTTTCGAATCATCAGGATTTGTTTTCGATGTCACGCCGCATTTGAAAGAAAATAAGATTCTCGCGGAGAGCTTGACGCGTGCGGCACACGATATCGTACTCTCCGATGTTCTTCCCATCTTTGAAGAGTCGCGACGTCGCGTCGCGGCAACCGACCAAGCGTCCAACGCTATCGATACGGATGTGGGGGCACAACAAAAGGCGAGTGAGGAGTCTCATGAACTCGCTCTCGAGGCTTTGCGCATTCGTGTACGCCGTTCTCGAAGTCTCGTCCGGCGCGCAGTCGCTCGTTGCGTGAAGGAACTCGTTAAAACTGGCCGCTTTGATCGTTTCTTTGAACACTCTGCGCAAGCGGCGAATTTGATCGACGCCGGCGTACGTTGTAGGATTGGCGACCCTTACAAGTTCATCAAAGATCTCAGAGCGTGCGCCAAAGCACTCAAACCGCAGAAAAACTCGAGACAACACCTTCATGGGCCTTTAGCGTCTCTAGGATTTCACGCTGTGGATACTCTCGAATCCTGGCTTCATTTGGGTGTTATTAAATTGTACGACGAGTACGCGCAACAAGACAAGGATTACGACGTCGCACTCTTAGCTGCGAACACTCGCAATACCGCCGCACGCAAGGCTGCGAAAGCAAAGATACATGATGCTACAGAAGACGCTGCCGCTGTACCAGCCACCGCCGCTGCCGCTGCCGCGGCGTCCGCGCTGAAAGCGACAAAGAAAATAGCTCTGCGGCGCTCACACGATGACATGTTTGCTGAAGCGCACAGTGCACTCCACGACGCGCTGAAAACGCACGTCGATATTTCCAATATCGATGCTTTCATGCGCATGGTGGATGATGTCCGAATCGCCCAACGCGCTCGCGAACGCGCCCGCGTCCTTGCGCATAGCACTAGCAGTTGAAAGAAAACAACACGTGTATACTACAAGAAAGCACGCCTCAGACGCCGACGCCTTACGAGCGTCCTCCATCTCGCGATGGGCGCCTCATTCGCAAAGCATTGCATGACGCCCGACGTCGTCGACGACACGCCTTCGACGAACAACGTCGAGGTCACCTCGGTGGATGTCGCCGTGTTCAAGTTGAAACGAACGCGCGCGCGCCTCGAGGCTCAATGCGCGCGCATTCAGCTCGATATCGATCGCGCACACGCCGATACGTTGGAAAACAAGTCTTCACCAACGCTCGCGAAGCGCCACATACGCTCAAAGCGCATGCATGAGGCGTTTAAGCGACGGTTAGAAGGTTGGATTATGAATCTCGATGCGTCGCTCGTTGAAATTGACTCGGCGCAAGCGACGTCAGACGTCCTAGTGGCCCTCAGAGCGGGTAATGACGCGCTCAAATTCGTCACCGATACGTGTTCTGATGTTGACGAAATCATGGGGGATCTACAGCGCATCGGTCATTGGTTTGCGCGCGTTGGAGAGGATGTTCCGGTGACGACGGAGGATGTCCAAGCCGAGTACGACGCGCTGGTCTTGGAAGAACAACGCGTAGACGACGGCGCACCGCTCGCGAGCGAGGCGACTAGCGTCGATACCGCATTGAATTTACCATCCGTGCCCGCGCGGGCGCGCACAGAGGCGTCGATGACGGACAAAGTATTGGTGAGCTCGTAGAAGACGCGCTCCGAGGACGTTTTGCAAACAAGATGGGCGAGCAAACCCCAAAGCGTGGCGCGCATCATGGCACGCACGCATAGCCTCGCGACGCAGCAAGTTGCGGTAGCGAGTACGAGCACGGCGACACGTCGTCAGCGCGCATGCGCTCGCGTGCGTTCGTGTCGTCGTGGGCTTTCCCTAGGGGTACGGCGAGCGTCGTTTTTTGGACGTTCTGACGCGGAACAATGGCTTGCAAACGATGACGACGGCGACTCACGTGAAGCGGAAGACGACATCGTCACGACAAATGCCACTCTCGACGTCAATGAGGCCTTTGCGGCGGTGTCCGCAGCCCGACGTGGGTTGGAGTTGTTTAAGATGGAGATGGATAAAGGGGAGGAGGAGATTGACGTGCTCGCCGCCGCGTGTTTTATCGCTATGCATCGCACGCCGGATATTAACGTCGATGACATTCGCGAAGAACTTGAAAGAATGTCAGAGGTCATAGAGGCGCAGTTGCCGACGAATACGGAGGAGAGGTTTCCATTGCGAACGATAAAAACAATCTCACGCGTCTTTGCGCAAGAGCTCAACTTTGTGGGGAACATCGAAGACTATTACGATGTACGTAATTCCTGCATTGACGAAGTGTTGAAACGCAGAACGGGTATTCCAATTACGCTGTGTTTGGTTTATATGGAACTCGCCGCGCGTGTCGGCGTGAAAATGGTCGATGTGTCTATTCCGGGGCACCTGTTGTGTCGGCCGGTGGCGGACGACATGGAAGTGCTCGTCGACGCGTTCAACCAAGGCGATTTGTTGTTCATCGAACAAGTTGAAGATATTCTCACGTCAAATTCCATGTTAAGTGAAGGGCAGAAAGTGCAGATCGATCGCTCGTTCTTGGAGCAGCGAGAAGTTCGCAAAAAAGCGTTTTTGACGCGCATTCTAGGCAATTTGAAAAGCATTTACATGTCGCTCGAAGATTTTCCGTCCGCGTTACTCGTTACCGAGTACATGATGGTGTGCAATCCCTACGAGTCGCTCGAGGTGCCTTTATTTAGAACTTTGGGGATGCTTTACTATTCATGCGGTCGTTGGGTCGACGCTATTGAAACTTTGGAGCTGTACCTGCTCAAGGCGGGGTTGGCGGAGAACGCGGACGACGAAGTCAGGCTCTCCTTGGATGCCGCACGCCGCGTGTTGACTTTAGAAAAAGATGTGCTGAGTACGATGGCACAACTCAACGAGGAGGAAAGTGACGATTAATTTGTAAACTACTACTGTATGCATGATAAACTATACACAAATCTACAGCTAACGACGCCCCCGAGCGCCCTTTTTCTTCGCTAACACTGTCTCGCCTTGCGCGCATTAATTTTCTTGTTCTTCTTCTTCTTCTTTCGTGCCGCGGTACCAATGCGCTGAGGTTGCTCTCCATTACTCCTATCATCGTTCTGCTTCCGTTTACGGGTCTTCATATCCGACGAACCGTCGAATGCAAGCTTACCTATGAGACCGCCGCTCGTGCTCGCCACGCCCGCGGCATCCGCGCCTTGCCCTTTCGCCTCCGTGCGATACTTGACCACATCGAGCGTCGCTCTGGGCTTCACCTTGGGCTCGGGCGCGGGCAAAACCCCATGAATCGTAGGCACTTCCGTCTCAATCGCCAACTTTTTCAGCGGCTGCTCGGCGAGCTTCGCCGCTATAAACTCTTGCTTGGCGATGTACCTCGCAGTCTTTTGTCGCTTGAGCTCGTAGTCTACGCGCGCGTTGTGATGGTACTTTCGGGTCAAGCCTTTCGTACGAGTTCCCTTTGGGCACGGCATCGCGTCAACTCGAGCGCGCGCGCGATGTGACGTCCACGGCGCGTTCGCGCGACGCGCCACGTCGCAACGCGTTCGCCGCCGCCGCGCACGCGCACCGTGTACCCCGAAAAATGGATCCGAAATTCGTATGTGCAAACAGTACTCTTGTGTCCTTCATTTTCATGTTTCTTTGTACAAGCACGATCACCGTTTAACCCTTCAATTGTGATTTTTGTGGTGCACTGATAAG
>Ga0181599_1002832_pt1 | contig 15243 bp, 10 predicted proteins | sample 041ome_3_FD_148658 | JGI IMG/M metagenome (GOLD analysis project Ga0181599, IMG submission 148658) | Coastal salt marsh microbial communities from the Groves Creek Marsh, Skidaway Island, Georgia - 041405US metaG (spades assembly) | ecosystem: Environmental > Aquatic > Marine > Intertidal zone >...
GTGCCGCCGCAGCTGCCTCGGGAGCGTCGGTCATCTCCGCGTCGCCGCCGCCGCCGGCGGCGGCCGCTCCTCCTCCTCCGGCGCCGCCGTCTTCTACTTTCGGTTGTTGTTGTTCTTGTTGTTGTTCTTGTTGTTGTTCTGTTCCTGCTGCTGCTGGCTCGACCGCTCCCGTTTCAACGCTCGTCGTCGCTCCGGTTCCTCCTTTATCTCCACCTTCTTCGTCTCCGTCTCCTCCTTCGCCTCCTCCGTCCATCATTTCGTTGATCTTCTTCTCCACTTCTCTCTCCACTTCCTCCAACATCCGTTGCACCTCCTCTTTGCTCACCTCGTCGTCGTCGCCAACCGCGGGGAGATACATCGCTCTTTTCTTCGCTTCGTTTTGTTTCTTATCCAAATTCGGGTCTTCTTTAAAGTTTTCTATCGGCGCGGTCATCGTAAACCGAGGTCGTTTAATGTTCAGCTCCGGCCTCGCCGCTTCGCGATTGACGATGACGTAAAGCGAAGCGAGCTCCCAAAATATCGACTCCGTGTCTAACTTGTCCGAGTTAAATTGTTCGATGCATTGCTTTTGTATCTGGAGCATTCGGTCGAGCTTTTGTTTCAGCGGTTTTTCCGGGAATACCTTGTGTGAGAGAGAGAGAAGAAAATGTCAGTTTATACGCGAACGATATGTAACAATCAACACGCGCTCACCTTTGAATTATCCCGCAGCCAAAGCTCCAATCCGAGCGCTAAATCGTACACGCTCTCGATCTCAAACGCACCCTCCTCTCCTTCTCCTTCTTCTCCGAGGAGCACCCGTTTCTCCTTCAACTGTTTCAGAGTCTCTCGCATCGCGTTTCTCTGCGCGTCCAACTGTTCCTTCGTCGGTTGTTGCTTGTGTTGCGCATTCGATGCCGGATTCGGCTGCTTCGCTTTCTTCGGTTCGCGTTTTTTTCTCTCCGTGCCGTCTTTGTTCAGTTTAGGTCCTGTTCCTCCCGCAACAACAACGGCGGGTTTAACAACAGGAGGAGGAACAGGCGCGGCGGTTGCGGCGTTTTCTTCGTCAGCGACCATTATTATTACGTCGTTGTGGTTGCTCTTATGGTATTCGTGTCGTGCGCGCTTTCTTTTCTCGACATTTTTCGACGTTTTTTTCCCCAGAACGCAGAAGAAAAAATTTTCAAAATTCACACGCACTCTTTCTCCGCGCGAGATGACGACGACGACGACGACGCATCATCATCATCATCACAATCGACGCGATCCACCACCATCGTCACTATCCACCGTCACCAACGCGGCGGCGGATTCTTTGAACGCCTCGTGCTTCACCTTCCGGAAAGCGAAAGGGAAAATGACGCGAGAAAAAGCGTCGCGAGGCGTTCCCGCGACGAAAAGTTTTCGGAAGATCGGTTCGTGCGAAGACGACGGCGCCGTGGAAGAGAGGAAAGTTGGCATGCGTGAGTGCTGGAAGAAAATAGACGCCAAGTTTGAGAGCGTGTTGCGAGAGGCGAACTTGGAAGCGGTGAGTGGCGTCGTTCTTTCGTTTGAATTTTTGTCTCTGTGTTCTTTCGTATTTGCTGACCTTTCTTACTTCTCTCTTCGCTCGCGATACGCGAACGACAGTTTTCGAGGATCCGAGACTACGTCGAAGAGACGTTTCGGAAACGCCGCGCCGTGGAGGATTCGGAAACGACGGTGTTTGAGAACGGTGGTGAAAAGAGGAGGAACAAAAAAAACGACGACGAGAAGGTTAAGGAGGAGGAGGAGGAAGACGAAGAGGAGGAGGACGACGACCATGACGAAGACGTGCGGCGCGGTAAAAGGAAAAAGCTACCGCCTCACTTTGCGGAATCTCTGCCGACGGGTCTCGTTCTCGCCGGCGGCGTGAACGCGGACGATCACGAGGAGACGTTCGCGTCGTTGGCGAAATTTTTAGCTAAGAGCGATTTTCACTGCGCGTTGTTGCAATCGAAAGACGTCAAGACGAGGAAGAGCGGGTTTGGCGGTGGTATCGGAGGCGGCGGGATGAATAACGCAGTCGGCGGGTCGACGACGTTCGCGTCGTCGGCGGCTTCGAGAGGGATTTTGGGGGATTGCGTATCGCTCGTGGCGAGACAGTTGGAAAGTAGGAACGCGGCGCCGGGCGGTGTTTCCGTGGAAGAGTTTCTGAATCCGCGGGAACATCATCTCGGCGGTGGAGGTTTGACCGCGCAAACGGCGGCGGCGGCGAGCGGCGGCGGCGGAACGAAAACAGTTAGGCACATAGCGAAATGGTACGAGTCCACTTTAGTCGGCGGCTCGGAGCATCAACAACAGCAAAACAACGAAACAACGAACGAGAACAACGCTAACGGCGCGCACGCGAGAGATAAAAATACCGAAAGACCGTCGTACAGTTTACGTCGCGAGCGCGTGGAAACGCTGCCGAAAATACTCGGTCGAGCTCGTCCGGTGGTGGTGTTAGTCTCGGACGTCGAAGGCTTCCAAGGGTCGTCCGCCTTGAGCGATTTACTCGCCTCTTTCGCCTCGTTCCACCGCGACGTTCCATTTATATTATTGTTGGGTATTGCTACCAACACGAGCGCTTTACAACGGTCCATACCGTCCGAAACCGCTTCGAAACTGCGACCAAAAGTCTTCAAACTCTTCGCGCCGACGGACGCCTCGCGCGAAATCCGAGAAAAAGTCTTCCTCGATCCAACCTTGTACCCGGCTTTAGGCAACGACGCGTTGACGTATTTGCACACGAGATTCATGGAGCACGATTTCTCGTTGACCACCATGCGGAGGTCGGTAAAAGTTTTATTCTTAAATCACTTTGCCACGGAACGTCTGTCCTCCGTCAACAAGATTTTGAACGAGAGAGACTACAGCGCGGATGCGACGAAGAAGTCGAACGGAGAAGGAACATCGGAAGCGCGAGCGTTGCAGCGTGAAAGCGAAAAATTATATTCCACGGGTAGTAAAGATGCGTTGAAGTGGTATTTGAGAAGGTTTTGCGGGTTGCTTTTGGGTAGAAAAGATGAAAAGAGCATCGAGATGTTGAGAGAGCTGTTCCTCTCTGCTCGAGAGGATGGCGAAGAGGAAGGAAAAGAACGAGAACTTCGCGAGATGGACGTTAAAAGAGATGATATTTTCGACGCGTTCACGGAGAATATGTTAGAGGTTGGGGAAAGTCGAAAGAAATTCGCGATTGGACTGGACGTTTTATCCCTGATTTCGAGAAGCGTGGGATACCAGCGATGGTCGAGAACGGCGGACGTTTTATTAGACTGCGCGTTTCCGAATTTTTTCTTCGCGTCGAAGAAAAAGCAGCGGCAACAGCAAGAAAAGAACAAAACGACGACAACGAACACAGACGAACGAGAACAACAACAACAACAACAACAACAACAACAAGAAAAACCGACGACTGAAAAGGCGTTCGTGACGGAAGGCGAGAAGATTCTTCGACTTTTATCTTCGAGAGTGGAACGCGCGGTGAAAGCGGCCGAGGCTGCACCGGCGAGCGATGCAAATAACAACCAGACGACGAACACAGCGCCAATGGCGGCAACCTCGATAGCACCTGCTGCCGCAACACTATCGTTGAAGGATTTATGTAGAGACTGCGCGAAAGTGTGCGAGGGACACGAGGAAATACACGCGAACGAAGGCGCTCGATTTTCACAGCTCGTGGCGCAGATAGAGGAAGAAGAAACGACTACTACTACTACTACTACTACTACTACTACTACGACATCAACACCGTTGCAAATCTTCGAGCAAATTGTTCGTTCGGTGGTGAAAAATTACGCGAGCAAACCTCCAGAATCATTGCCGGGAAAGAAAATATTCTGCGTCACCTCCGCCGACGCCGCTCGAGAAACCTTCTCGGCGGCGCCGAGAATGGCTCTCGAAACCGCTTTGTCGAACCCGTCGGAAGCGTTGGAGTGTCAGTGCTGTCCGAAATCTGGAGAGATTGCCGCCTCCTTACCGGACCCGTGTTTGTGTTACAAGCTGCTAGAGAATTTCGGCGGCGAAAGCGCCAACGCGTTTGAACTCTTTCGCCGCTTCATCATCGAGCACCGAGACACGAGCGACGAAGAGCTGGGACTGTTGCTGAAAGAAGACCGAGACAAGCTGAAGAAAAAGAAGAGAACGAGACGAGGTGAGAAAGACGGAGAAGACGACGACGACGAAGATGAAAAAGAACCGCCTCTTCTACCGACGAACAACGACAACGAGAACAACAACTCTTCCAAGAAGAAACAGAAACACACGTTCGGATTGGATAAGCACAAAGTTTGGGCGTTGCAAGCGCGCTTCACGCGCGCGTGCTCCGAGTTGGAATTTTTAGGCATGGCCTCCGCGAGGCGCCACAAGAAGGTTGAGTTTTTAGTCCGAACGGCGTTCCCGTTAGACTTTGCGAGTAAATAATAGTTTTAGGTTTGTGTTGTAATATCCTGCCAACGCTTGCGTAGAAAGAAAGATAATCTTATATAGATAGTACGATTGGTTGGTGAAGATATTCACCAGAGTTTTTTGTTTGTTTATTATTATGCTGCTCGCGATGCGAACGCGCGCGCGCTACCCGAAAATTTAATATTCTTGGGAGACAGAGCCAGACTTCTTGCCCTTCTTCGGCAACAAGACCGAGTGGATGTTCGGCAAGACGCCGCCAGAAGCGATCGTGACCGTGCCCAACAACTTGGACAATTCCTCGTCGTTGCGGATGGCCAATTGGATGTGTCTCGGTACGATTCTGGACTTTTTGTTGTCTCTGGAAGCGTTCCCGGCGAGTTCGAGAACTTCAGCCGCTAAGTATTCCAAAACCGCGGCCAAGTAGACCGGGGCGCCGGCGCCAACGCGGGTGGCGAATTTGCCAACCTTGAGGTATCTGTTTTTGTGCAGATGGAAAGAGTTTTGTTGGTCAGCGCGTGCGCGTGATGTGATATGATATAATCTCGTCAAACGGACGGATTTTTGTTCATTCATCCCGGGGAAAAACTGAATCGCAGGATTCGTGCTCAAATCGAGAAGGCTCGTAAAAAGTAACGCATAAATAATCGCACCTCGCGATACGGCCAACCGGGAATTGCAAACCAGCCTTCGCGGATCGCGAGACGGCTTTCTTGGAGGATTTTCCTTTACCACGTCCAGACATGTTTTGTTTTTGTTTATATGTTTGAATATACAATAATGACGAGTTTTTGGTCCGACTTTTCCCCTCGTTTTTTCAAAAAATGTTGCATGGTTTAGGGACACATTCTGAGAAGGTACGCTTTACCGAACCCCTTTAGGCACGATGTGGACGTTTCTGATCACACCGCGCGTAAACGCGAGTTTAACGACATACAAAAACATAGTAAACGACTCTTTGTATTATCAATGCTTCGTGGTGTGCATTTTTGCGAGCGTTGGTGCTCTGGTTGAAGAGATGTGTGCGTGGACTTTCTGCTTTTTTTCACAATAAAAAGTAAAACTAGGAAAATTGGAGCTCAGAGTTTCAATTTTCAATACATTTTCGAGAGTTTTCCAAGAAACTTTTCCCCCAATTCGTCATTACTTTGAACACAAACGAACGAACGAACAACACGATGGCCGGCAAGAAACCAGCGAAAAAGACCGTCAAAGGCGGCGCCAAGAAGTCCTCCAAGAAGAAGGTCGAAACCTACAAGATCTACATCTACAAAGTCTTGAAGCAAGTGCACCCGGACACCGGCATCTCCTCCAAGGCGATGAGCATCATGAACTCCTTCATCAACGACATCTTCGAAAAGATCGCGACGGAAGCCGCCAAGTTGGCCAGGTACAACAAAAAGCCGACCGTGACCTCCAGAGAAATCCAAACGTCCGTTCGTTTGATCTTGCCCGGTGAATTGGCCAAGCACGCGGTTTCGGAAGGCACCAAGGCGGTGACCAAGTTTACCTCCGCTTAAATTCTTTTTTGAATTAAAAAACGGACAAATTGAAAAAAAGCAGAAAAAAAAATATAAGAGACAAAACAAACGAAAAGTGTCTGATTGCGTGTACTTCCGAACGACTCGCGGGGAACGACGAGAGAAGATCTCGCGTCGTTCCTTGTTCCGAAGAACTGCTCTACGACCGTAAAAACAAACACCACAAAAAAAAACGGAAATTCATATTTCCATCGCTTTCATGTGTTATAAGTATTGCGTTTTCGTCTCCGAACGCGAGAGACGGAGTATTTTTGTACATACGCGCGCGCGCAAACGCTCGACATCTTTTCACACGTGTGAATTCACCAGCTTTATAAAAGTCTCATAGAAACACCATCCTACTCTTCGAAGAGAAAGAGAGAGAGAGAGAAAGAGGGATATTTGCGGCAATAATGTGTACGTTTTTCGTTCCCTCGCGTCGCTTCGCAGGATAAAACGCCACGTGCCCACGTCTGCGATCCTCATAAAAAAAAGAGAGATTTTATTCTCTTCTCTCTTCACTTCTTCACACACAAACAACGGTACCAAAGAAAGAAATGAACAACGCGAGCGTCTCCTTCAAATCGCTCCTCTTTGTCGTTTTCGCGCTCTTCGGAATCTCGTTCGCTCGCGCGGCGGACCAGGTCGTCACGTGGAAATACGAAGCGCAAGAGATTTCGTTATACTCGGACGAGAGTCTGACCATCCAATGGACGGGAACGCACGACGTGTGGTTGGATGCGACGTCGGCGGAATGCGACTCCGCTGGCGCTGTCCAACAGAAAGCGGCGACGGCGAATGATAACTGGACGACCATGGCCGGTAACATGAGTCCAGGAACGTATTACTTGAGTTGCAGAGTTGGATCGCACTGCGAGAGCGGCATGACGTTGAAGGTGACGGCTTTGGCCGGCTCGAGACCGACTTCTTCGGACGACGACGACGCTTCTTCCTCTTCCTCCTCCTCCTCCTACTCCTCTTCCGCCTACTCCTCTTCCGCAGTCTTCTCGACGAGAAACGCGTTCGCGTTCGCGCTCGCCGCGTCGGGAGCGGCTCTCGCGGTGCTCGTTTAAACGTAAACGCGCGGGTTTACGTCCGCGCGCGTCCGCTCGCGCGGAGAAGAAGAGAGAGAGAGAGAGAGAGAGAGAGAGACGCGTACATTGCCTTCTCTCTCTTTTGATGTATGTGTAGTTCATTCATTGTAGATTTTATCATTATCTGTCTAAAAACGTACGATTGATTACATCGCTAGCTCGCGCGTTCTTCCATCTCTTTTCTCGCTTAGTACGAATTTTTCTCTTTTCTCTCTCTCGTCGAATTGGACTAATCGTCATTTCAAAAGCGCGCGCTCGCTTTCACGATCGACCCCGGGCATCGAATAAAGAGAGAGAGAGAGAGAGAGAGAACGAGCGAAAAGGGATAAAAGAATAACGAGAAAAAAATGATGAAATCGCTGGTCACGTTTGCCCTCGGCGCCGTCGCGGGTATCTTTGGGTTCAAAAAGCATCAGGAATTGCACGTCGGCGACGGCGAGAAGAAGACAACGAGCGCGATTGTCGAGGTGAAGAAAGACGAACGGGAAGGAGAAGAAACGACGGAAAAGAAAGAAGAGGAAAAGAAGCGCACGAGAGTTCTCGGGGTGATTCCGGCTCGGTACGCGTCCACGCGATTCCCGGGGAAGCCGCTGGTGATGATTGCCGGGAAACCGATGATCGTTCGAACGTATTTACAGGCGAAGAAAGCGACGCAGTTGGACGCGTTGGTCGTCGCGACGGACGACGAGCGAATTCGGGACGCGATCGTCAAAGCTGGCGGAGATGTGGTCATGACGGATGAAAGTATTCCGAACGGGACCGAACGATGCGCGCAAGCCGTGGATAGAACGGCTGGCGAATTCGACATCGTCGTCAACATCCAAGGGGACGAACCTTTGATCGAACCGGAGATTATCGATGAAGTCGTTTTGGCGTTAAAGAACGCGCCGAAAGATTGCGTGTACTCGACGCCGGTGACGCCGTTAAAGCACGAGGAAGTGACCATGCAAGGTAGAGTGAAGTGCATCACCGATGTCAACGGGTACGCGATTTACTTCTCCAGAGGTATGCTCCCGAACAACAAGAAAGGCAAGGTGGACCCGTCGTTCGATTATTGGTTACATTTAGGTTTGCAGTGTTACGATAGAGAGTTTTTGAGATTGTTTCCGAAAATGCCAGCGACGCCGATGCAAATGCAAGAAGATTTGGAACAGTTGAAGGTGATTGAAAACGGCTATAAGATTAAAGTCATTCGCGTGAATCACTGCGCCCACGGCGTGGACGAGCCGGAAGACGTGGCGAGCATCGAGAAGATCATCGCCGAAGATCCCAGCTTAGATTAATATTGACTTAATAATGAAATATAAGTAAAAATGCGCTTATATATATATATAGTTCTGAACTTGTGTAATACGATGAGTGCCTAATGATTCAAATACTGTTGTTACAATAAATTACGCTGCGCAGCGGCTCTCTACTCAACTCGATATCTCTACGACTATTTACGACTAACATTGCTACTCCTCTTCCTCTACTTGTACGGAATCATTACTTCAAACTGATGGATTGCAGTCGAATCCCCATCGGGCGTTTCTCCTGGATAGCTTGGTCTAATCCGCCTAAACTGAAATAAAATTTACTGTATATGATCAGTAAACGCGTCCCGCCTTCCCGAAACGCCTCAATCGCGGTTGGATAGTGACTTCGCACCAGCGGAGATTGCGACTCGTCTTCTAACCTCGCGATCCTTCGCCACGTTGCGCCGCCATCGCCGGAAACGGCAACGTCGAGAAACGTCCGCGCGTGTCGTTTTTGACCCTTCAGCTTCGCATGTGCGTTTAAAACCATCGCTAAGGCGCCCGAGCGCAATCGAGTTAAAACGATTTTCGAATCTGGGTTTGGTATCGCCGTCGATTCTGGAGGCGTCCACGTGATGCCTTCGTCGTAGGAAGCCGAGGCATACAAAACGCCAATCTTCGTCCTGAATAACATCAAAACCGATCCGTCGTCTCTTTCGCTCAGCGTGTTTTCAATCAACCACGTTCGGGGATGGTCCAACTTCCCGTACGCTTTCCATGTCTTTCCGTTATCTCTGGACCGCAAGACGCCGGCGTTGCCTTTCGTTAGCAACAAGTTCGAACACGGCGCCGCGTCGTGCGGCTCTCGCCAATACGGAAGCAACCACACGCCTGAACGCAATACAATCATAGGATTGGCGATAACTTTCGGGATTGGCCCGACGCCTTTGCCAACATCGCCTTGTCTGAAAATCGTCTTCGGCGGTGCCCATCGAACCGATTTCAGCCACTCGTAATTTTCAAACGTCGGCACTTTCAACGACGTCATCATGATATCGCCTCCTGGTAATTGCCTGTCCTTTTGTATACCGGACGGATTAAAATCGCCTTCCTGAGGTGCCGTTCGAATGCACTCTCGACTTTCGCTGTAAAACAAGAAAATCTCGTTGTTGTCTTCGTCCACGTGAAGCACCGGCGACCACTGCGCGTTGCCGTTTTCGATGGCGGGGATTTTAAACTCCGGACCCCACTTCTCGCCGGTGGAAGATTTCGAAAACGCGTGGTAAATTCTTTGCGTCAGTGAACCTTCGTTATCTTCCGCACCTTGCCACGCGACTACAAAGCGAGCATTGGGCGAGTCCACCGATCCAAGCCGAGCGATGGTCGCCATGTGCTTGTATTTTAAAGTGTTGTTTGCGATGGGGGAGATCCATGCTTTGTGCGTTGGACGTTTTAAGCGCGGGCCTCGAACGCCTAAATCAGACGCCAACTCACTGTTTGTATTGTTGTTGTTGTTGTTGTTGTTGTTGTTATTATTATTGTTCGCAGCGAACGCTCTCGCGAACGACCGTCTCGCGAACTTTCCTTCCACGCTAATCGTCGCCCCGGCGTAGTCAACCAGTCTCGCTTGCACTGGTTGCCAACTCGCGTGCCCGAAAACATCTCTGTGTTCTGCATAAAAAGCTCTCTCTTTCGTTTGTTTCGGAACGTACGTTATCGCTGATGATGTTGTTGTTTTATCGAACGATACCCGCGACGAAGCCGCCAAGCCGTCGCTCGCGTTCAGCGATAAAATTTTGGCGTCCGACGTCGAACTTGTCGACGACTCCGGCGCTAACGGCGCCTCCACGTCCTCCACGTCCACCCCGTAACTGTCCACATCTTTCGCGAACGGGTCGTATTCAAACAGCGCTTTCGAAGAAAACCGTTTCCCTCCGAGGAGCGCGCCGCCTCCTCTTCCAGCAGGATAATATCTCAACCGATAAAGAATCGTGACGGACAAAATAATCACGAGAAAGTTCGACGAGCGCTTCCGAGGTTTCCGTCGCTTCGCGAGCGAGGACGAGTGACCTCCTCCTCCGCGCTTCATCTTTCCTTCGTCTCTTTCGCGGTTAGCTTTTTTGGTCCGTCTGTCTCTCGTCTTTAAGAATAGAGAGCGAGAGCGAGAGAGATTTTCCGTACAAATTTGTCGAAGAAAATCTCCGATTCGACACCCGGGAGAAACGCGAAAAGAAACCCACCGACTGCACCTCCCCCCACCAAAAAACCTAACCTCTCCTCTCCTTCTGTCCGTCGTCTAGCGGTGATATCGAAATAGTCTCGTCATGCGAAGATCTCTCTCCGCTTCTTTTGGCTCGAAGGCTCTCTGTCTGTCCTCGACGTGTCTACTGTATATCTCTTTTTCTTTGCGAGTGGGGAAAAAAAAACGTGGACGCACGAAAAAAAGAAAAAAAAAGGACGTTTCGAGATCAAAAAATAACAATAACACACACGTGCATGATTCGCACGAGGTTGCGCGCGCGTTCTCCGTCGTTTCGAACAAAAAAGCGTCTCGTCGTTCGGTCTCTTCTTCTTCCTCTTCTTCTTCGCTCTGTTCCTTTTTTTTAAAATAAGATCTCGAAACACAAACCTTTCGTGTGTGTGCGTTCACTGCTAATAAATTCACACATTCACACACATGTGGATTGGAGGAGGATTTCGGATATTTTTTGTGGCGTCTGTCCTTCAAAGAAGACGTCACTTGGGGAAAAGAGGGCAAGACAAAAAAAAAGAACGACATGAACGAAGTCCTCTCGTCGCAAGTGCACGAACACATATTCGGCCTGAACGGGCCGAGGCGGTTGCTGGCGGAGAATTTAGATTACCAGCAGTTGGAGCTGACGACCGAGGACAGGGAAGATCACACGTTTAACGGTGCGCGGTTTCATCAGGTTTACGGATTTTTTTTTGTACCTTTTCTTCCCGCAAATTGAATCGAGTCCAACCCGAGCGCGTAACTAACTTTTTAGCTCTCTGTTCTTTTTGAATGATATTCTGTGCACAAAAAAGGGATATTCTTCGACGTGGAAGCGTCGACGTCGCTCCCGTTGCAGTACATCGAGATTCACTCGGTGTTTGTGCGAGGAAGTTTAGGAAAAATGACCGTCTGGACGTCCGATAGCGGAGAGAACGAGAAGAAATTTTGGAAGAGAGCGAGCGAGACGAAAGTGGTGGCGGACGAGGAGACGGGCGAAGAGAAGACGATTTTTACGGAGTTTTCGGTGGGCAATAGCGAGAAGGAGCACGACGACGACGAGCGCGTGTACTTGAATCAGTCGGAAGAGACAGAGCACGGCCTTTTGGATCGGTACACGACGAACGGAGGGTACCATCGCCGGGAGCTGTGGACGAAAGTGTTCGAGGACGAGTTACCTCCGAGTCGGAGGAAGTTGGTAGAGTTGAAGCTGGATCAACCGATACGAGTGGAAAGAGGAAGGAAAGTTGGGATTTACGTGCATTCGGCAGAACGGGGAGACCAAGGAATCGTGTACGATAACGTGGCCGAGTTGGGACCGAGGCCGAAGAGAGACGGGAGGGTGATTATACATCCAGGAGTGGCGCATTTGAGTTTCAAGCCGTTTGGTCGATCAGCGCCGTGGGGCGGCATAAGCTTGAGAAGAAATCGACAGTTTGTCGGTAAACTCGGATACGCCGTGAGATGGATGCTGTGGTCGGAAGTCAATCACCATTTGTTCCCTATTGGGTATAAACAAGCCGTGAAAGAGTTGATTAAAGGAAACCAGTTGGATAGGGAGTGCGCGCTTTCGATCATGCCTCCGGAAATCATGTTCGCGGTTCTGAACAAGTCCTGCGGCTGGGATTGGTTTGGTCCGCAGATGAGGAAAATTAAGAGAGATCCGCATGGAAAGTCGTTGTTTCCAGAGATTCAGTGGTCGAAAACGTGCGGGAAAGAAGATGTGGATGAGAGTCTCTTTAAGAGTGCGAGAAGATACGAACAGGGCAGCCAGGGCGGCCAGATCAGATGGATACAAATCGCGCCTGCGAAGAGAGAATATTTCGCCCGAGCGCTCAAGATTTTTATGCATCTCATGCACGAAGAGTACGTCGTCAAATTGAAGGAACGGTTGGCGATTAGTATGTCTTCGGACGAAGATGAAGATGATGATGAAAAATCGGAATCGGAATTAGACGGCGATTACGTCAGTCCAAACGACGACGACGACGAAGAAGAAGAAGAAGAAAAAGAAAAAGAAGAAGAAGAAGAAGAAGAAAAAGAAGAAAAAGAAGAAAAAGAAGAAAAAGAAGAGGACGATGGAAAAAGAAGAACGAGATCTATGACAAAGGCGAAAAAAGCAAAAAAAGCGCCGAGACGCACGAAAGAAGAAAAGATTGAAATCGCGATCGAAAATAGGTTCGAGCGCATACGCATGTTAGACGGAGTGCTCATTGAGTTTGTGCTACATCACACGCTCGATAACTTGGCGAGAGAGTTGGAAAATCTCGACTTGCTCATCGAAGAAGGCTTCTGCGATTCCCAAGACGAGGTGGATACATTTCTCACGCACGCGCAACTGAATCGAAATCTCTCGTTGGATTTTGCACTGAGTCGCAAAACGGCTTTAGAGGAGTTGCACGAAATGAACGGCGGCCGACGATTCGAGTTCGAAAAGGGATCTAATATTTCCGGCTTGTACGAAACTGAAGGCACCAACGTCAACTCTTCTTGCAAGTACATCGTGCGCGAGCTGATGCCAGGGTCCATCATGCGTAAATTTGAAACAGATCTGTCGCATGTGCACGGGAGCCACATTTGGTACGGAAATCACGGACCGACGTTGGGAGGACTCGGGGGCGCCTTTGAAGGCGACGAGTACTCGTCGTCTGAAGAAGAGTATGACGACGACGACGAAGAGTATGACGATGACGAGGAAGAGTACTACGATGACGAGGAAGAGTACTACGAGGACGACGAGGAGTACGAGGCTGACTTTGGCCCAGGCTGACTTTGGCCCTTGATTTGACCTCTAGGAAGGCGAAATTAAATAATTGTACACATGTATTACTGGTATCTTTACACATCAACTGCTGTATACATTGACATCTAAGAAGTTACTGCTGACATTTTGAAATCAACGCCCTTTCTTTTCATTCCATCATCTCGTCTTCTTCTTCTTCTTCAACGTCGCTCAACTTCATATCGTCTAACAGCTCTTCCAACTTGATTTCCGGAATCTCGTCGTCGTCGTCTTCTTCGTCGTCCGTTTCGTTCGCCAACGCGTTCTGATTCGCTCGAATCACAGCGTCTAAATCCTCATTTTTCTTCTTGTACACGTTGATTTGCGCGCGGCCTTCGAAATCTTCCTCCAATTCTTGCATAAACAACTCCTCGTCTTGCATCCTCTTTTCCGCGTCGTCCTTCTTGTTCGTCGCTTCTTCTTCGTGTATGTCCATTCTTTTGAGTTCCCAGGCTCTGCGGTATCCTCGGTCTCGTCGTTTCTTCCGTTTCTCAGCGTAAGATTTCTTGACCAAAACGACATCCGGTATCCTCGATTCGCCTACTTTTTCCACGTAAGAATCGAAAGACTCGTCTGCAATTTGTACGTTGGTCAAATCGTATCCCAACGCGGTGTCACCGACTTTCAACACCGACCCTAAATGCGTTCGAGTGAAAAAAGTGATATCGTTCGTCCCGAAATCCCTCGATCTCGCCACCGTGACGTCGGCGAGCAAGTTTTTTCTATTCGCTCTTCGTTGTTTACCACCGATAGTACTCGCGTTGCCACCAAACTGAGACCCGTTGAATAGCTGCGACCGGTTTTCCCCGTGGCCGTCGTCTCCGTTCTGCTCCCACTCGTTCCCATTCACAATCTCTAAATCTAAAACGATGTACTCGCACAACTGCTTGGAAGTAGCCACCGCCACGAAAGGATACCGCCAATACTGTTCGCTATTCAACCACACGCGTCTCAACGTGTGCGTTTCGGTGAACTGCATGCTCGTTCCAACTCTCGTGCACAAAACCACCGGCCCAATCCCTCCGAAACTTTTGCTCGTCTTTGGCGGTAAGCACACTAAATCTTCGCGACACATTGGCACGATTTCTACCATCAGCGTGAACCGATAATTGTACGTGTTATCGTTCGCGTCGTGCGAAACTAACTGCTTATCGTTTCTACTACGAATAGGTAACACCGACCCGATAAAGTCTACCATTTTTAACCCGTGACTCCTGTGTCCGTAATAAAAATCCAACCCGTCCGGTTGAGCTTTTACGCCAATCGCGTTCACCTCCATCGAATGTTTCAAAATCAACTGTTCCAAGAACAAAAACGTCCTCTTGTGTTCCACTTTCTGTCGCACTTGCACGCACGCTTGCCACTGATCCGCGTTCGCCGCCGCTCTCGCGCACGCGTCGCACATGTTCCACTCCACCACGTATTCCACCACAAAACTTTGCTGCAAAATAGCGCCGTTCAGCACCTCTTTCTGCACCGTCAACTTTGTCTTCAACCGTTTCGAGTGCGGCTCGGTCCATATGAACCCGGCGTCCACCAGCTTCACTTTATTCAATCCCTTCACCCGTTTGATGCAAAACGTCAGCAGTTCTTTGCTCTCCAAATCCGCGCGAACCCAGTGTTTCGGCGGTTGCAAATACCTCCCGCACTGGTTGCAATGAATCACCGAACACTGCTTCTGTATTCCCTCGGTGATATCGACTCGCGTTTTGATGCACTCGACGCACATGCCGGTCGGATTCGGCGAGATGGCCGTCGCGCACATGCAGCACAAAACGTGCCCCGGTTGCGAACGAAGCGCGCCGCCGCTGCTCGTGCCGTCGTTGCGTCCAAACATTGTCGTTGTTGTTATTATTCCGTGTTCTCTCTCTCTCTCTCTCTCTCTCTCTCTTTTTTACCCGGAGGAGGAGGAGGGCGTCAAAAATGTGTGTTCGTTTTTGGCGGCTGCGTGTGCTTTGGGGAAATTTTTTCGCGGGGAAAACTACACAAA
>Ga0181599_1002838_pt1 | contig 15226 bp, 11 predicted proteins | sample 041ome_3_FD_148658 | JGI IMG/M metagenome (GOLD analysis project Ga0181599, IMG submission 148658) | Coastal salt marsh microbial communities from the Groves Creek Marsh, Skidaway Island, Georgia - 041405US metaG (spades assembly) | ecosystem: Environmental > Aquatic > Marine > Intertidal zone >...
AAAAGGAGAAAAAAAAGGAGAAAAAAAAGAAAAAAAAAAGAAAAAGAGAGCGACGCCGCCGGGTGGGCTTCTGGGGATAAAATGCGTCAAAAAAGAAGCGCAACACGCGCGCGAGAAGAAGAAGAAGAAGAAGAAGAAGAAACAAGACGCGCGCGGCATTAACATGACGGACCAACAACAACAACAGATGACGCCAGAACAGCGCGAACAAGCGTTCGCGATGGCAAACCAAGAGATGGAGTACCGCGTGGATTTATTCAACAAGCTCGTGCACTCGTGCTACGAGAAGTGCATCGATAAGCGATTTAAGGATGGCGACTTGAACGTCGGGGAGACGGCGTGCGTGGACCGGTGCTCGAGCAAGTATTGGCAGAGCGTGGGGATCGTCGGGCAGTTGTTGGGGGCGAATCAGCAGCAGCAGCAGCAATAGCGAGGCGAGAGAGAACGTTTTATTTTAGAGAGTGTACGTGTAGCAGTAAAAGTTTTTGATAGTCACAAAAGTAGTGTTTTTTTAGTTATCCAATCCGAGTACTTGTCTCGCGGTTGTTTCTTTTCTCGTACATGACATCCGTTCGAATGAGGAACTTTGGTTCACCCGCCAAAACTTCGCGACCGTCGTGGAGTAAGTGCTCGTAATCCGCGTCGCACTCTTTGTTTCCGTGCGGGAAGAGAAGAACGTCGCCGGTTTCACCTTTTACGCTCGCGACGTATTCGACCAACGGGAAGTTGCCGTCGCCGCAGTTTTTGGTCAGACCAGAGTTGGATTTGCGGGAGTTCCGTTGAGAGTCTAGGAAGAACCCAGTTTCGCCGCCGAGGTGAGCGGTACCGTTCAAATAAACGATGAGCGAGTACGCGCTGCTCATCTCTTTCCCGTTCGCTTTTGCGGAGGTGGATTTGTCGTAATGCGGGATAGAGCACGTCTTTTCGCTGTACCTGTAGCATCGCAAGCGTTCATCCAGGAGAAGCTTGTCGTCTTCCACGAGATATCTGCCGCTTTTTGAATCCTTCCCTGACCGCAGTGGTAAATATGGGCGAATCCGCTTCGCCATCTTCTCGAGAACGGTAATGCCGTTCTTCGCGGGCGACCACGAAACCGGTTCCACGGGAAGGCGCGACTGGCCATAAAACGTATCCGTAGAGGAAAGCGCTAATATCGGATCCACGGCGAGAATCTTGAAACCTTTTAGGACAGATTTCATTGATTCTTCATCCGCAACGAAGTCACCGTTGTTTAATATTTCCAAATTAGCGCGCATAATTTTCTCAGCCATGGATTCTCTTCTCGCGTTTGTTTGATTGTACTTGTTCGGTTGGATTTGATTGACATACTTCGCCAACATCTGTGACGTTGATTTCGCGAAGACGTTTCGTAAAAGAAAAGCGCCCGGAACGCCATCTATTGCTTCTTTTTGCACAGTCATGTTATCATCAAAAGTATGAAGCAGAGCAGAGACTGCCTCAGATTCTTCAATCATGTCATCTTCTTCCTCCGCATCGTAACGAGTGACGGGAATCTGTTTCTCCATCGAGAACGTTTTCTCGTCGCACATACATTTCTCTTCAATTGCGCGTGTGCGTTTGGTGTAATATAGGTGCCAAAAACTGTCGCGAGTATCTTCTACATTTTTTGTTGCTGCTTCTTTTGCGCGTTTTCTCAGCGCATGCCAATTCTTGACCCCACGTTTGTTGGTGTTGCAATCGCCTCGAGTATTACTCCTCGTCGGCGCTTCCTTCGTTTCGTTTTCCATCTGATTAATGAGCGTTTCAATTCGACGGGTAACTTCAACATCCGTGATCTCGCTCGCAAAATTGGTATTCAAATCTCTCCTCGCCAATTCGCGGGGCGTGAGTTTCAATATGTCATCTCTCGCGTCTGGGTCGGCGCCGAGAGCGAGCAAAGCGCGATACGTTTGCAATGCTCTTTGAGTTCCCAAAAGATGCGATGGTTTCTCAAACATCACTTCGATATCCTTTACGCGTTGCGAGTCACGTTTCCAAGTCGCTTTGTTTTGTTTTCTAATTTCATTCTTGTTTTCGTTCTTTTCACCATCAGCTTTTGGTCGAAACGCTTTAATATCGGCTAATTTTTTCACCAAACCGTCGTACTCTTCTTGTATTTCGGCGCCTACGACGTGTTTTTGTATAAGTGTCGCCGCTCGATGCAGAGGCGTCATTCCGAAGAGATCTCTTTGGTTTATGAAACCACCGTACTCGAGTAACTCAGGCATCATTTCCGGTGCGCCGTAAGAGGCGGCAAAGTGCAGCGGTGTACCAGCCCCGTTGTCTTGCGCAGCATAGTAAGGGTCGACAGCAATAATTTTGCGAAATAAATCCAGGCGACCGGTTGATATTGCCGCGTAAAAAGTCGTGGGTGGATATCGAACTCTGTGGCGTCGCTCAATAACTGCATCATTTTCTATCTTTCTTACTCCGTGCTCTACTCGTTCTTCTTCGTGTTGTTGTTTTTCCTCCTCCTCCTCTTCGAATTGTAACCGTCGTTGAAATCGTTCAATTTTAGCGCATAGAACCTCATTGTCTTCCATCTTTGCTAAATCCGATGGTCGAAAACCTTCTAAATCTTTTCTACAGTGCAACGAGTACGAAAGTCCAAGTCTTCTTGAATTCGCAATGATCCAATTTACAACGTTGTCGTTCCCTCGTTGTGCCGCTTTATGCAAAGCAGAATGTCCGTTGGCATTTACGAGTCGAAAGCTCACGTGCAACGAACGCAAGTATTCACAAACTTCGACGTTATCGCCGTCGCCTTGACAAGCCCACATGGACGCGTTACACCCGAACTGATTCGCCGACTCTCTTGGATTTGCACCAAAGCTAATCAATAATTTCATAATATCTATCTCACCTTTCCAGGTTGCCCAAGCAAACGCCGAGGTTCCGTCGTTTGTCTTGCAATTCACGTCAACTTTACACGTTTCGAGTAGATATTTACACACGCGCATATTACCGTTCCTCGCCGCCCAATGTAAAGGCGTTCGACCTTCGTAGCTCCTCTTGCCTTGTTGCGGCTGATTCGGGTCAAAATGAAGCTCTTCGATGAGATATTTAACAACACATAGACTATCCGAGCCGCAAGCCCAATGCAAACAAGAGGCGCCGTTTGAGTCCAAGCAATTCTTCACATCCTCGGTACAATTTCGCAGTGCATCTACATCACCTCGTCTGGAATATTCCAGCGACTGAAACGGTAATCGCGCGATCTTCTTTTCTATTATGCACTTCTCAAACTCTGCGCCCAAATCGCCTCCCTTCGCCGCTCGAATCGCTCTTTGTAAATCGCCGGGATCTTTCTTTTTCTTTTGCTGACGTTTACCCTCACTACTACCCGTACACGTTTCATCATTCGTTGATCTCGCAATCATTCCAGCATTCAAAATTACACTCAACGCGTTTCTCTCCGCCTCTACTTCCTTGATCGCTTCCGAATGCGTTAAATTGTGCTTCATCTTTTGATGCCACCACAAAGCTCTCTCGTCGCTCGCAAACGCGCCGCACTCGTGACACCGCCACCACCCGTTCTGCTTACATGTTTCGTAGTACGCCACCGAACAAAACCAAATCGACCCGGTGGACTCGTTCACTTTCGCTTGCACGAACAATTCTTTCTGCGTATCGCTATCCATGAACTCTAATAAGGACGAGGCAAATGCCGATGGGGTTGCAAACAAGCGCTCGATACCCATGTCGGAAGTCAACCTCAGACGACAACTCTCTGTCTCGTCTTCAGCTTCCCTCAACTTTTTCTTCTTTTTCTTTTGCAACTCCTTCAGCGCGTAGAACATCCGAATCGCGGCGTCCGAAACTTTATCGAACGGTTTCGGCTGTTGCATTCTGTGACGTTCTTCTTGGAGTACATCTTCGTTTTCATCTTTCGAGGAATGAAGGTTGTTCGATGGCGCTTTCCGGGTCTCTGCTCTGTGGTCGTTACGCGCCAAGGTTTCCAATTCAGAAATCTCTTCCCCTTTCGAGTGCAGGATAGCGAGAGACGCAAACAGCGCACGGAGGAAAGCATCGGCGTCGTCTCTATCCATGCTGATTTATTGCATGCGTATAAGGATTGTGCGCGTCATTATTCTTTTTCTCTACCGTGCGCGCGTAGAGTAATGAAGAATTTTTCTCTCTATCTAAGGTGTTTTTACAAGGCGCTAAAAAATGAACATCGAAAACAACGAACATCATCTCGGATGCTTCAAAATGCGATCTAAATCATCTAAAGGTCTTTGCTGCTGCTGCTGCTGCTGCTGCTCTCCTTCATCTCCACCTATGCCTAAATCTTCGGCGCTCATTCTTGCTATTCTTTCTCTCTCTTCGGCGACGGAGATGTACTGTTGGTACCGACTGCTGAAAATCTCGATGTAATACGTCGCGCCGTTCCAAACACAAAAGCTGAAACAAATTAAAATGATGAACGTGTGTACGTAGAAATTGACGTAACACGCCGTGGCGACGCAAAAGGTAACCATGGTGTAAAGAAATTGCATGGTGACGAATACAAATTTGGTTTTTATGCTGTCCGGGGAGTACTCTTCGTCCGGACCGAAGAAACCGATTCTTCGAAATTGTTTCAATGTCCACGAGTTCTTTCGATTTTTCGTGTGCATGGAAATCCATCTCAAAGAGGTGACGAGTTCAGGGTCGTCTCGGAATTTTTTTGCATCCATAATTTCTGTCTTGATGAGGTACGCCACTTGCCAGACGATGTATAGCGTCATTGGGTAAATCCAAAACTCTTTGGTGTAGTGTTTGTATGCGTCCGAGGTCAACTCAGCCACATCCAATCTTTTCTCGTCGTCGCCGTGGCCGTACCATCGTCCACACCAAGTCAACACCGCCGGCCATAAATGAAGAAAGACCGATTGGACTTTATCCCACGAATGAAACACTAACGAATTTCTCCAAATCGGAATCGCAATCAGAATCGGTCCATTCGAAAACGTAAAAATAGTGCGGTACAATTTCACGTTCCCATAATCGTACAAATGAAAATACATCGTCGCCGCGTGCGAAAAGTAGCAAAAATCTATCATAAAGTATTGCCACTTGAGATGCACGTAATACACCATCCTCGTTAAAAGTAAAATCGGCATCGCGATGCAATAAAACACCCAAAACAGTTCTGGATACTTCACCGCCACCGCCTCAGTGATTAACAACCCAAACACGCCCGAGAAAAATGCGACTTTATCAACCGTCTTGATCGTCTTTGGAACTTTTAGAAAATCACGGATCCGATAGTTTGGATCTCCGGTGATGCGTTTTCTTGCAACCGATTTCGTTCTCTCGATCGTTTTCCGGACGATTTTCTTCGGTCCTCGATTCCGTTTCGGCGAACCCTTCTCCCCTCCTCCAACGTTTTGCTGGTTTCCCAAATTTGATCTCGTCGAATCCTCCGCACTGATATCTTCTCGATCGTTGCCACCATCGCTCCCAAACGACGAAGAAGTGGTATTCACGTTTTCTTTACTGACCGCGGACGAGAACGCGCGTTGTAATCTATTCCTCATCGCAGAGAGATCTGAACAAAAAGAGCTCTCGAAAGCTTTCAAATTAGGGGATTTCGGAAGAGGTTTCTCTCTTCGTCGTTTGCAAAAAAGATCTGATATCACGCCCGATCTGAACGTTCCAAGAATAAACCTTTCGAGTTGAAGAGAAACGAAGCGCGAGAAAGAGAGAGGAAAGAATAGATGCGCTCGTGGTTGTTTTACGACCTTTTCGTCCGTATCTCGAGCAACGCACTTTTAACGGCCAAATTTGTTCTTCAACAAAACAAAGGTATGATTTTAGGGTGTCAACTGATTCAATTTGGTTAAAGATATTCTCAACAAACAACACAAACGCGGCGCGCGGCTCGCGCACAGAGAGAGAGAGAGAGAGAGAGAGAAAAGACAGATTAAGAGAGAGAGAGAGCAAAAGCTTGCGCATGAGCGCCGCTACATTAAACGTTGATGACAATACGGAGAATAAGAAGGAATTCTTATTGCGAAAAGAAGAAGACCGTGACGAATTAGAAGAAGAAGAGAACAACAGAAGACGAAGACAACTCTCGCGGCTCAAGCGCGAACGCTTGTGCAGGCTGCAAAAAAACATACTCGCGTGCGTCGTTCTGTGCGTCGTTCTTTTTGTGATTCTGAACGTGATTACCAAGATGAACGAGGTGAGGACAACGTGAGAGAGAGAACGAAGAAAACGCGATTGAAACATGGTGCTTCTTTCGGAGAGAGAAATTCTGTCTCTGGTGGAGCCTTTGTTGCCGAACGATGTGGGAATAAAGTTTTTAGTGTCGACGACCAATCCGAAACGGTTGTGTTTAGAAGAGAGACCCGATGCAGGGAGCATAAGAGGAAGTGTGAACGAGAGGAACGGCGACCAGGACGGTTGGAGCGAAACGAGCGACGACGGTGAAGACGACGCGCGTGGTACGAGAACTGCGAGGAAAACGAAGAAGGAAAATGGTGCGCTCGTCGACGTGGAGATCGTGGTAGGCGAAGAGCGCATTAGGGACGCGATGGATGCCGTCGGGAAGTTATGTGGCGCGGAGGACGACGACAACGTAACACTGAAAACTGCGACGCCGAGCGCTTTTGAGGAAGCGATGTGGCGGACAAAGCTGAATAGGAAAACCAACGAGATGTTTGTGAGAATGCCAGTAGCTTGTTTGGAGACGCGTTGTAAAAGCGCGCTCTTTTTAGTGTATCCACATCGAGCGCATACGTTGCGAACGTGCGCCCAGTTTTCGTCTTCGGTTTTCGGCGACTCGAAATCGAGGAGATGTCTGATTGCGAGGCAACTCGTGGAAGGGTTGCACTTTACGCACGAAAAAGGTTTACACTTGCGAGGGAGATTTGGTTTGGAGAAGTGCGTCATTAATGAGGACAAAGCGAAAGATTTAATCGAAAAGAATGTGGGATTGACAATGACCCCTTTGATTGAGATTGACGCGCTCTCTCGCGCGAGCAAGCACGAAGTTACGTCGACACCAGCACGCAGCGTCGAAAACAGAGATGAGCGAGATAAGGAAGACGCGATGGAGGAAGATCGACGAAATTTGCATGGGCTAACGGCGGCGTGGAGGCTAGGAGCGATTTCAAATCTCGAATACATTTCTCGTATCAATGCCATATCTGGACGGCGCGAAGGCGATTTTCAGTTTCACGCGTTCATGCCGTGGGTGATTGATTTCTCGAAGCATCCGTTCTCTTCGTCCGTGAACGATAAAACAACGGCGTCTGCTGCAGAAGATGATGAAGATAGTGCCGATGATAAACCTTTATTCGGCTACAGAGATCTCACTAAAACGAAAGCGCGACTCATGAAAGGAGACGAAATGCTCGATCGTTCGTTTGAAAATTTTGGATATCACCTACTCGACGACCCCTCAATGTCAGAGCTTGGAGCATGCGTTCAATCTGCGAGGAATTTATCGAAAATTGTACTACAAAAATTTGTTCGTCCAGACTGGGAACCGAACGAGTACCCGAAATCGATCCAGCGGGTCTTTGAAACGACGCCAGATGAGTGTTTACCTCGATTCTATTACGACCCGAGCATTTTCAAATCTTCTTTAATTGAAGATGGCTTGCATGATTTACAACTCCCGGAGTGGATATCGTCCTCTGGCAACTCCGAGGAATTCATACGAATCCACAGGAGCTGCTTAGAGTCTGATTTCGTCAGTAAAAGGTTACACACGTGGTTTGACGTGCATTTTGGGTACCAAGTTGGCACGGTCACAGATAATCCAAGTGCAGTAGCGGCGAAAAATACGTGTAAATTCGGTGAAGACAATGGAAAGTTACTCGCGTATGGACGTATGAAAGTGTTCAGGTACCCGCATCCGGTACGTAAAACGAAAAACAGCCCTTTACGCACTATGCCTTTGAACGGGGACGGAGAGGAAGCAGACGAAGATGATGGAGAGTACGAAGACGTATTGAAGAAATATAGAAATGTCGATTTGGACGAATCAAAGGATGACGTGTACGTTGACGCGCTCATGACGCCCGAGAAAACGAGCAAGAATAACAATGCATCGCGAGTTGGGGATTTACGAGCCTTAGGCGCGGCCTTATTTACTTTATTTACCAGTCGAGACATTCCCGAACATTTTCGCGAGATTCGCGAACAAGCTCTGGTGGATACAGTCGGCGTATTCGCTGACATCAATGATTCTTATCTCGAGAGCGACACGAGAGAAGAAATGCGCATATTATTAGACGCGATGGATGATTCGAACGAAATACCAGGCGATGTGAAAGATGTGATCGAGAAGCTCATATTCGATGAGACACCGCCGGGTGCAAAAGATATTCTGAAGATGGATGCATTCTTGAACGCGAAAGCGTTGGAGGATTTAAAAAATATTCGTAGTAATTCGAGACTTGGGTCTACGGGACGCATTGTCGCGTGCGACGATGCCATACGACGGGCACTACAAAACTTCTTAAATACTAGTGATGAAGAGAACGGTCAAACGTTCAAAACTACGGCTATTCACGCGTCTATTTTAATCGAAGAAAGCATGCACGCCATTGCGTGCGCTTCGAAAGCGCATCTCGAAAAATACTCGCGCAAGAGCATGGAGCGCGCAATGACGTCTGCTTCTCTCTTTCAAAGCTGTGCGGAATATTTGTGCGCATTAGAGCGCGTGTCTCGTGCCTTGTCTACGTCGATAACGGCAACGAACATAAGCATGGACATTCTCCGGGAACCAAAAATTATTGCCAAGCGCATATTGTTGGCACAATATGCAGAGTGTCTTGAATCGGGAGCCAATGAAGACGTTTCATCGCAGAAAGGTGGATCCACTGCCAAAGAAATCATTCAACAAATGAATGAAGAAGGCCCAAGTTTCCGAAGAGAATTGCTACACCCGGCTGTTTTGAACTCCGTTGCCTCCGCCGTGTGTTCTGATTTCGATTTCGAGGAGAAAATTCTTCCTTCGGTGCTTACAATCTTGACTTCTTTGAGAGCGGACGTCAACGAGGAAGAGTTCTCAGCTTCCATGCTTGTTCTGGAACAAATCATCTCCCGATTGTGTATGCCAGTGTTACTTCGGAACGTCGTCGCGCCGTTGATCTCGCTGATACAAAATGGCATTAATCGTGACGCGGATGCTGTAGACCGCGCAAAACAGGCGATTGAAATGATTCGCAATGCTCGTCGATTGCCTGAGCACCTTGACATCACCGAGTACATGTCACTCGCGACGACTGAGCTTAAAATGCAAAAGGAGAACGTCAAGAAAATCGAAAGAAAGAAATCTAGAGAAATCGCGCTCTTATCGTTGGAGAGGTACGTTGCGACGGGTGGAGATTCGGGCATAGCGGATATTGACGATGATGACGATTCAGAAGAAGACATTGACGAAGCGGTCGTAAACAGACGAAAACGTGGGCCTTGGAGATTTTTACCCGGTGATATCGTTGCTTCAAGCAATCTCAACGCATTACCGCCAACATTGAATGGATTTTTTCGCGATGAAAGTATGAAACCGTGGGTGGTCCGTTTGGAAACGCTCGCCAAGTGGAGGGCGCATTCAAGAGGCTTTGGGGTCGACGCTCGGAAATCAATTGAAATGCCAAACCGCGAACTGTCTAATGCAAAAATGTATTCTCGATCGGTAGCAGACGGTAATTCAAGAGCGCACGGAAACAGCAACGATTTCTTTGACGGAAACGGTGCTTTGCGAGTTTCAGAGTCAGAAACGAGAGTCTTGACGTGCGGTGCACATTATCGCGGCGGGTTACGCAGAGGAACGGCGTGTCGAATCTGGTTTTTAGGCAACAGTCCGAAGAACAAAGAGTCGACGATCGCGAACGCTACTTCGTTTACACAATTTCGAGCGCCTTTTGTGATTCACGAACCTGATGCAAATATCCGCGCAGGATGTTTTCTGGATCCACAAGGTGAGACAATTGCCACGGCAGATGACGCCGGCTATTTGAGTTTGTTTTTAGCAAACACAAACAAAAAGGCATATAATAACAATCTCGACGATACCACGTTCGACGATTTCGATGATGCCATGTTCAACGACGGCACGGAATGTTCAGTACTTTGGCGTTCGAGGGACAAGTCCCTCCTATCCAGACGTGATGGCTTTTCGTGCCTCGCACACGACTCGAACTTGAGCAACTTGGTCGCAGGTACTTTGCGAGGTTCCATAGCAATCGCGGACTGCGAGACTGGTTCGTTCACGAGAACGCATGTGCTATCGGAAGAAGCAAACGCGCGAGTACGTTCTATCGAGTGTAATGACAACAGCAACGTCTTCTGCTCGTACGGAATTGGATCCGTCGCAGCTGTCGATGCCAGAACATGTAAAGTGTTTGCAAATTTTAAAGCACACAACGATCATTGCACTCGAGTGCGTTGTTTAGAGAATCATCGTGGTACGAACAATTATCAATTCATCACGAGCTCAAACGACGGAATGGTGAATGTGTGGGATGCGAGGAAATTTTCGTCGCGGTCTGCTGCGAGAGTTCGTTCGTTTCACATTCCACCGAGTGATGCTCACACGCATCGAACGTCTTCGTCTGGCGATAGGTTCAAGCATCGCGGGAAAAGGAATTCCATATGTGATTTTGATATGCTCGATTCAAAAAGTTGTTTTGTTGCCACGATAGAAAATGGTATTGGAGTGTTTGATGTGGAGAACTCGAGCATAACAGATGATGATGTTTTCAGTAAAGTAGAAACAAGGATGTTACACGATGACGGCAACAGCGCTTTACGAGCGATTCAAATACTCCCGCGAAGTCGATTGTTCGTTGCATTGTCTTCAGATGGCATGGTTCGGGTATGTCGTTAATGTACAATACTTTAGAAATAGAGGAATGGCTGAATTCACTTTAGTTTTATTCACCAGGCACTTTTTGTAGTTCATGCACTAATCACACGTGCGCGTGCACTTGTAGAGGTCCCTTGCAAAAATACGACTCATCTCTCGCGTCTCGAATCGCCTCATTGGATCATATCTGTCTTTCATGCAAACAAATTTACAATATGCCTCCCCATATTTATCATACAGCGAGTAGGGGTATGTTTCTTCGCCCCAACCAAACTTTCCAAAATGCAATCTTCCATCACACTTTTTGCTCGACGTTAAGTATCGAATTGCATCGCCGAAAGCGGCTTTTCCCTCTTCGCTTCTCTTGTAATTTTCTATGTTAACGTACATGCTCGGTCGTTTATGAGTCGGGGACAGCAACGCGCTTTCCGCGTTCAAAAATCGTATTAATGCGGGACTTCTCCAGTACTTCCGTCTACTTTCGCTTATGCTATGAACAAAGCCACGCAAGCACTCGCCTGCATTGGTGAGAGGAACAGCGATTTCCGCTTGGTCGAACGGATAATTATCGTTTCGATCGAGTTGTTCTTCTGTCATGACGAGATACGTGCTTGCGTTTGAAGCAATGAAACTTCGTAATGAAGGTTCAAGAGCATCTTGCCATAAGTTGGTCCAGATCGAGACGAGATCATCGTTTTGCATGAGCCGATTCCTAATAGAATTTGGATTCACGATGTTCTTGAGTGCTTCGTTTTCTGCATCTGCTGCGGACGCTTTGAAATAAAACTCCTCCAATGCTCGCGCAGACGAAAACTCTCTTGCGAGTAAGAAATCTTCCTCGTTCGCATCAAAATAATGATCACCAGCGTTTCTTGTTGTTCTCGACGACTCTGAAATTTTCCTGCGAATCTTCACGCGTTGCACGTCCTCCGTCGGAACAAAGTGATAATAAGATAAATCATCCATGTTACGAAGAGCGAACCGGCGCATGGCACACAAACGCCACCAATCCGTTTGGTTGTCTCCGATGCACCTTCTCACCGCCGCGCTCGCCAGTTCAATTTCGTGGAGCATGTGTTCTTCGGTTACGAAGCGACTCGTTCTGTGAGCTTCGTTTGCCTCGAAAACTTCAAAAATAGCAGCTAATGTAATACCGAGTTGATTCACGTGGCAGCGAAACGCATCCATAACATCCACGCCGTGCGTTCTTTCCGTGATTGTTTCGACAGTCCCGTTGAAGAACATCGTTCGCAAACCCACGACTTGCGACGACAACGAGCCAAAAACGAGCGTTGAGCCGTGAGAGCACGTCGCGAGCGCACCTGCGAGAAAATGCATAAACAGAAAAATAAATAAGAAAAGGAAGAAGTGTCTGAAATTTTAGCTTCGCAAACGCACCTCCTACTGTCTGGTCTATAAACCAAGGCACTGATTTCAACGCGTAACCTTGCTCCGCGATGTATTCTAGCATCGAGCGAACCTTCATTCCCGCATCGACCGAAACGTAATTTTTTTCGAAACCTCTCTTAAACAAATGCGCGCGACTTTCACCGCTTCCCACCACCCGCAAATCGTTCACGAAAACGTTCACGGTGCTTTCCTCGTCCTCGTCCTCCTCGGTCCGTCCGCACCAAAACTTCTCGTTCCAACTGTGCGCGTTCGCGCTCACCGCTCTCACGACTTTCACCTCTGCTCTCGAAAGAATAGTTTTCAACTCGACTTCATTTCTGGGAAACGCGACGCGTTGCTCGTGACGACACGCCGCTCTCCCTTGGAAATTACTCAGCAGCGCCGTCTTTCTCGACGACTCATCTTCCGCGCTCGCGAGGACGACGACGACGAGGACGACGACGACGACGACGACGAAGAAGAAGAAGCGCATGTCATTTGTGCCTTTTTTTTTTCTTTCCTTTTAAAAGCTTTTTCGGAGCGTTTTTTTTTGTTCAGATGAAACCCTAAAATTACGTCTTTTTGAACATTCTTGAGCCCACGACGGGGGCGATCGCTTTTTGCGTTTTACTCTCGACAACTGCGCGCACGCACGCACACGCGAAGAAACAGCGAGAGAGAGACCAAAAAGGAAAACGTCCCGACGTATCAATAGAATACGCGCACCACGCGATACGAATATAATCTTTAAAAAAAATGGAGCAAGTATTCCCAGAAGCTTTGCAAACTTTAAAAACCGCCGACCCTTTCATCTACAACCTCATCCAAAAAGAAAAGTTGAGGCAAATCAAAGGCATCGAACTCATCGCGTCGGAGAACTTCACGTCCATGCCGGTGATGGAAGCGCTCGGTTCGTGCTGCACGAACAAGTATTCGGAGGGGCAGCCGAACGCGAGATATTACGGCGGTAACGAAAACATCGATTTGATCGAGATGGAGTGTCAAGAGAGAGCGTTGAAAGCGTACGGGTTGGACAAAAACGAGTGGGGGGTGAACGTGCAGCCGTATTCCGGGTCGCCGGCGAACATGGCCGTGTACGTGGCGTTGTTGCAACCGCACGATAGAATTATGGGTTTGGATTTACCGTCTGGTGGACACTTGACGCACGGGTATTACACCGCGCACGGGAAGAAGATCTCCGCAACGTCGATTTTCTTCGAGAGTTTACCGTACAAGGTGAACTACGAAACCGGTTACATCGATTACGATAAGTTGGAGGAAAAAGCGATGGATTTTCGACCGAAGATGTTGATTTGTGGGGGAAGTGCGTACCCGAGAGATTGGGATTACAAGAGATTCCGGGAGATTGCCGACAAGTGCGGGGCTATGTTGATGATGGATATGGCACACATTAGCGGTTTGGTCGCGGCCAAGGAACAAGCGTCGCCGTTTGAGTATTGCGACGTGGTGACGACGACGACGCACAAATCTTTGAGAGGTCCGAGAGCGGGCATGATTTTCTTTCGAAGAGACGAGAGAGCATTCGAAGGGAAGATTAACAATGCCGTGTTCCCGAGTTTGCAAGGCGGGCCGCACAACCACCAAATCGCTGCGTTGTGCGTCGCGTTGAAGCACGCGCAAACCGACGAATTCAAAAAGTATCAAGTGCAAACGAAGAAAAACGCGGACGCGTTGGCGAAGAAATTGATCGAATTGGGATATTCCATGGTTACCGGTGGTACCGAGAACCATTTGGTGTTGTGGGATTTGAGACCGAACGGATTGACCGGATCCAAGATGGAATACATCTGCGATGCTGTGCACATCACGCTGAACAAGAACGCGGTGTTTGGCGACGCGAGCGCTTTGACGCCGGGTGGATGCCGCATTGGTGCGCCGGCGATGACCAGTCGTGGTTTAGTGGAGAAAGACTTCGAACAAATCGCCGTATTCTTGGACGAAGCCGCGAAAATTGGTTTGAAAGCGCAAGAAACGCACGGAAAGAAGTTGGTAGACTGGAAGAAGGGCATCGACGGCAGCAAAGAAGTCGCAGAGTTGAAAGAAAAGGTCGAAGCCTTCGCCGAGGCCTTCGCTATGCCCGGTTTTACCCGAGACAGCGTCGATATGTAAGTAGAGTAAGTAAGTGAGGAAAATTGAACGAGAAAGAAAAGCGTTTTGTCTCCGTTTGGGTAGAAAGATAGATCGAACCACTCCACTTCGAGAGAAAAAGACGCGACAGAGTCATTTAAGTTATTACACCACATTAAGATACATTTTTTAACACATAAAATCATTCAACTATACGTACATTTAAATTACAAATACATTTACAGGTTGGTACAAAAGTATATAGTTTCGTCGTCGGCTTCGAATGCGTGCGCCCGCGGTTTTCCTCAGGAGCAACAGCCAAATTTTACACGATTACATCCGTGCCCGCCGCGCTCGTCCTCAACACGCTCGTATCTAACCTCCCTCCTTTTGAATCTCGAAACCTATTTACCGGCGCATTCTTCGGCGTCGGCGACAATTTCGCTTTATTCATGTTCGCATTCTTCGCGTTCGCCCCTCTTCTTTCCATCACCTCCGCGACGATGTAGAACACGAACCCACCCAATAAAAGTATGATGAAAACGACGACGACGATGGTTTGTCGCTCCTGAAGCTTCATATCTTTCGAAGAGTCCGGGTGGAAGTACGATTCCAGAGTCTCCGTGGTGCTGTCGATGCCCATTTTTGCGCCGAAAGGAGTTCGTTTTCGCACGGGGGCGGGCGTTTTGGAAGTGAGGCAAATGCGAATTGGACACACCGAGAGAAGATATTTTTTTCCATGGAAAGGAGGGGGAAAGCAACAACTCCTACGTACAGCGCGCGCTCCCTCCCAAGAGCGCATCATCAACGGAAAAAGAATGATAGAGATTTAAAAGTCATCTAAATCGTCAATTTCTTCGTCCGTATCGACGCCAGATCCGTAATCGTGTTCGTCCGTTTCGTCGCGCTCGTATTCGAGCAAGTTTTTGAGCTTCTCGC
>Ga0181599_1002868_pt1 | contig 15119 bp, 9 predicted proteins | sample 041ome_3_FD_148658 | JGI IMG/M metagenome (GOLD analysis project Ga0181599, IMG submission 148658) | Coastal salt marsh microbial communities from the Groves Creek Marsh, Skidaway Island, Georgia - 041405US metaG (spades assembly) | ecosystem: Environmental > Aquatic > Marine > Intertidal zone >...
ACCGCCACTTCAATCAGTAATGGGTAATAATGCTCAGCGAGCACCACATCCACTGATGTTGGATTCCGCCAGCCTTTGAAAAAATTATTTTCGGTTGGAGTATTTTGCATTTCAGCCTCCTTGCGTTTCATTAATTAAGTCTTTTTCATTACCTGTCAAATTTAAGTTGCTTGTATGTCATAAATGGTCATAGTTATTATGTTTGTATAATATTTAGTTTTTCCCATGCCCCAAACCAGCAAACCTTCTGTTGACCGCATGCGTCCAGGCAAAGACCTGATCCGGGTGATCCATATCCTACAAGCCAATAAATCTTTTGGCATCACGGCTGAAGCCATAGCGCAGGAAATGGAAGTTTCGATCCGGACCGTAAAGCGCTGGTTATCCGCGATCAAAGATATTGAGCCTGATCTTTCGTTTCGGCTTATCCCCGAAGTCAAAGGAAAATTATGGTACCTTCCAGCGGCAAGGACCCGGGTTTCCCCTGCAACCGCGGACCAACTCGCCTCTTTAAGCGCCATTTCCTCGATGCTTAAGACCATGGGCTATGCGGAATATAGCGGTTTGCTGAATGAATTACGCGATGGCCTGCAGGCGAATATCAGCCAACAGCAATGGAACAAAATCGACCCCGATTTGGAAGTGATGGATGAAGCTGTCCAAGTGGCACTGCGCCCTGGCCCAAAAGCAATATATGCACCGTCTATCCGCGCCACTTTGCTGGAAGCCATGCTGATGCAAAAGCAGGTCACTTTTACTTATCAAAATATTACCGCCACCAAGACCAGCCAAAGACGTGCATCACCACTGGGGATTATCCTTGGTCCGCGGGCGTATCTGGTGGCTCATGATGAAGAGGCTGACGCGCTGAGAAATTATGCCCTCACCGGCATTGAAAACTTGCGCATCAGTGATGAAGACAATCCTCACACCGCCTTTGATATTGATGCTTTTGCCCATCGCTCCTTTGGTGCCTTTCACGACGGTATTTTTGATGAATGGACGCTCACCTTTCATGCCAAAGCAGCGCCCATATTGGAGCATTATGAATTTCACCCTACCCAAAAAACACGCATTTTGGACGGAGGAGAAGTCGAAATTCGTTTTACATGTGAGAGCGTTAAAGAAATTGCTTATGAATGCTTTCGATGGAGCGAGCATCTTATATCTATTCAACCGGAAGCCTTGAGCCACTCGGTGAGGCAAATCATGCAAGAGATGGCCAAAGTCATCAAACACGCTCAATAATTGCTATGACCAGTTTTGTCATATCTCGATTGTATATCTCACTCAGCACCGCACAGACCGGCTGTAACGCGGATCTTCTTTTTTACGTGGAGATAATGAATGTTTGCTTTTTATGACTTCGAGACAACTGGAATATCGCCAGCCTTTGATCAACCTTTGCAATTCGCAGCTATTCTCGTTGATGATGAATTTCAAGAAATTGAGCGGGTTAATCTGCGTTGCCGGTTATCTCCCCATATTATTCCATCCCCTTATGCGATGCTGGTGACAAGCCTTGAGCCAGATCAACTGGTGGATAAAACACTGCCCTCATTGTTTGATTTTTCGCAAAGTCTATCGCAATTGATCCAACGCTGGACGCCTGCGATTTGGGTTGGGTATAACTCCATCAATTTTGATGAGATGTTTTTCCGTCATCTGTTTTATCAAAATCTGCACGCTGATCTTTACGCCACCCAATTCAATGGAAACACACGTTTTGATATCATGAAAGCCATGCAGGTCATTTGGTTGAAACAACCTGATCTCTTTGTCTGGCCCAAAAATGACAAGGGTAATCTGGCACTCAGGTTAGATCAATTGGCGCCCGCAAACGGGTTTGCTGCGCATAACGCCCATGATGCTCTTGGCGATGTCGAAGCCACGATTTATCTCGCCCAAAGGATAGCAAAGGCCAATCCAACCTTATGGCAGGCATTGTTGAGCAACCGTTTCCGTCAGCAGAGCTTGGATCACCTTACCACGTTTCAACCCATGGAAATGATTGTCCGCTATGGTGGTCAAGCACCACAATCCATCATTGGTTGCTATTGCGTCCAAGTTCAGGGAAGTAATTCTATGGTGGGTTTTTTTGATCTCGATGCTGCTAACCCCGCAGAGTTTTACCAAGATGATGATGCGCTTCGTGGGGCAATCACCGATAGCCCCAAAATCATTCGCGCGATCAATCTCAACGCCATCCCTAATCTCTTGTTGATGGAAGCGCCCAGTGCTGAACACCGCCAACGTGCGCAATTCATCGCTGATCACCCTGATTTTCAAACCCGCGTCAGCACCCTCTTGAGCGAGCGCTTAAAAACCATGGGCAAACAAGACGTGGTGAATGTTGAAGATAAAATCTATCAAGGGTTTTACTCCGCAATCGACAAACACTTATTGGCACAATTCCAAAATGCGTCCTGGGGTGAGCGCCATCAGATGCTGTCTCAATTTCACGATCAGCGTCTGCAAGAACTTGGCCTTCGCCTCATTGCGACCAATGCTCCGGAGTTGCTGTCTGATGAGCAACGGCAGGTTTTTGCTCAAGCATGGGCCAACAAATGGAACGCAGAGGACACCACGGATACGCCTTGGATGACCACCGCAAGGTTTCATCGTGAACTTGCCGAAATTCAAAAGGAGGGATTTTATGATGATAATCGTATCAATGCCTTAAAAGCATTCTTGGATCAGTGGGTAAAAGCCCCTTTGTGATCAGGCTAGGCTCAACAGGTGTTTTTGAAGATAAGGGGATTTAGATGAAATTGCATAAATTAGGTTTTGAAAAGACGCATGTGTTGAAGGTTGAGAACGACACCGCAAGATTTAAAGCAATCACCACGTCAGAATTAAGCCAGATCAAGACGCCTATGGTCTACGCTTGGTGTGGAGTCAAGCAGAACAGCCGGGAAATTCTTTATGTGGGCAAGGCTGGTGGCGGCGTGGATATGCGGCTCAATCAACATGAGGGCGGTTTCAAGAACAGCAAAACCGGTCAAAAAAACCTTCAATTGTTGTTAGAAAAAACTGCGCAAGGTTATGCGATTGAGGTTTATTCTCGGAAGGCCGAGACCATCAATATCTTCGGAGTTGAAACATCTTTGTATTCAACCGAAGAGGAAGCCTTCATCAATCTTCTATCGCCGCAATGGAACCGCGCATCGGTCAAACGCATAGAAAAGACCAGCCAAGGGCAACCCGCCCAATCCTATTCATTGGCAGACGAATTTGATCTGTCGGGCGTGCCGCGCATTGATCTTGTATATCAGTTTTTTGAATCCTTGGCGCCAGAAGATCAGCATCGTTTTCTGCAACTGCTTGAATACGCGGTAGCGCTTTCAGAGCAACAATCTCTCGACGTCCGGATCATCAACGGTTACCAGTCGCAACCCAAATATTACAACCAGACGCCGATGATGGTCTTTGCCCAATTCACCTCCTCTGGGCGCGCCAAAGCAAATTCTTGGCGGGCTCGGATTCCGTTGCGATGTGATACAAAAGCGCCTCTGACGATTGTGTTGCCCACTCGCTTCAAGAAAGCAACAACTCCGGATAATGAAGTTTGGTTTGGGAAAGATAGTTTTTGCCCTATCAAGGTGGATGACTTTCTCCCATCCCCTGAGCGTTTCGTCATATTCGAATAATCTAATATTTGGTAAGGTTGATGTGATTTCTTTTTTCAGCATGTGACAGTGTCTATGAAAACAACATTCAAACAGTATTTGTCACGCTCTCTTTTTCCTCGTGACACTGAGACATCTACAGTCCTGGAACGTGCGTTATCGGTGGTGATTTTATTTGCCGTGGTGTTGATGGTTCTCGATACTGAGCCGAATTTTCAAACCCAGTTTGGTGCTTGGGTGAAACCAATCGAATTTGTCATTTTTTTGATTTTTGGCACTGAATATATCTTGCGTCTTCTGCTTTGCGGCAGGTTGCAAAAATACCAGGGCCTTAAAGGCAAAATCAAATATATGATCAGCCCCATGGCCATCACCGATTTATTGGCCATTCTGCCTAATATTATTGTTTTTATTCTGGATGATCTGGTTTTCCTTCGGTTATTCCGACTATTCCGAATGTTCCGGATAGTAAAACTGATCCGCACCAACAAACCGCTGATGCTGTTTGCTGAGTCGATCCAATCATCATGGCCACAGCTGAGCGCTAGTTTGGTGGTGACCCTGTTCCTGCTCTTTTTATCAGCCATTTTATTGTATTTTGTCGAAGGCAACGTGCAACCCGAGGCCTTTGGAAGCATTCCGAGAGCCATGTGGTGGGCGATGGCAACATTGACCACGGTCGGCTATGGTGATGTGTATCCCATCACGGTGACGGGTAAAATCTGTGCCGGCATTATTTCCCTGATCAGCATTGGTGTGGTGGCTCTGCCCGCAGGAATTATTGCCGCCAATTTTTCTGAGAAATTGAAAAAATAAACTCAAGACCCAATCTACCTTTGAGTGGAGAAAGATTGCATTCAAGGGCAAAAGTATTAAGTCTATATTTGTTGATCAAAAGGAATTTCTCATTATGGACAACGGCAGGTCAGTTCGTATCTTTTTGTCTTCAACCTTCCGAGATTTTGGTGAGGAACGCGACCTGTTGGTCAAGCGTGTGTTTCCAGCCTTGCGTGCACGATTGCGGGACCGTTTTGTTGAACTTGTTGATGTTGATTTGCGTTGGGGGATTACGCCAGAACAAGCCGAACGCGGGGAAGTTCTCCCCATTTGCCTGGGTGAAATTGATCGTGCCCGCCCATATTTCATCGGCCTTCTTGGCGAGCGTTACGGCTGGATTCCACCAGAAGATGGCTATGCCATTGATTTGCTTGAACGCCAGCCTTGGCTGGATGAACATCGAGGCGGCAAGAGCGTCACTGAACTGGAAATCCTCCATGGCGTGTTGAACAACCCTCATATGCATGGACGGGCTTTTTTCTATTTCCGTGCAAAGACCTATTCTGAGGGCAAAGGCGGCGAATATTTACCGGCATCTGCTGAAGATCAAAACCGTCAAAATGAATTAAAAACCCGTATCAGAAAAAGCGGTTATCCTGTTGCCCGGTACAAAGATCCGGAAGCACTGGCCAAGCGGCTAGAAAAAGACATCTGGCAATTGCTGGATCGTGATTTTCCTGCTGCCGATGTGCCCGATGAATTTGAGCGTGAAACTATGCGCCATGATGCTTACGCGTCTCCAAGGCGGCGTCTGTATCTTGGTGGTGAAAAGTATCTGCATCAACTCAAAACATGGCTTGATGACCATGCCCCGAAAATACGGGTTGAAGGGCAATCTGGCGGCGGAAAAAGCGCTTTATTGGCTAATTTCATCAGCAGCTATCGGAAAGATCATCCTAAAGATTTGGTGTTTGAACATTATCTTGGGGCTAGCGCTGATGCGGCCAACCCTTATGCCCTGATCCACCGCCTGATTGAATTTATCCAACGCACCACCAACAGCAGTCTTGAGATTCCCGAAGATCCCAACGCGCTGATCGAAAGCCTGCCATCATGGCTTGCCACAGCCAGCGCGTGGTCAAAAAAGAATAAACGTCGCTGGATATTTGCCATCGACTCGATCAATAGTTTGACCGACCTCACCGATTTACGCTGGTGGCCTGAATTTGTGCCTGCGCATATTCATTTCATCGTCTCATGCCTTCCCGGCACGGTAATGGATGCGATTAAAAGCAACCGCGAAACTTCACCTTGGCAGGTTCTGACGGTCAAGCCGTTGAACAAGGCGCAAGCCAGAGATTTGCTCATCACCTATTTGGCGCATTACAACAAGGTTCTGCCCAAGTTCATGATGGATCAGGTTCTGACCCATCCTTTGGTACGCAATCCCTTATTTCTTCGAACGCTAGGGGAAGAATTGCGTGTATTTGGTGTACATGAGGAATTGCAGCATCAGATCACGCATTATCTGAAAAGCGAAACGATAGATGATCTCTTTGAACGGGTTTTACAGCGTGTTGAAGGTGATTGCGGGCGGTGGGCTGTATGGCGTTCGATCACCGCCATCTGGGCAAGCCGCGGCGGGTTAACTGAAAAAGAGATTTTGGCCATTGCTGATCTGGCGCCCGCAACTTGGGCACCGATCCGAAACGCACTGGACGAAACCTTGCTCGACAATAATGGCCGATTGACCTTTGCCCATGATTTTATGGCGATTGCTGTCAAAGACCGGTATCTGCCCAAGGATATTCAAGAAAAGCAGGCGCATCGGTTTTTAGGGAAATGGTTCCAGCAAAATGCCAATACAGAACGCCGGTCCTATGAAGAGGCGTGGCAATGGCAACAGGCGGAGGATTGGTCAAAACTGAAAACCTTTTTGAGCAATGGTTCTAATTTTATGGGCCTGATCCACCACCGGTCCAAACAAGAAGCGCTGATGTATTGGCAGAATATTGAAACCCATACCAAATCACGACTGGATGTATCAGGTGTGCATTTGGCGCAGAAATGGCATCATGCCCAGCCTGATAAAACCGGAGCATTGACGTTGCTGGCTCTGGGGGATTTTTTGTATTATGCCAGCCGGTACAAAGCGGCGCTCAAGTCTTTGAATCTGCTAGAGCCTCTCAAACAACACTTGACCAAAGATCAATGGGAACAAGCAAACCTTGCCAGGTCCGACACGTTAATTGCCTTATCTGATTATGATGAAGGCACATTGATTTTGCACGATTTATTGAAAGTGCGGCGCAAACGATCGGGCGAAAAACACCCAACCACTGCAAAACTAATGAACCGTCTCGTCTCGGTAAATTATACCAGAGGCTACTATGAAACCGCTAAAGACATTGCGCTAAAAACCCTTACCATTCAGGAAGAAGTTCACGGCAAATTTCACTTTGAAACATCACAAACGCTTAACAATTTGGCTAATATCGAAATTGAACTCAGTCTTTTTCAGGAGGCGGTTGACCGGCATGAACGCGTGGCGAAAATTCGCCGCAAACTTCATGGCGAAATGAGCGTAGAATACGCCCAATCTCTTAACAATCTTGCGCGTGCTCAGGAAGGTATGGCGTCTTATGACGAAGCCCTTGAAGGCTACCAGCAATCCATCAATATTTATCAAGAGGTGCTTGGTGATTATAGTGCAGATATCCTGAAGCCCATTTCAAACCGTGGATTGCTATTATCTATGCTTGGGCGCATGGAAGAAGGCCGCGACTATCAAAAGCGTGCCCTTGCGGTCGCAGAAAGGCTTTTCCCTGAAGATCACCCCGAAATAGCCCGACTGCTGATCAATCTGGCTTTTACGGAAACGGATTTTGATGACCGGAAAGCTTATATTATCCGTGCCAATCGTATCTGCACGGCCAAACTGGGCGCCCACCCTTACACTTCGGCTTCGCTCAATTTCCTGGCTTCAATCTATGATGAGGAAGATGATGTTGATGCGGCATTTGACTGTTTTGAACAATCGATCGCCATCGCCAGGACTTCGGGTGGTGCATTAAGCAAAGCCCATGCCGATGCGTTGCGGTCGATGGGCGATTTTTTGTATCGCAATGACGACAATGACCGCGCCCTGCCCTATCTTGAAGAAGCTATCAAAATCTATAGCAAAATATTACAGCCCGATGATCCATGGCGCGCAGATGCGTTGAGCCTTGTTGGGCATATCATGACTGAGGGTGAAGATTATGAAAAAGCCCTAAATTATTATCAAAAAACTTACGATATATATCAAAAAGCCTTTAGCGAAGATCAAGCACGCCTAATCTATCCGCTACAGAATTTGGGGGATACACACCTTCATTTGGGTCATTCCCAAAAGGCTATTGAACTCTTCACGCGATCATCCGCCCTCGCCATGGATATGTTGGATGACAAAGGTGAATGTTTTGAGTTGGATATTGCTTACGCCAAAAGATTGCGGGAAACAGGATTACCCAACGACGCGATCCCATTTGCCACCAGAACCTTTGAGTTTCTTAAGAGTCATCCCGAAATAGACCAAGACACGAACTTTGACGCGGTAACTTGTTTTGTTTTGATGGCGGATGATTTTAATGATAATGATCAACCGGATTTAGCCAAGACATTCTTGGGTCATGCTGACCATCTGGTGCAACAGGTGATGATCTCACAGCCCATAGGTCGAACATGGCCGATTGCCTTTGGACGGCTAGCGCTTTTATATCATGACTTGGGCGAGAATGACGAGGCGATCACTGCCGCCACCACCGCATTAGGTTCATTTCAAGACGGTTTAGACGCTGGTGAAGACGATATTACCGCAATGGATTTGGCTTGCGTTTCCGCCCTTCTGGCGGAAATTTATACCGTGCAAAATAAAACTGAACAAATGGAATATCATGACAATGCCATTACCGCCCTGACTCTCAAGGCTGATATGATTGAGGGCTATTTTCATGAATTGCTGGTGCCATATGTAATCAAAAGCCTGAAACGAAACCTTGATCAAATGACCGATCAAGATCGCAGCGTAACAGGCCGTTTGATCAATGATATTGAAAAGAAATTGTCTGAAGACTAAGCCAATTTTCTGAACCATTTTTGTATTGATAAAACATTTTATCGACCTGTAAGTGAACAAAAATAGACTAATTTTTAAAACAGTTGTTTAATTGCGCTATTGAGTTTGTGATTGGATTTTTGCATGTCACCTTCTAGTTCCCGCGCCCGCCCGCTGAAAGGCGAAGCCTCCAAAGTTTATCAACTTTTCAAATCTGGTGATGATGGAAATTTCATGGTGGCCATGTCCCTCATGGATACGGTGCTTGATGGGCTTGAGGTTTTGCTCGATGACCTCCATGTTACCGATGATGGCCAGATCAAAAGCGGCAAACGTTTTGAAGGCAACGATAAAAACCAGCATCATCTCAATGCGTTGTTAATGGCTTTGGTAGCTGCTTCTCCGTCAGAACAAGCCCAAGACCTTCGAGAGCAAACGAAAGTCATTAAAATCACGACCGCAGCCATTCCTGCATTATCGGCTTTTCCGAATTTGGAAGAGGCCACTCTTTATATTGGGGTGGAGTCTGTTGTTGAAAATTTAGAGGCATTTGGTTCAACCCCAAAATTAAAGAGCCTTTCTCTTTACGGTCAGGCCGTTCCCTTCAATAGCGGCAAAAAATCTGCCCAATTAAAATCCTTGAAAGGATTGGATGCGCCGAACCTGATTTCTCTCACAGCGACAGGGGTAAAACTTCTCGACATTAATGGCCTTGAAGGATGCTCAAAACTTTTGGACTTGACCCTCCAACGCAATCAAGAACTGGCGAGTATTGATCCCGTGTCAAAAATTGCGCCATCCTTGGTGAGCGTTAATCTTGCCGGGTCTTCTGCCATCGAAAGCCTTAAGCCTCTGCAAAAAGCCACTCACCTTGAGTTTTTATCCATATCCTTTCTTGAGAAGATTGCCGATTTATCCGCGATCAAAAATTGCACCAAATTGGAGTATCTTGATTTCAGCCAGTGCAAATCTCTTGAATCCATCGCTGATTTGTCCATGGCCACCTTCTGCGACAAGCGGCCCGGCAACAATATGCGTGTCTATGGCGCCAATGAATTGTATTTGGCCAATCTTAAAGCCTTAAAATCCTTAGCGCCCCTGCCTCCCATTGCACCACATCTAACAACCGTCAAAACCTTTGGCCTTGATGCCTTAACGTCGCTAGAAGGCCTGGAAAAATCTCAACACCTGGAAAAATTAGTGCTGTCCAAATCAGCCATTCAGGATTTAAGCGCGATCGCACAATTGCCCAACCTAAAAGAAATCGAATGCGATCAATGCGATGGCATAAAAGACGCTTCAGCCTTGGGTGAATTGACCCAATTGGAAAAGGTCACTTTCACAAAATGCCAAAGCCTTGAAACCATGCCGTCGCACTGGAAATCCGCCGTCAAAATCATGAACCTCTCTGGTTGCCCAGCATTGAAGCCATTAGAGGGTCTTCCACCTGGAATTGATAAGAAAAAGATTGAAATTTCCGATCGCAAATTGTTGCCACGAGAAAAACCCGTTCAAGCCCTGAAAAGTGATATGCGTTCAGTTTGGAAATTGCTGTCATCGCGCGATGTGGCAAATGTCCGCATGGGCTTGTCATTGTCTGAAGCCTTGACCACGGAAATTGATGACCTCATTGCCGATGTCAGCGTTAAAAATGGCGAATTGAAACGAGGCAAACGCTTTGATGGCACCGGCCCAGCACAACCCTATTTGGATATCGCCTTATTTGGTTTGATGGTGGTGGCAGCAAAGGGCAGTCAATTGGCAAAGTTACGCCAAGAGATTCAAACCTTAACCGTTTCTCTAACCACGGAGAGCCCTGATCTGAAAGGGTTTGATAATATTGAAACCCTCACCTTGTTGATGGTGGAGGACACCACACCCGATTTGAGCAATTTTGGGCCATTGCCTGCCTTAAAGACACTGAAAATCGATGGCGGTGGTTGGAATTCAGCGGGGCAATTGTTATCGCTTAACGGGTTGGACGCGCCCTTATTGGAAGACGTGCAGTTAAAAGGCGCTGGGTTGGTGGAGATTAAGGCTTTATCAAAATCTCCCCTCCTTAAAACGGTGGATTTATCTGAGAATAAGAAACTATCCAGCCTTGAGGGGATCAGCGCTTCAGCGGCCAATCTGGTATCGCTGAATTTGCAAAAATGCGAAAGCCTTGAAAACATTGAACCTGTTGGTGATCTTACACATTTGGAAGAAATTTATCTTGCGGATTGCTCGTCCCTTAAAAGCATTGAGGCTTTGGGAAAGGTGAAATCCTTAACCAAACTTACTTTAGAAAATTGCCGCGCCCTTTCCTCTCTAAAAGGCATCCAAGACCTATCCTTGCAGATATCGAGAAGTTATGGCGGTGCGGTGCTTAGCCTGTCTGGATGCAGCAGCCTTGCCACACTCGAGCATTTCCCAAAAAACCCTGCAAATTTTGATACTCTCGATTTATCCTATATGAAATCGTTGAAATCTCTTGATTATTTGCCGCCATTATCAACGGTCAAATCACTCAGAGGCTATGGTTCTGGATTTGAAGATATTTCTTCACTTCACAACCTGCCCAATTTGGAATCGGCCGGTTTCATTTGCAGTGACCTCAAAAATGTTGAGTGCTTGGGTGAGCATGCCAACCTGAAGACGATAACCCTCGCATCAACGGCTGTGGAAAAACTGCCGCAACAATGGCAGTCATCCCTTGAAGAGTTGGATATGAGCCAAAGCTCATTACTCACAGATCTTGGTCAATTGCCAGCATCGTTAAAAGAATTGACCATCAAAGGATGCGATGCGTTAAAAACCTTAAAAGGAATTGAAGGCTGTGTGTCTCTGATCAAACTCAATGCCAACCAATGCGATCAGTTAACCTCCCTAGAAGGATTGCAACATTGCACGCAACTCGAAGAATTGCATATATCTGTGCTGGTTACTGACCATGCCGCGCTCATCAATCATAAGAACACGCAAATTCATGTCGCCCTTTCAAGCGATGTAGGGGTGTTTCCTGAAGAATGGTTGGCCTCTATTAATCAATTAAAAGATAGTGAACTTCATTTGGTGCGCAGTTCCCATCTCTATGGACTTTCCGCCGAAAAATCGAAATTCGACTATAGCCAATTAAGCCTGTTGCAAAATGTTAAAACCCTGAATCTCGAAAAATGGGATTTTCTGCTTAATTACGATCAAATGGGTTGGCTCTTAGAAATGCCGAACTTGCAATCCTTGCGCTTTACTCAACGTGGACGGATGGCTTATCGCATGGGGTCTAGTGTTTATGATGACCTCAATAAACTAAGAAAACTTCAAGAAACCATTTGCACCGAAGGCGGTTTTACCCGACCAGCCTTTTTGATCGCCCATGATTAGAGAACCCTGATCGATTATATTCGATTGGATATGAAGGAGAGATGATGACCGACGCATTAACAAATTTTGGAGCGGAATTGGATTCCGACACCGCCATTAGTGTGCTGGAGCATGTGTTTCGGACTAACCTGAACAATGAGGAAGCCTCCGCCGCCAAAGCCTCGGACGGGTATGGCAAACGCCCCACCCCAATTTGCATTTGGGGGTCCCACGGGATTGGCAAAACTGCTGTGGTCAAGGATTTGGCCAAAAAACATGGCTGGAAATTTCGATATTGCGCTCCAGCGCAATTTGAAGAAATGGGAGACTTGCATGGCTTGCCTGTTCGTCTTGACCCTAATCCAGATGTTCAAGGGGATGAATCAACCGTTTATATGCCGCCTGATTGGGTGCCAAAGGAAGATGATGAAGGCCCTGGCGTTTTGCTTTTGGATGACTTGAACCGTGCTGATGACCGTATTTTGCGGGGGTTGATGCAACTCATCCAAGAATTTGAAATGTTCTCATGGACGCTTCCACGCAAATGGCAAATCGTTTGCACCGCAAATCCTGAAGGCGGCGATTATTCCGTAACGCCGATGGACCCTGCGATGCTGACCCGTATGCTCCATATGACCATGATTTTTGATGTTAAATCTTGGGCCAGATGGGCGATGAATGCTGGAGTTGATCCACGGGGGATTGCCTTTGTTTTGACCTATCCTGAAGTGATTACAGGCGAGCGCACCACACCACGGACCTTGACGCAATTTTTTGATCAGATCGCCAATATAGACGATCTGAAAAGCGAATTGGAATTGGTTAATGTGCTGGCGCGAAGTGCGCTTGATGATATCACCGCGACTACCTTCTTGGCTTTTGTGAATGACGGCATCACGCAATTGATTGAACCATCCGATATTCTGGACGCAAAAGATTTCAAACCGATTGCAAAGCAAATCAGTGACCTTTCAAAAGGGGAAGGTGATGCTAAAAGAGTGGATCGCTTATCCACCATTTGCACGCGCCTTTATTTGCATCTATCGGCGGAAAAATATAAAGCCGAAGGCCATCACGCCAAGAATTTAGTGGCCTTTTTACTGCTGGATGACCTGCCTAATGATTTGCGGTTCTCGCTTCATCGAGACCTCATCACCATCAGCGAAGAAATTGCCAATATGCTGCGTGATCCCAAACTGGCAAAACTGGTGATTGAAGGTCTCTAAACGTGACTTCACCTCCCGCAACCAAGGACACAACGGTCATTGCCAAAGATGTGGCCAAGGCAACCCATGAACTAGGGCGCACCATTGTTACCTTACTGTTAAAAGAACCTTTCTACGGCCATCTTTTAGGGGGGTTGGTGCGGCGTGTTTCCGAAGATGTCCCCACCGCGGCTGTTGCTTTGACGTCTAGGGGGCCTGAATTGATCGTCAACCCTCTCTTCTTCATCAAAGAACTCAACACCAAAGAACGGGTAGCGGTGATCAAACATGAAGCCTTGCATATTATTTTCAGGCACCTTTACCGCAAGCCAAAGAAGAATGCTGATCTTAAATTGTTCAATATCGCCGCGGATTTGGTGGTCAATCAACTGATCGCGCCTTGGCCCTTACCAGAAACAGCCGTAACGCTGAAAACATTTCCTGATTATGATCTTCGGCCTGATCAAACCGTCGAATGGTATTATGATAAACTGTTAAAACTGATAAAAGCCGCCCTCAAACAAAACAATACTCAATCTGGAAAAAATGGCGACGACAGTTCAAACAGCAGCAATGACGAAGCGGAGAATGCCCCTCAAAGCATGGAAGCGTTGAAGCGAATGCTTGATCAGACCTCCCATAGTGACCACAGTTTATGGGCGGCTTCTGGTGGCGCTGAAGGGACAGACGGAGAGCCAATGAGCCAAACGCTTATTGATGCGCTAGAAGTCGATATTGAACGTCATGTTATCCGCGCGCGCAATCGAATGCCCGTCAGCCAATGGGGGTCTATCCCCTTGGATATTCAAACCGAATTGCAATCGATTGAACAAAATCGAAAGCCCAAAGTCGATTGGCGGCGCACATTACGATTGTTTGCCAATAGTGGCTATCGCACCAGTCTTGTGCCAACCAATCGCCGCATGTCCAAGCGGTTCAACACCTTCCCAGGAACACGCGTCAAACGGGAAAAGCGGGTCGCGGTGGTGATCGATACCTCCGGGTCAATTGCGATGGATCAATTGGAATTATTTTCGGCTGAAATTCATGGCATTTGGCGCAGTGGTGCGGATGTGCATATTATAGAATGTGACGCAAGCGTGCAACGCACCTATCCTTATAAAGGCAAACCGCTGGACAATGTTCAAGGCGGTGGGGGAACGTCGTTTGACCCTGCCTTTGAATGGCTCAAAAATATGCGCAACGGCCGGTTTGATGCTTGCATTTATTTAACTGATGGCATGGCGAGCGCGCCCACAATCCGCCCAAGATGCCCCGTGATGTGGGTGTTGACCGATCAATTGTCATCAACCGAACATCTTAAATATGGCCGGATTATAACTCTGCCCTCAACATGACCAATTTATTACAAAAACTTGATCTATTGCCTGCGCACTATAATTAATAATGTAAGTCTAATATAATAATCATCTCAAGGAGAAGATCATGGCCGAAATTCCAGGACCCGTTCCCGTCGCTTGCCCTAAATGCGGAAGCACAGGCACGTACAAACCCAATACCAGCAATGGTACCACGATTGTGACTTGTCGCAATTGCCATAAGAATTTCGGCATTGAAATTCGCAACGGTCAAGTCTACCGCACCAAATAATCGGTGACCAAATTTTAAGAAAAGGAAATAACAATGCCCTTTTCTTGTCGCTCATTACTCGTCATTAAGTGCCCATATAATCCAACACATCTTGCAGCGACTTGGGCCATGTATCACGTTTCATTTCAGACCCGCGCAAACGAATGCGTTTAAGGTTCGGCAGCGCTTCCACCGCGTCAATCCCCTCCAGCATACCTGAATTCCGCAAATCCAATTCAGCAAGACTATCCCAACCTTTAAGGAATCTAAGATCACCTTTATAGGACCCCGCTTCGAGGCGTTCGATTTGCGCGCATCCCGTGAGTTGTTTTTGATGCACCGCCGTCAAGATTGATCCAATTCTAAGCGCTTTCAGATTTGGTATCTTTGGCATCAACGAAAGATCAGGTTTATGGCCTTCTTCCCGGTTATAATGAATGCTGAAATATTCGATGGGGCTATCCTCAAGTCCTCCTAACG
>Ga0181599_1002876_pt1 | contig 15093 bp, 17 predicted proteins | sample 041ome_3_FD_148658 | JGI IMG/M metagenome (GOLD analysis project Ga0181599, IMG submission 148658) | Coastal salt marsh microbial communities from the Groves Creek Marsh, Skidaway Island, Georgia - 041405US metaG (spades assembly) | ecosystem: Environmental > Aquatic > Marine > Intertidal zone >...
TCTAACTCCATGGCCATATAATTATTGGAGATTAAAAAAATTTAATAAAGGTTGTTGCGCTTAATTCATATGAGCAGTTAACAGCTTTGTAACTGAATGCTCAATATTAATTTTTAGTCTTTCATTTGTGGCTCTAAAATAGCTTTCAAAAAGAACCGTTGGTATAGCAACAGATAGTCCTACTGCCGTAGTGAGTAATGCTTCCCAAATACCTCCTGATAAAGTTGAAGGGTTTATATTATTTCCAGCCATCTCCATTTGTTGAAATGCATCAATCATTCCAAAAACAGTACCCAGTAAACCTAACAGAGGAGCAACCATTGCAATGACTTTAAGCGTATCTAAATTTGAATCATAATATTCTAAACGTTCTTGACTTAGTCTTGATACCTCCTCTCTTAGGTATCTTTCTTTATCACTATCAATATTATTTTTAAGTAAATGATACATAGTAAAAGATACAACTTCTTTTTGTGGATGTGTGTCTTTGGATATTTTTGCGTAAGCCTCTTCTTTATTATTACTAAGCCACATATTTACACTTTCATTAGTAACATCTTTACTGAAGAAATTAACTTTTAAAAGGATATGTAATTTATAAATAACAATAGACAGTACGTAGACTGAAAGCCCAAGAAGTATATAGACGACAGGACCGCCTTTAATTAAAAGTGAAGCAAATTCCATAACTCTTTTCTATTTTAGACACATAGTCTAACAGAGATTTCTCTCTGTTAGACTAAATAAATTACTAATTTAGAACTCGTAATTAATAGATCCAAATAAACTTCTGCCTGGCTCATCAGTTCTAGTTGCTGCTGCATCTAAAGTGTTTGTTGTATTAAGATGAGTTGCATATCTTTTATCTGTGATATTACTCATACCAACAGTAAATCTAAGATTAGGTGTTGGCTCAAAACCTGCGAATATATCATAAACAGTATATCCAGCTGTGCCGCCAGCTACATCTAATACTTTTGAGTCAAAACGATCTTGCGTATCAGCAAAATTAATTCTCAAACCATAATTACTTTGCGCTGATTTGATTTCAAAAGTCAAATCGCCAGCAAGTGGCATAATCTGAGGTAATGCTCTATTTTGCGTATCATCTTCACCTCGTGTGTAGTTAAGATTCAAAGTTGTATCTATACCTGCTACTACGCGATGTGCGGTAATTTCATATCCATATAGCGTTGCATCGACATTCTTATAAGTTCTTGTACCCATTGCAGCATCAGCTACTCTGTGGGTGGTGATATAATCTTCTACATCATTATAAAAAACTGAACCTTTTATATGATTTCCCATGAGCATGCCATCATGACCTACTTCAATAGTCATATGCCTTTCGCTTTTAAGATGAGGGTTACCCACGTGTCTCATCATCGCGCTAGAATTATGTTTAGCATTAAATAATTCAGTTGTATCTGGTGCTCTTTCATTAATACTCAAGCTCATATAGGATTTTCCTCCCATGAGATCTTTGTTTAATCTTATGAAACCACTGATATTATCGAACTCTCTTTTTGTAGCTGCAGCATACCCTCCGTTATCGGAATTTGCATAGACTTCATTAGCTGTAATAGCCATAGTTGCTGAACCGGGATCTACATCTGCCCTTAATGGATCGAGCTCAACTTGATCATATCTTAATCCATAAGATATATTATTTAAGTCTTGTTCAAAGAATAATCCTAGTTTCTTAGTTTCAACATCAGGCCATAAATAGGTCATATGGACATTCATAAGACTTCCCATCATGCTCATGACCATATTTTGTTCAGCGTTCTTAGTGTTATGTTCATAATCGACACCACTCCTGATATTAGAGCCAATAGTACCTATTATTCTTCCACCATAGGTATCAGATGATGTTGGAGTTGCCATAGCCATATTAGCGCCTACCGCCTTTCTTCCAAGAGTTGTATTATCCATTAAATGGTCGATATCAGTATTAAAAAGTTCGACATTCATAGTATTAAAAATACCTAATGGGGTAACTCTGTGATATTTGAGTGTATACATATCGGTATAGCTGTATGCAATATCCATATCTAAACCAGGATATCCAACTTTATCCTGTCTATTATTAGAATAGTTAACTTCTAATTTAGAGCCATCAGATAAAAGTGTTCCTAGTATGACTGTGTAATCAGTTGTTGAATATTCTGTTAATGGCTTAATTCCAGATCCAGTTTCATAGTTACCTGCATTTGTAGTAGATCCATTAAGCCTTAAGTATGATGTCGAAGATAATGGATAGACCATATTACCGCTAGTTGTATATGCACCAGCATTAGAATCAAAGTTTTGTCCGATTCTAAATTCAGGTTTTGTAACAGGATTTGTTACACGTTTAAAACTAACTATTCCTCCAGGACCACCTGCTCCAAAAAGAACTGATTGTGTTCCTTTTATAACAGTTACAGAGTCGTAATTATTAACATTTGCATAAGTACTTGCTGGATCCATTTTTGCAGAACAAGCACCATAAACCATAGCGCCATCTAAAAATGTGTTAAGACGTTGATCGCTCTGTCCACGTATTACTGCTTCAAGACCATGTCCGCCTCTTCTTATAGTATTTACGCCATTTATATTTTTAAGCAAGTCACCGCCATCTACTGCATTTCTTGTGTCGACTTCTTCAATAGCCTCATTGCTTATAGTAGCTTTGTCCATTACAGGGCTACTTATTTGTATATCGGTTAATTCTTCAGCTGAAACATTTGTTATAAGTGTAATGCTGAAGACAAAAAATAATAATCTGTTCATTTTTTCCTCCAGATTAATCGTTAAATTAAAAAATAAATAATTATACGATTGGAGGAGCTCTGACCTGATTTGTATATGGTGTTAACGTTTTTACGTTAGGAGCGTAAAAAAAATAGTTAATTGAAAGTTTATTATTTAATACGAAATTAATATTTGATGGAAAGTTGATTAAGTCTATTGAGGCTGTATCTAAAGATTCACAACATATAGAATCACCTTGAATCTGGCTTAATAGGACAGTGTTAATTTTATCTAGTAAATCAGATAACTTTTGAGTATGAGAGATTGAGCCAGAATATTTGCTGCCACATAGTTCTGCATGCAGATGCTCAAATCCATTTCCATCATTTACTTTATTGAATCCAATAACCGTATAGCTATGCAGTGGTTGCAAAGCTACAAGAAGAACTACAATTATTTTGAATAAGTTATTAATCTTTCAATACCCCAAAAATAAAGTACCAAATATTGAATTGATTTTAAAGAGAAGATACTCAGAATAGGGAAATAAGGAAGCTGAGTATCTTCGATCTAAAGCCTGGCCGCAGGGAATTTGACCAGGCTTATTCATATCATCGGAGAACGATATAAAATATTTTTTGCTTAAAAGTCTAGTGATATGCCTGTCATCACAGTCTGTGGTTTGTTAGCTCTAAAGCCATAGTTGTGTGCAGAAGCAATGTATTCTTTATCAAATAAATTATCAATGTTTAAGAATGCTCGTGCTCCTGCATAGCCCATTGAGTCTAGACTCATACCACTTCTAAAGTCATATATCCAAGCACTTTCTGTTTTATCAGAGCTAATTGAGCCTTTGTTAAAGACTTCATCGTTATATTTTACAGATAACTGTATATCCCAGTTGTTTGTTTCAGCACCAGGAGAAACATAATAAATCTCCTCTGGTGTGTACGCTATTCTAGCACCGTCCACAAACTCACCATTTTGTGTAGTTACATCATGTTCTGCTTCCTGAAGTGTTACAGATATAGCCATTGGATATCTGATCCCAGAACCAGCAATTTCAGATTCTTGTTGTCCACCAAATATACTTAATGGTGCCAAGTCATCTGCAAATGCATTACTGCCTAAAAAGGTAATAAGGATGACTGTTTTTTTCATACCTCTCTCTATAAATGTGTATAATTGTTGCTATTGTATTGATAATGATTCTCATTTGCAATAGTAAATGATAATGATTCTCATATTTAAAATTAGATTATTATATGTTTAAAACATTACTATTTTAATTTAGAGTATCCAAATGACTAGAATTAGCCTCACGCCTGTTATCGATGTAGTGTTCATTCTGCTAATTTTTTTTATGTTAGCTTCAAATTTTAATAAGATTGGAGAGATAGATATGGATATGACAAAAGAGTCTAACTCAGCAAGCAAAGAAGACATTAAGTTAATTGAATTATTAATCAGACAAGATGAGACAGTGATTAGCGATGGAAAAGTTTATGACGACAATGAACTTGTTACAATGATTAAACATCTAACTAAAGATTCATCTAAATATTCAATCATACTTACTTCAAAAGAAGATGTAACTTATCAAAGGTTTTTATATTTGATGAATTTCCTTAAAAATAATGAAATTAATAATATCAATCTTGGATTAAAAAATAATGCGACTAAAAATTAAAGATAAAAGAGAATATGATGATGATGGTTTGCTACCTTTAGTGAATATAATTTTTCTACTACTTATATTTTTTATGATTGCAGGTGTAATTGAAAAGAAGATTGTAAAAGATAATCTTGAGCTGCCCTCCGCTGAACTTAGTCGCTTCGAGAATAAAGAGGTGACAAAAATATATATCGACAAAGATAATAATTATTTTCTTAATGATACAGTTACACGTAATGAAAATATCATTATCTATATTAAAGAAAAAAAGATTAAAGAAGTAATTCTAATAGCAGACAAATCCTTGCTTATAAATGATATAAGCAAATTATTAAACAATCTCTATAAAAATAATATAAAAAATATAAAACTCTTATCAAATAGAAATGCAAACTGATCAATTAAATAAATACATACTAATATCAATTATGATTCATGCAGTATTCTTACTATCGTTTAAAAATACTTATATACAACAAGACATAAGTCAGATAGGTGAGCAGGGTATGCAAATTCAAATGGTATTAATAAAAGACACCTTAGATGATATTCAAGATGACCAGTCAGAGTTTAGTAAAGAAAAAGAAACGATTAAAGATAAAGAGCAAGAACAACAGGCAGTATTTGATAACCGTCTTCAAGGTGACAAAGCTGAGAAAATCTATCAATCATATTATGGTGTAATAAGAAACATTTTGGATTCTAACAAAAAATATCCGCTATTATCATTACAGCGTAGACAAGAGGGGACTCCAATTGTTGAATTTACAATACTAAAAAATGGAGAGGTTACTAATTTAAATCTGGTCTCATCTGGTTACCGACTACTAGACAGGGAAGCTCAAAAAATCGTCATTAAATCATCGCCCTTTCCTCCCATACCTGAATCAGTCGGTAAAAATAGTATCGATCTAAGGATACCAATTAACTTTAGTCTTCAGCGCTAGTGTTGTACCATTTCAATTTATCTCTCAATTTAACAACACCTCCGATAATAAAAATAGTAGGAGCTTTAGGTTTTTTTAATTTAACTAAATCAGGCATATCCTTAAGTGATGAAATATATTCTTTTTGTGTATTAGTAGTTCCTTGTTGAACGAGGGCACATGGAGTTTCTGCATCAAGACCATTATTTATTAGTTGTCTGCATATTATATCTATTGAAACAAGTCCCATATAAAATACTATGGTTTGATTAGGTTGAGTCAGTTTCTCCCAATTAAGATCGAGCTTACCTTTTTTAAGGTGTCCGGTAACAAAAACGCAACTCTGCGCGTAGTCTCTATGAGTTAATGGTATACCACTGTAAGTTGAACACCCACTTGCGCTAGTGATACCAGGTACAACTTGGAAAGAGATTTTTTCATCTGCTAAGGTTTCAATTTCTTCCCCGCCTCTTCCGAATATAAAAGGATCTCCGCCTTTGAGTCGTAAAACTTTTTTGCCTTGTTTGGCATATTTAACAAGAAGTTGATTTATTTCTTCTTGTCTTACAACGTGGTTATCTCTTTCTTTTCCAACATATATTTTTGTTGCATCTCTTCTAATCAGATCAACGATAGATGGATGTACTAGACGATCATAAAGTGCTATATCGGCTTGTTGCATCAAACGTAAAGCTCTAAATGTTAATAAATCTGGATCACCAGGACCAGCTCCAACTAGATATACTTCTCCTTGATTAGCTACATCTTCATTGAAAGTTTCAATTTGTTGATCTAGAAAGTTTTCAGCCTCCTCATTTTTTCCAGATAAAACTAATTCAAGAAATTTACCGTTTAGCATTTGTTCCCAGAATATTTTATTAGATGAGAACTTCTTCATTTTCTCTCTCACTTTTATGCGATTATCAGCTACTATCTCTGCGAGCTTTCCATAATTTGCAGGAACCATAGTTTCTAACTTTGTTCTGAGGACTCTAGCTAAGACAGGTGATGCCCCGCCAGTAGATACGGCAACGGTAATATCTCCTCTTTCAAGTATTGATGGGAATATAAAATCACAAATTTTTGGCTGATCAACTACATTTATAATTATATTATGTTTATGACAATCTTTTGATACTTGCTCATTCAGCGATTCGTTATCTGTTGCTGCGATAACAAATTTATAGTTATTCTCAATCAAAAGTTTCTCAGAATATTTCGCATTGATACATTTAATGTTGTGTAATTTTGAGAGCTTTATAATATAGTCTGTGAAGTCTAAAGATACTACAGTGATATCTGCATCAGCTTTCACTAAAAGATCTAGTTTTCTTTCTGCTACAGACCCTCCTCCAACTACTAGACAGGGAAGTTTGTTAAGTTCTAGAAAAAAAGGAAAATATTTCATCAGCTATTTTTGAATGCCTGCTTTACGATACCATTCTTCAGCTTTTTTTAAATCTTGCTCGACAATTTTTCCTTCTTCATAAATCATACCTAGGGTAGTTGCAGATCCCATCATTCCTTCTTGCGCTGCACGCTCAAACCACTTTATACACAAGTCGGGGTTTTTTTCAGTGCACTCTCCTTCAAAATACATGAATCCTAATGCATGCATTGCAAGAGGAAGGCCGTTTTGAGCGGCCTTAGTCATATATGTAAAAGCCTTGTCTTCATTAGCTAAACATCCTAAACCATTTTGTAACATTATGGCCATGCGATACATAGCTTCAGAATTACCCTCTTCTGCTATAGGCGATAAAAGTTTTGTAGCATGAGCAAAGTTTTTTGTCTCAAAAGCAGCGATACCACTTTCAAGTTCCATCGCTCTGTTTTCCCTTAAATCCATTATTCTAATAGACCTGGTAATTTACCATCCATATCATGTTCGATTAGGTCATCAAATCCACCAACATGATAATCGCCAATAAAGATTTGCGGAACAGATTGCCGGCCTGATTTTTCAATCATTTCTTTCATTTTCTGTGGGTCTTGATCAATCATGATCTCTGTGTATTCCAAGTTTTTTTTACTGAAGAAATTTTTTGCTCTTACGCAATAAGGACAAATTCTTGTGCTGTATATAGTAATTTTTTTCATGTTAATTGTAGTGTGTGATTTTTCTTTTAACGTTTTTTTGGACAATTATACCAATAACATCATATGAATTATCAAGCTTTATTTCAGGATAATCGCCATTAAGAGGAATAAGGTATTTTTCATGGTCAATTACCTCAAATTTTCTAAACCATCTAACTCCATCGTATTCAATAAATATGAACTGACCACTTGAACAACTGCCTGATGGATCAACTATGACTACACAGCCTTTTGGAAATTCAGGCTCCATACTATTATCTGTAACTTGTAGTGCGTATGGCTCAGATGAACCACATTCACTATTCATATCTGTTAGTTGATTATCTTGTTCACTCATAAATAATACTTCATTAAAATTACACTATTATTACATTTATGTTTAGGTATTTGGCAGTAAATTAATTGAACACATGTGTATAGAAATATAGATGTGTAGATGATTAGCCAGTATTTTTCATACCTATTGCAATGGCATGGATAGTTCTAAGTAATGGGTCAAAATTTACCGTATCTTCTCCAGCTATATTTCTGTGTTTTTTAAGAAGCATGACTTGAATATAATTTAGTGGATCCAAATATGGCTGCCTTCTGCTCAATGATAGTGATAACTTAGTATTTTCCGAGAGTAACTGATCTGATTCTACAATCTCTAGTAATGTAGATACGGTTAATTTAAATTCAGTTTCAATGTCAGTAATTATCTCTTTTGCCGTATTTTGATTTTCTACAAGCAAGGAGTAATCTTTTGCTATTCCGAGATCTGATTTGGAAAGGGCCATCTGTATGTTATCAAGTAAAACACTAAAAAATGGCCAATCCTTATACATAGATTTTAATTTATCCATATTTTGTCTGTCTTCAGAAACGATTTTATTTAATGCTGTTCCAAGACCATACCAGGCAGGCAATGTGTGTCTTGATAGTGACCAACCAAAAACCCAAGGTATTGCTCTAATTGAATATTTAGATCTATTAGTTTTTTTACGGTGTGAAGGTCTTGAACCAATATTTAACTCTGCAAGTTCTTGTACTGGCGTTGCTTCATAAAAGTAGTCCATGATTCCAGGTTTATCATCAGTTAGGTCTCTATATTTTTTTTCACCCTCTATCGACATTTTACTCATCATCTCTTCATAATTATTCATACACACAGGGTCACGTACTACAAGATGCTTACTTGCTTTCATAAGCCCACTTAAAGCAAGTTCTAATTCATAAGATGCACTCTGAGGGACTGCGTATTTGTATGAAAGCACTTCTCCTTGTTCTGTTATTTTTATCATACCTCTTACTGTCTCGTTAGGCTGAGCTAATATAGCATTGTGAGTAGGTCCTCCGCCACGGCCTACTGTTCCACCTCTGCCATGGAATAGACGACATTCAATTTTGTATTTCCTTGAAATATCCAGCACTTGTTGTTGTGCTTTATAAAGGCTCCACGAAGAAGAAAGAATACCTCCATCTTTACATGAGTCGGAATAACCAAGCATAACTTCTTGTAGTTTGGAATCATTATAGTTTGCAATTAAATTATTATAGGTATTGTTGCTAAATAAATCTTCTAGGATTTCTTCTATTCGTGTAAGGTCATCTATTGTCTCAAAAAGTGGCGTAACTTGTATTGATGATTTTAAAATACCATTTTCGTTGGTAACAAGACCGCATAGTTTTGCTAAAGCTAAGACTTCAAATACATGGCTTGCATGATGGGTCATTGATATTACATAATTTCCGAATGCATTAATGCTGACTTCTTTTCTTAAGCGGGTCATAACCTTAAAAACATCAATAACTTTTTTTGATTCTTTATTTAGTTTTTCATACACGTCATCAATGCTAGAATTTGATTTGATAAAATTTTCAAGTGCCGATATTTTAGAAACCTCATCAAGAGAGCTGTAATCAATATTGGAAATATGGCTTAATACATCTACAACGGCATTTGTATGATTAGTTGATTCTTCCCTGATGTCTAAATTAACTAGGTGAAAACCAAAAGTCTCAACTAATCTTATAAAATCATTAAGGCCAAATTCACTGAGTATTAAATCATTATCAGAGATAAGAGAGTCTCTTATTAGGTATAAATCATTCAGTAATTCTTGCTCAGATTGATATGCATGTTCGACATTTATATCATCATTTTTTTTCAATTTATTAATTACTTTTAGTCTCTGACTAAGACGGTATCTTATAATCTTAAATTTCCTTCTGTAAGGCTCTTTTGAGAAATCTTGCGTTGTATCTTTAAATGCATTTGCTAAATATTTCTCATCGGATATACAAGATTCTAAAAATTCATTTGATGGTTTAGTCAGTTCTAGAGAATGAGTTAGTATAGTCGATAAATTTTGAGCTCTTCTCATGTATTCACGTATAGCTGTCTCTGCATGCATATACACTGCTTCTCTTGTGATATCAGGTGTCACGAATGGGTTTCCATCTCTATCACCTCCAATCCATGAACCAAATTTAATAAAGCTGGGTACTTTAACCTTATCTGTATGATAAACCCTTTTTACAGCTTTCTCTAAATCTCTATAAACTTCTGGGATAGCTTTAAACAAGGAAGTTCTGAAATAATACAAACCATTTTCTACCTCATCAATAACGGTAGGTTTTTTAAGTCGAACTTCATCTGTCCTCCAAAGTATTAAAATCTCAGCTTGAAGTTCATCAATTAATTCTTCTCGTCTTATTGATTGGCCTTTATATTTTTGAAGTTCTAAAACAGTATTAAATATTCTTCTCATTGCCTCAAGCTTACTTCTTCTTTTAGCTTCAGTTGGATGCGCTGTGAAAACAGGTGCATAATGAAGTGAATTAATGAGTTCTTGAAGTTTGTTATCATCTATTTCTGAAGCCTTACATTCTCTTAAAGTTTGATCAAAAGACCCTTCCCACGAATCAAATCCTGATTTTAAGCGATCTGTTCGACTAATATGTTGATAAGCTTCCTCTGCTACATTTACTAAAGCAAAGTATTTTGAAAAAGATCTGATGACGTTTTTAAGTGTTTTTGGTTCTAGCTTTTCTATGTATCTAATCAGTTGATCATGTTTTGCCTGATTATTATTCTGTCTGAGGTTTATAAAACCTTTTCTGAGCTTTTCAACTGCCATATAAACATCATTACCTGCATGAGTTTTAATGATATTACCAAGCAACTTACCTAGCGTTTTCACACTAGATCTAAGCTGTGCATCATTTAATTTATCAAATGTTTTAAGGAATTCACTCATATTTATCTAAGATATATTCTTCAATATCTATTTTGTTTATTTAAAATTGAGCCCACGATACCTTTAAAAAAGGCAATGTACAAGCTTGACAAAATCAATTTCTCTTATTTCTTCTCTTATTTTGGAAGAATTTCTGAATAAGTTTTTTGGATTTATCGTTATCATTTATCCTGATAATATTGGGTTTGTGGTGACATGATGTCGAATTATACACTTGGGGGCCATGTAAAATACCCCCACTTTTAGTATCAGCTGCACTAAAAATAATATTAGTCAATCTTGCAAAACTAATTGCTTGAGCACACATCGGACATGGTTCAAGTGTCGTAATCATACTAAAACCATTTAATCTTTCATTGTTCACTTTAGCCATTGCTAGTTTAAGAGCAAGAATTTCTGCATGATCAATTGATGATTTATTGGCTTTCATTTGATTATAACTTGAAGCTATAAGCTCATTTGTATCATCTTTAATAATTACTGCTCCGATTGGAACTTCATCTTCTTGATAGGCTAGATAAGCCAGATTATAAGCGAATTCATAAAATAATTGGTAGTGTTCACTCACAAGGTATAGCTACATTGTTTCTTTAAATTCTATAATTTTACCTATAGGTTGAGATATGATGTCATCATATTGCATAACAACATTCCCTCTCACAATAGTGTGCGTTGGCCAGCCTTTGACCTTCATGCCATCATATGGTGTCCATTTACTCTTTGAACGTTGTTGATCGTTTGTAATAATCATTTCTTTATTCATATCTACAATTGTAAAATCAGCATCATAGCCCTGTTCAATTCTACCTTTCCCAGAGATTTTATGAATCCTTTCTGGGCCATAACTCCACAAGCTAACAAGTTTGCTTAAAGAAAGTTTGCCATTATTTACATGGTTTAACATTATTGGAACCAACGTTTGTACACCAGGTGTCCCACTTGGTGATTTAGGATAAGGAGCAGATTTCTCTTCTAAAGTATGAGGAGCATGATCTGATGCAATGATGTCAACGATATTGTTATTAAGTGCATTCCATAATGCCTCTTGATGATGCTTTTCTCGTATAGGAGGGTTTTGTTGAGCAAGTGTTCCTAAGTTTTCATAACACTCAGGTGCATTTAGTGTTAAATGGTTGGCTAAAAGCTCAACACTTGCTACATCCTTATTTTTTGTAAGAAATTCCATTTCTTCTTTAGTTGTTATGTGTAATATGTGAACTCTTCTTTTGTATCTGCGCGCGAGATTTACAACTCTCATCGTAGCAGATAAGCAACTTTCAGGGGAACGCCATTTGCAATGCATCGCCACATCCTTACTAGAGCCTAGAATAGATTCAAAATTATCCATCATAATCATTTGATCTTCTGCGTGAACAGCTATAACGCGTCCTCCATTTGAAACAACTGATTCAACTTCCTCATCTGTAGCTGTCATCAAGTCACCCGTGCTTGCACCCATGAAAATCTTAATCCCACAGACTCCTTTAAGCTTCTCCCATTCGGGTAGATTTTTAGAAGTTCTCATAGTACCGCCTAAATAAAAAGCATAGTCAGACCAAGCTTCTTTGGAGGCTCTATTTAATTTATCTTCAATTGTTTCAGGTGTGATAGTTAGAGGATTAGTATTAGGCATTTCAAATATTGAGGTTACGCCACCAGAAACCGCAGCTAGCATTCCAGATGCTAGTGTCTCCTTACCCTCTAGTCCAGGCTCACGAAAATGTACTTGGGAATCAATAACGCCAGGTAGTATTGTTAGATTCTTACAATCAATTATTTGTTCTGCATCATAATTTTTATCTGATACGAGTGATATTTTCTCATCTTGGATATAAACATTAGTATAGAAGAGTTTATCTTTGATCATTACATGACCATTTTTAAGGCATAAAGTATATGGATGATTTGACATTCTATAAATATGCTATCATTTTAATATTAAATATGCATAATACTCATACACATATGCAGAAAATACTTGATAATTTTGGAATAACGGTCTCTTCAATATGTGCAATACACTGCATATTGCTGCCATTGTTGTTGATACTGTCACCATATATAGAATTAGCATTTTTTACATCTCATGAATTCCATGAAACTCTGCTCTATTTCATACTGCCTACATCTTTATTGGCATTTATCCTGGGCTGTAGAAAACACAATGATGACATCGTAAAACTTGGAGGAATATGTGCAATTTTTGTTCTACTCATCGCAATCAGTTTGCATGATTTCAATGAAGTCTTATCAGTCATACTAACTTTATTTGCTAGTACATTGTTGATTTTTACACATTTAAGAAATAGAGACTTATGTTCAAAAGAACATTTCTCATGTCACGAAGATACTAATAATTAGTAGGTGTGACAATGACCTGAAATGGGCCGCTTCCACCGCCTATATTTTCAACTGAATTTCCATCATCTTCTGAATCACCTTCCGACCAAATTGTAGCGCCTTGATTTATACCAAAGGCCATATCAAATCCTGATGTTTCTGGTGTGACAACAACCGGTGCGGCAAATGTGTTTATACCAAGTAAGCGTTCGTATGCCTTTACTTCAGCTGTAGTCGAAGCTAGATTACCATCTGAATTAAGCAGATAACCCGAAATAGATGCTCCTGTGCCATTTAAATTAGATGCTGACGCTGAAAAAACTGGGCTACCACCAACGGTATCAAATTTAGATAAACCAGCACCTAATTCCCCAGCTGTAAGTGGCGAACTATCGCACTGCATCATTAAGCCCTCGTCTTCATATTTATTAACGTTTAGTGTTGCGCAATAAACCCCATTTCCTCCAGCAGTTCCTGATGCTGCACCTCCAGTGCCATCCCAAGGCGTATCAAGTTCAAGAGCAAATTTAAGTAAAAATACATTTTTAATTAGTACCACGCCATGAGTGTAGACTCCATTAGGTGGTCTAGTAAATGTACCCTCAGTAAATGTACCTGTTGATGACTCAGTAATTCGTACTGTAGATCCAGCAGGTGCAGATAATGTTTGAAAGCACATGGATAAATCTGCGTTTGCAGATGAAGTCGGTGCAGTAGGTTCTGATGTACATAGATATTTTTCATAAACGGTAATACCGTATGAGTCAGGAAGAATGGCACAGCTACTTCCAGATGGAAGTGTGGTGACACCTGAACTCACAGCACAGCAATTTTCACCACTACAAGCGGCATAGGCTTTTATTGGGCTGATGATACAAAACAATAATAAGGGTATGATTTTTTTCATATTTAGAATCCTGAAGCCGTAATAGCTATTGCTCCACCGCCTTTAACGGTTATTATATTATTTTCTCTTCTTACTTTTTCATACATTCTATCTGAATTTATTTTGCCGAAATTATATGCATTGTTAGATACTGTGAAAATATTTGGACCCATCTTCCTTTCATTACAACACAAGATATAGTTGAACTTGATGAATGCATTATGATTGTTTGTTGTACTGTCATCTTGCATACCTGCTTCTACTGATAACCGAGATGTTGGTTCCATGTACAAACTCACTGTTTGGCCATGTTTGATGTTCAATGTTTCGCTATTCCACTGATATGTTTTGTAATAGAGTTTAGCCCATGGCAAATAAGGTAAGAGTGCACCAATTTCGGCATCATAACCACCGGCTGCGACTTCAGGTACACCATTAACATGATGTCTTTCTGACATCGCCTCATAAAAGTTTATGTTCACATCGTATACTGATGATTTCATTTCAAAACCCAAACCTGTTCTAGTATGGCCCGTATTAAATTCATGATCATAGAATATATTCACGCCATATATTCTTGTCATTGCTGGATTCATTGTTCTGTAAACTAGACCGGTATTAATAGTCTCTCTATCATTAAAAGTAGAGTAAGAGATTTGGGTTAAAATCTTATTATAATCATTACCTGTTAATTCAAATAATGTTAAGGCTCTAAAGGTTGGTTTTGAATCCGCTCTTGAACGTGTTTCTACCTCAATTAATCTTAGACTTGATAAGTTATCTTTTGCCCATGACTCTATTGCAGTATCCCCATAGGAATACGCGTTTTGAATCACATTCTGTTTAACTTGATTTAGTGCCTGACTCGCTTCACCAGCATAGCCCAGAGTAGTCACCAAAATAAACGGTAACGCTAATAATTTTTTCCCCATAAATTAATACTAGTCTATATTAGTCTTATGTAAAGACTATTGTTCAGCGTTTTCCATATTTTGTATGTTATCTAGGGCTGGTTTATATGTACTATCGATTTCAAGAGCATGCTTAAACATTTTTTTAGCAGCGATATTATCTTTTGTAGCATAGTATGCAATACCCAAATTATTGTATAACTCTTTTGACGTTACATCCTTATTTAACGCTTCTTCTAGTACTTCCACACACTTTTTATACTTTGTATTCTTTAGA
>Ga0181599_1002896_pt1 | contig 15034 bp, 7 predicted proteins | sample 041ome_3_FD_148658 | JGI IMG/M metagenome (GOLD analysis project Ga0181599, IMG submission 148658) | Coastal salt marsh microbial communities from the Groves Creek Marsh, Skidaway Island, Georgia - 041405US metaG (spades assembly) | ecosystem: Environmental > Aquatic > Marine > Intertidal zone >...
CGGCACAATTTGTCTCTTCTTCTTCGTCGGAGTCACGTATTCGGTTTCCGCATCGTCTGCCACTTCGTACGGCTTTGAGTTTCTCGCTGTTTGCTGCACAAACTCTTGCGCTTCCGGGTGATAATAGCACATAGTCGTCAACACCGTTTGTCTCAAATCCTCCAATCTCGCCGACGCCGTAATCTTCTCCGAACTTTGGTGGTCCGTCACGTAGAAGCGGTTTTGGTTGCTTTCCGTAATTTCCGCTCGGGAAATATCCAAACCCAAATTTCTAATCGCTTCGCAGGTATCCGCGAGCTCCCCGAGTTTGTCTCCAAACTCAATCTCGAGGATAGTCGCCAACGGGTCCGACAAGTTATCGATGATAACTTTCGGGACGACTTTCTTCGCTTCGTCCGTCGCCGAAGCGCGCGTGACGACAACGCTCGCTCTGCGGGTCGTTTTCGACGTCGATGTCGTTCTGTTTGTTATTATTGTTTTTGCAGATTAATTTAAAAGAGAGCGATCGATGATGTCAGTATTATGAGCTGTTGGTATTTTTTTTTCTCCTTCTTCAGCTGTTAGGGCCCTCTTTTTTTCGTCTTATCTCAAAGAAAGAGGCACCTCTTTCTCTCCCTCGAGCGTTCGACACGTCGAAAAAATCGAACATTTTCAGGCGAGAAAGAGAACAAATTTTTTTTTTTCGACGAGGAAACGACACGCGAGACACGACCTTCTACTCTCTCTCTTTACTCTCTCCTCTTTGAAGATCGCACTCTCACAAAATCGATCATCGACTCGATGATCGGGCGGGTGACCACCCAATGCGAAGATCTTTCGCGTTGTTCGAGCGAGGACGACGATCATCATCATCGTCGAGATCGACAACGACGAGAGAGAGTAAGAGAGAGAGGAAAAGAGGAAAGAAAAAAAAACATTCGGAAGCGACGCGAGAGACGAAGGGGTCCAAAAACTCGTGAGTCAGACACATTTTCTTCTCTTTCATGAAATTTTTCGAAGCGCTTAAACGAAAACGTACCTCGCGCATAACCCAACAACCGGGGCGCGCGCGCGTGCGGTAGCAGCGTGCATGGTGTGTGTGTGTGTAGATGTGAAAATAGAACCCGTGAAGGTTGCGTGTGTCGTCGAGTGTGTCTTTATAATAAAAAGCGTCTCTTTGGAAATTTTCTGGCGATAACGCAAGAGTGTTGGAAAAAATCTCATCTCGTAATCTCGAACGGGAGAGAAAAGAAAGAGAGATGGATGGTCTTGTGCCAAGTCTCTCTTATTACAACAAATTTCTAACGAGTACTAAAAAAATACAAACTCTCTCTTCGTGTTTGACGGAAAACTAATACTCTTCATCATCATCATCATCGTCGTCGTCGTCCCAGGCAGATGAAGTGTTCGTTTTTCCACCACCACTACTCCTACTACTCCTACTACTATCACTACTGTTGTTACTGCTATTATTATTAGTATCCTCGTCCTCGTCCTCGTTCATGCTCACCGCGAACGAGGACAAGTTCTCCACGTCGTCGGCTTCGGACATTATTTCGTCGTCTTCTTGAGATAAACGCATGTATTCCACTCGTGCAAATCGATCCCACTCGGTTAAGTGTTTCTCTTCTCGCTCTTGACGAATAGTAAACGGATCTCGGGTTTCGAATAAGATGAATTTGTTCAGATTGAACAAGACGTTGAACGTGTTCCCACTCATGGGCAACGAGCGCACCATGTCCTCTAAAGTGATGAAACCTTCAATCTTTGGTTTTATCATATCCGTCAATTGGCACACGATATCCTCGAAGAACACTGGTTCTTGAGCCAAGCACTCCATTCGTTGCAATTGCTCCTCGTAAAAATACGCTAAATCACCGCTAGATAAGAACCCGTCGTTATCGATGTCCACGCACTTGAACCAATATTTAATGGACAAGTCTTGAGATTTGTACTCTTCGGATAGGACGAACCAAACGAAATCTTCGTATCCCATTTTACCAGGAACGCCGGAAGTGAATGGCTTCACGCTTTCCGATAAAACGCGATCGACGATTTTATACGTCAAAGCGTGGTTCCCGTATCGCAACAAATCGTCTCGGTCGATTAAGAAATCGTGGTCGGTATCGAGCTCCCAGAATTTGCAATAAATCACGTAAAAGTGCTCGTAGCTGAAAAATCTCAAGACTTTGTTGATATCCTCTTCGACTTCGCACTGTTTAAACGCGCTGATCAAATCGGATTTCTTCAACTCTCTCAACGTCATTCGACCGTTCCAATCTTTATTTACCGTGTAAAAGATTCTATATATGACGGTTTCTAAATATCGATCTTGAAACTCCGCCGTGTGCTTCAAAAACTCTAATCCCGGATGAGTATCGAGCAACGCTCGAATAACTGATCTGAAATCGTTTTGCGAGACGAAATCGCCTTTTTGCTTCGGATCTTTCAAGATGTTGTAAATCATTTCCGTCTCGTCGTTATATCTCGACAATGTTTTCTTCCAAAAGCGCAAGAAGTCATCTCTTTTGATTTGAGTCACGTCTTCCGAATCCTCTTCTCCAAAGTCATCTTCAAAATCCTTCATTTCCGTCGTATTCGCTGATTTTGTAGACGATACCGACGATGTCGGACCATCCTCTACTTTACTACTGCACATATCCGTCGCGCGTTTCATAATCAACGGGCCAAAATAACTCGGAATGCCGATGAATTCTCTCACCAAACTCGAAAACGCTTCTTTGCTCAAAACGCCCGGCGTTTCGTTATGCAAGACGTCGTTGAACTTTTGCGTAAATTTTTCCATAATCTTTGCCGATTTGATCTCTGGAATCCACTTCTTGTTCGGGAAGAAGAACTGAGGAATCAAATAGTTCGGCGAAGGCGAAATCGCGGACGATAATGACGACGAGGATGCAGACGAATGAGAACTCAACGCGCCGTTTCTTTGTCCACCTCGGCTTGGACTCAAACCTTGTTGCTGTTTTGCAAACGGCGTCTTATTCTCCAAAATCAACGGTGAGGACTTTTGATGTTGCTGTTGCTTCTCCACTACGTTCTCCTTCTCTGCCTCCAAAGCTAACTGTTGCACGGAACTCGTGATTGTTCTCACGCTAAAATCTTCGCTATCGTCGCTCTCCGGGATATCAAGAATCGGCAGCTCCGAGTCGTTCCTCTTCTCCTCGTCGCGCGAAGAAAACGACGACGTCGATAAACCCTCACCAAACTTCAACTGCTTCTTTTTACTCTCTCTCGTCGGCGACAACATCGACCCGGGCGATTTAATCGGCGACTTTGGCGGCGACGCTGCCGTAACGCTCGACTTGGTATAAAAACTACTCCTCGTCGGCGACTTCGGCGGCGCGAGGTTGGTATTGTTTTTGTTTCGAACCGGCGAACCAAACGGAATCGACGACGACGACGACGTCGCATTCGCCGCTTCTTCTTCCTCGCGAAGAAACGCGTTCGATATCTGCATCACAGAAAAAAACAGAGAAGAAGAAGAGAAGAAATGTGAGACGTTGTTGAAATATTGAGAGCGTTTTTGAAAAATATCAGGCGAAGAAAACGAGAAGAGTCGTCTCGATCCGATGATTTTTAAAAGCGACTCGGCAAAGAAGAGAGAAGCGTAAACGTACCGCGATCCGATTGTTCGCCTCGTGGACCCAGTGTAAGAAATATTCTTCCATCTTTAACTTTGAGTTCGGGCGCAACGGCGTTTGAAGCATCATTTCGACATCCGTTTCTGTTTTAATAATAAGAGAGAAAAGTCAGCGGTGGGGAAAAGTCAAATGTGTCGAAGTTTTTAAAATCAGGAGATTTAGTACTACGACTGCGCTCAAACTCAGAAGAGTTACAGAGAAGAAAAAGAGACGCGTACCTTTCAAAAGACTGGCGGCGGACGAAACCGTCGTCGTCGTCGTCCCGCTCGTGGTTCTCTTTCTGCTCTCTTTGTCCATCCTCGTCGTCGTCGTCACGGACATCTTTTTTTTTTGCTCTAGATTTCAAACAGCCGTCGTCTCTCTTCTTCGTCTTCTCTCACTCACTGGATGCCACCACCACACGTTTATAATAATAAAAGTTTTCGCCTAGCCTCCTCGTGCGCGTTGTATATTATCCGTTTAATACTAACACGCGCCTTGCGCTCGACAGTAGTAGGAGTAATGCTCTCTCTATTTCCAAGCGCCACGCGGAGGAGTGGTGGTTCAACTTTGGAGGAGAAGTTGGCGGGCTTTTTTCCTCGAGAAAGAAATTTTTTTCTCAAACCTTAAACCCTAAGCGCAGACATGGCGAAGAAAATATCGCAAAAACCAAAAACGCAACTGTAATTTCCAAACACACACACACACAGAAACGCGCTTAAACGCTTTTCATACAACACGCGCGAAGAGAAATACGCGCATTTCTCGCTCGAAAAGGACGGAAGAATACTTTCTGTCTTTGTTTTTCTTTGGTGTATTACTCATACTCGATACAAACTTTGCTTCTTTAGCGCGCGCGTTTAGCGCACTTTTCGGAATCGAAAGAATTTACGGACCGTGCCCTCACAGCACGCTTTTACAGAAGTGACTGTACATTTGTTATACCACTAAAAGGAGAAGAAGAATGATAATAACGAACATTTCCAACGCGATTTTGCGAAACACGCAAAACTTGGCCAAAGTGTCCATTTTTGGCGGGTTTGCGTACGGGTTTATCCAAACCATGAAGAGTGGAGAGAGCGCGCTCGTGCCCACCTCGAGATGGGTGTCCAGTCACGTTTTATCGTCCAGTCAGCACAAAGGAGGGAAGGAGGAACGAAATAGTGCGGGAGAAGAAAAAGCCGAGGAGGCGACGGTATTACGACGCCACCACCACCAAAACGATGGACCGAGCAGCAGCGTTCGCGGAGAAGGAGTGGAATCTTCGGATATCGAGCGGCGGAGAGTGAACGCGTCCGTGGCGTGGAGCAGCATGAGATGAGATACAAAACTATCTCTTCTTGCGTGTGTAATTAACGCATGTAACAATAAAAAAAAAGGAAAGAGAGAGAAAGGCATGATGAATATGTGATGAATATGCGATGAATATGATGCTGTTTTCTGCGGAGCTTACTTTCTAGATTTGTACATTATACTACCTAATATACTACTACTCACTACTACTGCTAGTAAATACCTTTTCTTCTTCTTCTTCTTAATTGTTTTTCTTCCATATCTTCATCCCGTTTGATATGCCGTAAACTTTCGCCAACGAAACGACGAACAAGATTCCACCTAAGACAATCCATAAAAGCCACCATAAATCATCCGCGGCGATTGCGGCAACAGACACGACTAACTGCACGAGTTGCATCGGGAAACCAAAATTTAAGAAATCTTTAAACACGTATCCTCCAGGGCCGTAGACCATCAAGTTCGTCTGGTACCCAAACGGCGACATGAACGACGCCGAGGCGCCGAGCATGAGAAGGTAGGACATTTTGAGTAACGATATGTTGGCTTCTGCAGCTGCTTCGGCGGCAATGGGAAACATTAAAGCCGCGGCGGCGTTATTCGTGACGACGTTGGATATCAAAAACGTCGCCAGGTAGACGCCAACGAATAAGCCAATCTCTCCAGTATTTGTCGCCGTTCCCAACTTCACGAGCTGTTCGGCCATAAAACTTGCCACGCCGGAATTTTGCAGCGCTTTAGATAAACCAAACGCGGCGGCGATGGTGATAATGACGTCCCATTTGATGGCATCTCGCGCTTCTTGTTGAGACAGCGCGCCCGAGGCAATCATGACACCAGAAGCGAAAATTGCGGCGACTAGTAAACTCATCACGCCAAATGTATATAAAGCAATCATCGCCACTGCGCAGGTTATGGCCGGTACTAACAGGGAGAGCCGCGGAGGTGCTGAATCCTCTAAGATGGAAACCAAAGCAAATCCTTCTCGAACTAAATCTGGGCCTGCGTCTAATAGTAACACATCTCCAGCGTGCAACACAACCTCACCCATTTTGGCATGGACTCTTTGGCCTTCACGATGAACTGCTAAAACAACTGCGTTGTAACGCGTACGAAACTTCATATCTCTGATACTTTTCCCAACTAAAGGCCCGTTTTTAGCGACGACGGCTTGAACAAGTCTTCGGTCCTGATTTGAAGACGATAGTTTGGATGCTTGGTCAGAGCCGAGCGTCGTCAAGCCTGGGATTTTTCGAAGGGAAGAAACTGCGACCGCCGATCCCGCGTACCAAAGGATGTCACCGGGCTGTAATTGCTCCGTAACATCGATGGTCAACTCTTCTTGTAACACATTGCTAGCATCGTACACGCCGCGCTCGATAGAGACGAGGAAAAGTTTCGGCAATGTTCTCAATCCGGCTTCAATCGCGCTCTTTCCAATGAATTGCCTCGCTGTGTCTTCAATTTGTACGCCGATCAAAAACTCTTTGGCGTCCTCGCCCAACTGCGCGACATCTTCCCAGGGAATATCAAAATCAACTTTACATCTATCTAAGCCGGTTAAATCCTCGACGTTCATCTCCATGTTGGCAACCGCGGTGAGTTCGTTCCTCAACGCTTCGTTGTATTCGGCGTCCTCGTTTTCCTCATTTCCGCGTTCGACATCTAAAACCGCCGTCGTTGTCGTCGGTAAGTCGTTCGAGCTCCGGTTTCGTCCCGAAGAGTTGAGTAAGTTATCGTGGCTACTTCTTCGACTATTTGAGCCGCTTCCTCGCCCTCCTTCTTGCTTTGCCTTCAAAGCTGCGTTCCTGGCTATTTGTTGCAACGTCACCAAAGGCGAATCTGGTCTGACCTGCACGACTAAACCGTCGTTTGCTTCTAATCGAACGTCTCGTAACTTTCCACTCGTTGCGCGTCCGTTCCTTTGAACAGCAACGATGGCACCACCGTATGTCGCGCGAAAGTCGACGTCTTTTACAAACTTATCCACCAACGTCGATCCATTTTTCACCTTGCATCTCATAACCATTTGGCCTCGTTCCTTTTGCGCTTGGGCGCCAGTGGGCGCCAGCATCGCTTGCACCACAGCTCGAATCTCTTCTCTCTTCGTATCAGGATCCAGCGCTACTATTCTCCATATAGAGACAGAGCGTCCCCCAACCGCGCTTGCTTCGCTGTGTAAACATTGCACTTTGAGACGATTGAGACTCTTGGAGATGTCGTGTAATAAACCAGGTCTATCGGCTGCGCTGATTCCAAGTACCATTCGCGTGTGATCGTCTTCGGATGCGTCCGGGTCTTTCTCCACGGAAACTAAAGCTGGGCCAAGTGCTACGTTCATCTCCGCAGCTGAAACGGAAGCTTCAGCGCCTCCTATGGTATCGGACGTATCGCGACCATCTCTGTATAGATGCGCGGCTTTGTCTCTCCCGTCAATAGCTTGGGACCGCGCCAATGCCTGTAAATCGAGAATTTCTCTCATCGCTTCCGAGGAAGCAGTCTTCGATATGGACACCACATTTTCGTCAGCAGTCAAAACTTCCGATGGCGATGAATCGTCGTGGTCGTCGTCTTCGTGCGTCATCGCAGTCAAACCGTGGTCGCTACATATGCTCCCGAGAGATTCAATCAATCCGGTAAAGTATAAAATGTCGCCTTGATTAATGATGAATTCGGGCCCAACCGCTCGAATCAAACTTCCACTTCGTCTCACCGAAACGAGGTATAAACCTGGCAAACCTCTCATTCCACTCGCTTCGATAGTTCTCCCCACCGCGTCCGACCATGGCGTCACCTTTGCGCCAACGATAACGTCCTCGTTATCGTTGTCTCTCTCAGCTCTGTTTGCTTGCGAAGACGATCCGGTTCGTCTTCCTCTTTGCAGATTCCCACCCGGCAACAAATATCGAGAAAATATAAGCACATACACTATTCCGCTAAATGCTACCGGTACGCCATACTTTCCTAAATCAAAGAGGCCAATATCCACCTTCTCAGCGCCTACTTTGTCTTTATTCTCTTTCGCCCACGTCTCCAACATCCCGGCGACGACCAAGTTTGTCGACGTCCCGATCAACGTGCACGTCCCGCCTAATATAGAAGAAAATGACAGAGGTATTAAAACTTGTTTCTTCGATATCCCATTATTCTCCGCCCACCGCTGGACGATAGGAATCATGACTGCCACCACCGGCGTGTTGTTCAAAAACGCCGATATAATGGCGATTGGAATCATCAACCGAATCTGCGCCGACGCAATCGTCTTTGGCTTGCCTAAAAAGCGGCCCATGTACCAATCTAAACCGCCCGTGCTGGATATGCCCTGCGCGACCACGAACAAAGCCGCCACGGTGAGTAATCCTTCGTTGGCAAATCCTTGTATGCCTTCTTCCACCGTGATTACTTTCCCGGTTATTAAAAGTGCGAGGGCGGCACAAAACAGTAAATCAGATTGCACGTAGTCTTTCACCAAACACACGAAAGAGATGGAGACGATGAAGACGGTGTACCACGGTTGAAAGTATCCATTGCCGCTCATTATTATTACGGTGTCGATCGTCGATGTTTCTTCTTTGCGTTCATTATTTGTGTGTTATGATGATTCTGTGAGTGTGAACAAGCGCGTCACAGATAAGAGGAAGATTCACGCAAAAAGATTTAGTATTTTTACACATTTTTCCGTTCACTACTACGATGTCTATTATTATCTCGGTCCTTTAGTGCTCCCTTCGCTTTCCTCCTCCCCGTCGTTCTCGTCCTCGTCGTTCGGAGATAACAAACCTAAACTCAACAGCATATCTCTAAACATTTCGTCTCTAGCTAAAACCGCTTTCGGTTGGCTTACCATGTTCCGTCTGAACTTATCGCTCGTCGCCAGGTTGATCCACGCGGCGACGATTTCATCCTTGATCTCCAAGGCTAATTTGGTTTCGTTTTCATCTCGGACCATTTTAGCGAACGAACTCGTGATGGTGTCCCACAAAGCGACAGAAATTTCTCCGGATTCGAAGTATTCGCGAACGAATATGCCGCTGACGTCTTCCGCGGTGACTTTTTGGCCTTTCTTGCTTGCCTCCGGGTACTTGGCCGGTCGAAACGCGCAGTCACCAAAGATGTCGACGGATAATTTCAACGTCTTTTCGAAAAGTTCAGTCATCTCGGTCGCTTCTTTTGGCAACAAATCTTTGTTTTCTCGCATTTCTTCGTTCAACCAGGACTTGGCTGGCAAATAAAACCCGCTCGGAGTCGTGCGTTGCATGGTGAAAAATCGCAAAATCAACTCTCGGTCGCGCATTCTCAAATGTGGCATTTTCGATCGATTCGCAAACAAGAAGCTTTCGTTCAAGGTCAACTCCTCCAACAAATCCGTATACGCGCCTTGATAGATGCAATTCCTCAACTCTTGTTCGTTCAACTGCGTCGCACCCATGTTCAACCTCTCAAAAACCTCAAACACAAAATCCGGTTGCGACGTCTTGGAAATCGTGTGCACGTTCAACGGGTAATCCAAAATAATCTCCTGGAACGTCTCGTTCAACTCGTCGAACGTCTTCCCGTTCAACTCGTGATAAACCTCCAACCCACTCAACTTAAACGCTTGCCCGCCCGGAAACTCGTTCTGCACGAACGACCATATCGACGTCAAGCGCTGCTTCCCGTCCACGACTTCCAACTTTCCCGATTTCACCTCGTGGAAAAACATCGTCGGCACTGGAATGTTCAACAATAAACTCTCGATTAACTTCGACGCCGTCCGAACCGTCCACACGTACTCTCTCTGATAACTCGGTCTCAAATCAACCTTCCCTCGGTTGATTTTATCGATGATTGAGGATACGGTAAAATCAGATTTCGATATTCTCAACGCGTCTCTCGTGGTATCGCGAAAGAGTTCCGCCGCCGCGTCTTCCGCGGAGATGTCTGTGTCGTCCTCTCTCTTCTTTTGCGAGGAGGAGGAGGAGGAGGAGGAGGACGACGACGATTTCGCGCGCAGCGCTTTCGTCGTCGTCTTTGCCGATGATGATGATGATAATTTTTTCTTCGCCTTAAAGTTGTTGTTTGCTTTTTTTTTCAAAGCGCTTCTGTTCTCCTCTTCTTCCTCCTCCTCCTCGTCGGCTAACATCTCCCACAGAGGCTGTTCCGACGATACGTCGTCGTTTTTATCGTCGTCGGTTCTCGTCGTCGTCGTCGTCATCACTTTTGCAGAAGCATCAGATTGGTACTCACCACCACCATCATCGGAAGAGGTGTCTTCCGCCTCTAACAGTTCGTCCCATAAACTCTTGTCCTCGCGATCTCCCAACAAGGAGGCTTTTGGAAGGATTTCGACCCCGCGTTGTTTGGAGGAGATTTTATTCCTTCGTCTCGCAAAAGTCAGAGAAGAAGCTTTCTTTTTCGAGAACGAAGAAGAGGAAGAAGAGGAGACGAAGGAACTTTTCGTCGTCCTCGTCGTCGTCGCGGTTTGTTGCGGAAGCGCAAAAGTCGTCGTCGTCATGGTATTAAGAGAGAAAGAAACTAAACAATAAGTGTAATCAATATCAATACTAATGGAGAGAGATATTTGCAGAAAGGAGCAGTTTTTTTTCAAATTTTGGCGCCAAATTTTTGGGCGAAGCATTTAGAAAAAGAGAATTTCAGCATCAACTAAGTAGTAGTAAAACTACTTTTCGAATGCGAACAACGAGATGAGATGAAGATGAGATGTTTGATGACGAAGAAGAGAATAATCGAGATGATTTTACTCGTATAAGTATACCATGTCGTGACTACATTCTCTGCTCATTCTTTTTTACGACTAAAATCCGTCAAATGAGATCCCTTCCTCTGCGTTTTCGACAAACACGCGACCGAGGCCGACGCCGGTGGATAAGTCGCACTGGACTATTTTACCAATCGCGGAGGAAGAGGCGTATCCGTTTTCGCGAAGTTTTTGAATGCACTCAGTCGCTTCGTTCGCTGGAATCGTCGCGAGCATACCGCCGGCGGTTTGTGGATCGAATAAGAGTGGATAGGCGGAGAAATTTTTCACGTCGTCGATGTTCGCTATCGCTCGGTTTAACCGCGCGTTGGACTTTTGGAGGCTACTGGTGATGCCGTTTTGTACGCACTCGACGGCGCCGTCGAGTAAAGGGAGTGAACTTAAATCAATAGTGGCACCTGAAGTGGCGCTGTCTTTGATCATTTCGTGAAGATGGCCTAAAATACCAAAGCCAGTGACGTCCGTGCACGCGGTGGCGCCGTGGAGGAAGAGAATTTCCGCCGCGCGTTTGCTCGGTTGTCGCATGCTTTCTAAAGCTTTTTGGACGTCCGAGGCTTTCGCTCGGGACCGCATGTCGGCTGCGAACAAAGCGCCGGTACCGATTGGTTTGGTTAAAACGAGAACTTGACCGGATTCGACGCTCGTTTTCCTCAAAATCAAATCTTTTTCGACTTCGCCGGTGACGGAGAAACCGAGCGAGAGTTCCGCGCCTTCGCCAGAATGGCCGCCGCCAAGGGCACACCCGGCGTCGCGCAACGCGTCGCACGCGCCAGACATGAGTTGAAACAACGTTTCTTCAACTTCCGATTCGATGCCAAACGGGACGACGACAGTCGCTAGCGCACTCACGGGGTCTGCGTTCATCGCCCACACGTCGCCGAGCGCGTGGACGGCGGCGATTTGGCCAAACACGTACGGATCGTCGATGAAACTTCGAAAAAAATCAACCGTTTGGACAGAAACTTTACCAGGAGAGGTTTCAACGATAGCCGCGTCGTCACCTGCGCCGAGCAAAACGTTCGGATGCGTTGGAATCGGTTCTAATCGTTTCATAACTCGCGATAATATCGTGGAGCCGACTTTCGCGCCGCATCCGCCGCATCGCATCGGCGTCGCTTTAATCGCATCTAGCGCCTCTTGTCCGGCGAACGCGGCAACTTTGTTCGCTTTAGCATTTAGCGCGTTCTCCTGCTCTTCGCGTTCCATTTTTTCCAGCATCTCTAAATTCGGTTCGTACATTTTCATCCACTTTTTATCGATTTTATCTTTCCACCGCCACAATCTTTCGCCGACGGCGGTATCGTGCGCGCCCCAAGATCGAGATCCGTACGACGCGATGGCGTGACCGTCGCCAGTGCTAATGAGCGCTAGGCACGTCTTTTGCGGCGTGAACGGGACGACGTTTTCTCCAACGCACCGTCTTCGTAAGTTCTCTGCTAAAGGCGGACCTTGTCTGACGGCGTACACGCCCGCTTTTGGTCTCGGATGTTCGACGTTGTTACACACGTCGCCAACCGCAAAGACGTCTGGAATGTTCGTCGATTCTAAAGTCGCTTTAATGTTTACGAACCCTTTTTCATTCAACTCTAAGTTTGTATTCGTACGCAGCCATTTCTGCGCTTTCGCATCCGTGCACCACACGCACTCGTTAAAACCGAGTTTCTTCCCAGACTCTAAAGACAAACTCGACTCCGCCACTTCTTCGACGCCGTCGTTCTCGTACACTTCAAAGTTTCTCGCTTTCAAAGCCGCTAATATTTTCTCCCGCGCAGATTTTCCGTGTCCTTTGAGGACTTCACCCCTCGTCACGAGCGCGAACTGATACGGCAACGCAGCGTCGGAGGAGGAAGAGGATGACGACGTCAGGCCAACTTCGCTGGCGAACCTTCGCTCCATGGCCAAAGCGAGTTCCACGCCTCCGGCGCCGCCGCCGACGACCACCACTCGAAACCGTTCATCTTCTTTCCTCTTCTCATCGCACAATTCTTTGAAGTGTCTCAGAACGGTCTCAAACCTCGTCGCAAACGTCCCGATTGGTTTCACCGGCGTGACGAGAAGCGCCTCTTCTTTCGCGCTCTCGCTCTTCGCCGAGGCTTCCGACGGCGAATTCGAGGACGACGCCGCTCCCGGCAACATCCCCGGCGTAATCCCAACATCCAAGCTGCACACGTCGTACTTCACGCTCGGTTGATTCTTTAACAAAACTCTCTTACTTTTGTCGTCGATCCCGACGCACTCGTCGTGTATCAATCGATGTCCGCCTTCGCGGCATAACTTCCCCAAGTCCACGTGACACTCCTCGTACGTGTACTTCCCGGAGACATTTCCGGGAAGCATACCGCTGTACGGCGTCATCACGTCTTTCGCGACGAGCGTGATTCTCACGCCAGGTTCTGGGTGCATGGTGAAATTTTTCAGAACGAAGACGTGCGAGTGTCCGCCGCCGACCAGGACGATGTCTCTGATGATTGTTTGACGACGATTTTGCATGGTGGTGGTGTTTGAGTTGAGGGCGGCGGCAGCGATGTTTCCAATCGATGATGGTTTCGTACGACGATCACTTTTGGATCTCCTGCAAAAAGAGGACGAGGATGAAAACAAAAACGACTGCTTTTCGCAAACTTGTTTTTGTCGCGCGAGAGAAAAAAGAGTTTTCGTCGTCTGCGCGTACATTTGTGTGGAATGCATCGATGAAAATACAAGCTCGTGTCATTCGTACTTGTCTTCGAGATACAACGCGCATCTCTCATCTAAAAGTCTAATGAAGTATATCATCTCTATCTCTACCTACCTACCCCCGAGCATTCTCCGAATGACAAACCTGGCGACGTTTTCTAACACTCGGAACGCGACACCGACAATCATTCGAACGCCGGCGGAGCGCATCCACGTCGCGGCGACGGTGGCGAGCGCCGCGAGCGGACTCAAGGCGAGCGGATTGTTGTGTTGATTCTGTCCGCCGTAGTCGTACGATTGTTCTTCGCTCCCGCCACTGTATTGCTGTTGAGTAGTATTACCACCACCCGCAGAAGATGATCTTCTGACCACTCTCCCCGCGTTTGGTCCGCTGATGACTCGCTCCACAATCTCTCGCTTCCCGGTTCGCATATCCGTCGACGTGACTCGAGAAACGACGTTTCCGTTTTGATCTTGGAATCTTTCTTCGCTGTAACTCGCGCCAAACGCTGCCGCACCTCTCGTCATCGCTTGCATCCCTCCGAAAACGGCTCTCGCTAACTCTTCTATGTCTATGCCGTCGAAGCCGGGAGGCGCGCCGGCGGGTCGCCCACCTCTCCGGAAATTTCCATACGGCGCGTACCCGCCGCCGTTCATGCCGCCCGTGGATCCCATAGACCCTCTCATTCGCATTTGGCGTTCAAATTCCCTCACGAAAGCCTCACCCGTGGTCCCAAACACGTCCCTAAAAATTCTATCCGCATCTTCTCGCGTAAAATCATCGCTTCTTCTGTACGTGTACTGTTGCTGCTGCTGATTATATTGTTGCTGTTGATATTGTTGTTGCTGTTGTCGTTGCGCCTGTCGGTACCTCCCGCTCGCGCTCGCGCTCGACGCCGATCCGTACTCGTAACTTTGTCGTTTCATCGGATCCTTCAACGTCTCGTACGCTTCGCTCACTTTCTTAAATCTCGCCTCTGCTTCCACTCTTTTCTCCGGATTTCGATCTGGATGCCATTTCAACGCTTGCACGCGATACGCTTTTTTCAAAACTTCCTCGTCTGTCGTGCCTCTCGGGACGTTTAATATTTCGTACGGGTCTGATGAAGAAGATTGCATCGCGCGAGTGGAGGTTTGGAATCCCCTACTCGTCGCATTTCTCTTCATAAAATCTTCAACGACTGGCCCACCACCACGAATACCTCGTTTTATACTCTCATCACCATCGGCGGTCGTCCTCGCGCGATGATGATTGAAATTTCGACGACGACGCGATGTTGTCTCGAGTGTTGTTTCCCGACAAACTTCGCTCACAGAATCTCGTTTTCGTTGCACTTGTTCGGACGACCACCCAGAAGCTCGAACGCGGCAGAAACTGCAACACCTAATGCTCGTCCTGGAACTCGTGCTTCTCGTCGTTTTCAGTAAAGAAGAGCTCTCCCGCCGAAGAAGAAGACGAAGCGTCTCGCGCCTCCTCCTCATCTCTCTCTCTCTTTTCCTTTTTTGTTTTATGAAGAAAACGCGAGAGAAATCTTTTTTTTCTTTCGTCGGCTGCTCTTTTTCCTTCCTCGTTGAAAAAAAGGTCCATCCTTTCTTTAAGCGAGGAGCGTTCTGAGACACAAGTTTTTTAACAAAAAGAGATCTTTTTTTCAATTCATGCATTTTTGTGGCAGAAGCGAGTACTACT
>Ga0181599_1002900_pt1 | contig 15016 bp, 12 predicted proteins | sample 041ome_3_FD_148658 | JGI IMG/M metagenome (GOLD analysis project Ga0181599, IMG submission 148658) | Coastal salt marsh microbial communities from the Groves Creek Marsh, Skidaway Island, Georgia - 041405US metaG (spades assembly) | ecosystem: Environmental > Aquatic > Marine > Intertidal zone >...
TGTCGAAGGGGGTTCCCTAAGCACCCAGGTTCCCTTCGAGATTTTCAGCAACGTTTCTGGGATGGTGTCTCCACCGACCGACTCCCGCCAGCTCAGGTTGAGGGTTCAGCCGACCACAGAGGCAAGCCCGGACGACTCCTACGTGACCGACATGGGCATCCAGAACACCACGGACAACTACTTCTTCATCACGGCGCCCCAGAACACGTCCAACGTCGGCGACCAGAACACCTTTGTCATCTCCACGACCTCCAACGTGGGCATCGGGACGACGGACCCAGAGAAACCCCTGCATGTCGTGGGCGACTCTTGGATCACCGGGACCCTCACCGCATCCAACATCGTAGGAGCTTCACCCGTTACTATCAGTTCTGGCATCGTCATGGGTTCTGGGTCTACCCTTACGACCTCGAATCTGGTGGCGAACACTGGGGACAGCCTTTTGGTCAGTTCGAATCTGGAGGTCGGAACCTCGAACCTCTTCGTGGACACCACGACGGGCAGGGTCGGCATCGGGACGACGAGTCCGTCTTATAAGTTAGATGTCGCTGGTGATATTAGAGCCTCGTCATCAATATTAGGTGGAACAAGCACGGACACCGCTCGCGCCTTTTCGCATCTGACGAACATGGCTAATGGAAGTGCTAAATATATTACATTTGGGAAGGCAAACAGCTCCAGAAATCAGGGCGAGATTGTGTATGTTCACCAGAGTGATGGTTCTTCTACAAATTATCTTGGTATTGGTTTCCACAGCTCAACGCATCTTTACGCAACAGCTGCCGGCAACGTCGGCATCGGGATTAATACACCATCATCAAAATTACATCTGAAAGACCCACCGACTACATCAGCTACTGGTAATAAAAGATCTTACATACATATGCAATATGGTAATGGCAATTGGATTATGGCTACTAATGACGACTCGTCATGGAATCAAAATCTTTATTGGTATGCTAATTCAAATCAGACCCCAGGAAACCCAATTAAAAACGTAATTATGTTCGAAAATGATTTAGGTAATGGTACCGTTATTAGCTTTACCGGTCAGCATAGAAATTTTATTAAGGGAATACCATCTATTTTTTCAAAAGATTTTTTAGGAATGATAGTGTCATCAGACAATAACACTTATATAAAATTAAATGGTGATATTTGTAAAGGTAAAAATGCCATTACTATAAACGAAGCTGTGCCATTCGTTTCTCTTTCTAATGTTGCTTATGATAAAAAATGTTTCGGAGTGATTTCCGATGCCGAAGATCCGAATGATCGTTTCGACGCATACGGGAGAGTTATTTCAAAATTTGATAAAGAATCTGGTGATACACGTATTTTTATAAACTCTTTAGGTGAGGGAGCAGTTTGGGTGGTGAACACAAATGGAAACCTGGAATCTGGGGACTACATCACGACGTCCAATGTGGCGGGTTATGGTCAAAGGCAGGACGATGACATTCTTCACAACTACACCGTGGCCAAGATTACGATGGACTGTGACTTTAATCCGCCACAACAACCCGTTCAGATAATCTTAAAGGACGCTGACGGAAATAACATATTGGATCAATATGATCAAATTCAGTGGGTAGATGATCCAGATGGTGCCACTGAACCAGCGTACGAAACACGACAATTGGAAGGAGGGTACATAGCCGCCTTTGTCGGTTGCACGTACCACTGTGGATAAATCTTTCCTAACCAATTAGTAGAAAACCATGCCAACGTACGACGGTATCGGTTCATCGGTGATGTGTTCATCAGCAACGTTTCTGGGTTGACGACACCGCCGACCGACTCCCGCCAGCTCAGGTTGAAGGTACAGCCAGTACGCTCGTGACATCTGTATACAATCTTACTGGAAATAAACAAATAGGGTTTCAATTTGCACGATATGGAGTTGAAGACCTTGGCGCGAGTATAGTCGAAGCCCGCATAGAATCCCTCGAAAATTCTTCCTAGGTAATTAATAGAGAACATGTCTTACGTGGGCATTGGAACGTCAGATCCCAATCATCCCCTTGAAGTCGAGGGTCAGGTGTTCATCAGCAACGTGGAACAGGGCAGCGCCACCAATCTTGTTCCTTTTGAGATCTACAGTGACTACACGGGCAAGTCGACCCTTACGGATTCCCGCCAGCTGCGCCTAAGGGTCACTCCGTCTTCGACGTCCGACACCTACCACACGGACATGGGGCTGGACAACGTCGACGGTAATGTCTTCTTCATAAGCAACCCGGTCACCGGAGCCACAAGCGGATCAAGAATATTCGAAATAGATTCCGACCAACACGTTAGAATCAATACGAATGAGGTAAGCATTGGGACCGAGGCGGGTCTAACGTCCCAGGGTTCCAACTGCGTGGCGATTGGGTACGCGGCGGGTTCTAATGTCCAGGGAAGCTACAGTGTGGCGATTGGGGCATATGCGGGGTATGACCAGCAGGGATACGCTGGTATAAGTTTGGGATACGCCGCCGGGGCTTACGGGCAGATTAGACATGGCATAGCGATTGGATCCTCGGCGGGTCAACTCGATCAGGGATCTCGGAGCGTGGCGATTGGAATTCAAGCGGGTTCTAATGTTCAGGGAAACTCCAGCGTGGCGATTGGGGAATACGCCGGCAGGATGAATCAGGGACATAGCAGCGTGGCGATTGGGAACCAGGCGGGGTATGACCAGCAGAGTTCCAACTGTGTGGCGATTGGGAAATGGGCGGGTTCTAATGTCCAGGGACATAGCAGCGTGGCGATTGGGAACCAGGCGGGGTATGACCAGCAGAGTTCCAACTGTGTGGCGATTGGGAACCTGGTGGGTAGAACGTCCCAGGGATTCGACAGCGTGGCGATTGGGAACCAGGCGGGGTATGACCAGCAGAGTTCCAACTGTGTGGCGATTGGGAACCTGGTGGGTAGAACGTCCCAGGGAAGCTACAGTGTGGCGATTGGGCGCCAGGCGGGTGAAACGTCCCAGGGATTCGAGAGCGTGGCGATTGGGTTCATGGCAGGTTCTAATGTCCAGGGAAGCAGCAGCGTGGCGATTGGGTCGTCGGCGGGGGAGAGGACTCAGGGAAGCAACAGCGTGGCGATTGGGTACCAGGCGGGGGAGAGGATTCAAGGATCCTTGGGCGTGGCGATTGGGACCTCGGCGGGTCAAGTCACTCAGGGAAGCAGCAGCGTGGCGATTGGGTACCAGGCGGGTCAACTCACTCAGGGAAGCTTCAGTACGGCGATTGGGATCTCGGCGGGCAGATCGTCCCAGGGAAGCAACAGCGTGGCGATTGGGACCTCGGCGGGTCAACTCACTCAGGGAAGCTTCAGTACGGCGATTGGGATCTCGGCGGGTCAACTCACTCAGGGAAGCTTCAGTACGGCGATTGGGTACCAGGCGGGGTTGGATAGACAGGGAAGCAACAGCGTGGCGATTGGGTACCAGGCGGGTTCTAATGTCCAGGGAAGCAACTGTGTGGCGATTGGGGTCGGGGCAGGTTCTAATGTCCAGGGAAGCAGCAGCGTGGCGATTGGGGACCAGGCGGGGTATGACCAGCAGAGTTCCAACTGTGTGGCGATTGGGAACCTGGTGGGTAGAACGTCCCAGGGATTCGACAGCGTGGCGATTGGGAACCAGGCGGGGTATAACCTTCAGGGATTTAGCAGCGTGGCGATTGGGGACCAGGCGGGGTCAACGTCCCAGGGACCCTACAACGTGGCGATTGGGCGCCAGGCGGGGTATAACCTTCAGGGATACAGAAGCCTGGCGATTGGGTACCAGGCGGGGTCAACGTCCCAGGGAATCGGAAGCGTGGCGATTGGGTACCAGGCGGGTCTAACGACCCAGGGAAGCAACAGCGTGGCGATTGGGGACGCGGCGGGTCTAACGTCCCAGGGATACACAAGCGTGGCGATTGGGCGCCAGGCGGGTGAAACGTCCCAGGGAAGCTACGGCGTGGCGATTGGGTACGATGCGGGTCGAACGTCCCAGGAAATCAACAGCGTGGCGATTGGGTTCCAGGCGGGGTCAGCGTCCCAGGGAAGCCACAGTGTGGCGATTGGGGACCAGGCGGGTGAAACGTCCCAGGGAAGCTACGGCGTGGCGATTGGGTACGCGGCGGGTCGATCGAATCAGCATAATAATACCATTGTTCTAAATGCAACTGGTGCTGCTCTTAGTACTTCTTCCAGTAGTAGGTTTTACATAAGACCAATTCGCAACGTGGCGACGAACGATTTTTTATATTATGATCCGAGTAGCGGAGAAGTAACTTTTGCTAGTACATCCGACAGGCGCATGAAGCGGAATCTCCAACTTGCCAATTATTCGGCGGTCGACGAAATATCAAAATTAAAAGTATATACGTTCGAAGAAAAGGACAATGGCATTCATCCAGCCAACGAAAACACTGTGTGGACTCCAAGTGTGGGTGTCCTATCTCAAGAACTTTACAAATACGCGCCAACGATGCGACACACGATACACATTCCGGAGGACGTGGGCGACATCGATTCATTCGTGCCACCGGAAGATCCAAATGATCCTACGGTGGACTGGAGCGTCTGGGGAACCGAAACTGCTGGGATTGATCACATGAGATTGGTGCCTCACACCATGAAAGCTATTCAGGAACTCAACCAAGAGATTATTAATTTAAAGGCTAGAATTACTGAATTAGAAAATGCGAGTGCTCCTGGTCAGTAATGCATCTCCCTTTGAGTGCGTAAAAACGGGGTACGCGGTACAAATACGCCATCTTATACGTATGATTTTGAATAGGGGTCATTCAGTCACACATGTAACATGGAATATGCACATAGGTGGTGGAAGACAGATGACTTTTAATGAAGTCGCTGCATATCCGGAATTCAAACGATATGTGTCTGATATTTATTCTATAAATCTTTTGGATAATCCCAATGTTCGTTTGATGTTCTGTCCACATTCAGACTTGCGCGCTGAGATCCGTTGTTCTGAAATAAATGAAATGATAAACGTCACGAATTCGGACCATGTATTTTTTATTATGGACTGTCAAAAACTTATATTTAATGAGAATGAAAAGTTCAATTGTAAATCACATATATGGCTACCAATCCACTATGATCCAATTGAAAGATACAGCGTTCATGTTCTAAGTCACTTTGACCACATCATCCCTCTTAGTCCTTCCACCGAAAGGATTGTACTAAAACATATTGGACATTCAGAAAAATGCATCCCCCATGTAATTCATTTCCGAACACCTATACTAGATTATGTTACAAAGGAGCAAATAAGGGAAGAATTCGGAATACCCAAGAACAAATGGATTTTATTAACCGTTGCTGGTAATTACGAACCAACTGGAAGAAAATCATTTGACACCACGATGGTGGCATTTAAAAAGTTTCTCGACAATCATCCAGATGCTGTTCTTTGGTTACATGCTCAACATGAAGATACTGGACCACCTGCATATGATTTATTTGGAATGGCCGCCGATTTAAACATACCAAAACAATCGCTTATCATTACACAAACTTCTTTGGATGAAACGACGTTTCAAAAAATTTACAAGGTTGCTGATGCGTATATTTGTGGTTCTCGCGCAGAGGGGTTCGGGGTTCCTCAACTTGAGGCTCAGTATTATGGTTTGCCGGTGGTAGCCACTAAATTTGGAGCCATGGAAGACTATTGTTGGCACGGGGTCTGTGCCGAACCCGCCCAGGTAAGTTACAATCAAATGCAAAGTGCCTGGTGGGTGATGCCTAGTATAAAAAACATAGCGGATGCCCTTGAAAAAATTTACAATGGCGAATTGACCACGACAAGTGAAGAAGCGACTGAACGTGTAAGAAACGAAATGTCATTTGAGACCGTGTCTAAGAAGATCATGGATCATCTTGAAAGCTCGACAAATCTTTCTTAAATTCTGAATACAAAAGATCATAAATATTTCCGGTGGGTGATTCGTCATATTTCAGTGTAATATGTTTAGATTCTATCGTTGGTTTTTCTGCTTCTTTGGCTTCCTTTGAAACCCATATGTTAAAGTTTCCAGAAAGAATATAAGTTTTCTTACTCATTGTAGCTATTTGAGGGGGTGTATCATCTGTGTAATATAGTTTATTATTTTCTGTTTGACTTCTAACATCAACATGTGTGTCAAGAGAAGCATAATAACTATCAATTGCGATTCCGTTTTTTAAAACCAGCGAATCATTCACTATGACGCCCATATTTATATTATTAGTGATTTTATTTTAAAGAAAAAATGCGCGTTCTAGACAGATGATCTATCCTACCACAAAATGTCACTGGTGTGGTGTACCTTTGCAGTGGACCAGTCGATATGATTTCGTGACCTATGCCTTTGAGTATTTTCAGATCGAGTACAGGATTCCCTTGGAGCGGATGTCTAGGGTGTATCACAAGGGCAGATCGAGTTCCAGGAAGAATGTATGCTACGCCTGCTTCAAATTGAATCTGAATAACATTCATCAGAGGGAGATCACGGGCAGGTGCAAATTCGAGAGACATAGGGGCGTCGACATCACCGACATGGTTGGCATCTTCATGTTCAAACTTTTCAACCAGTCATGGAGGCACAAAAGGTACATCGAGTTCATGTGGCTCCAAAACCACACCTTCGATGCCTTCCTGGATTACATCTACACGCGCGACATTTTGTTATCGTCAGAGCACAACGAAGACGAGATTGAATACTACTATGAGGACATGGTTCGTTCGCACTTTGATGTTCCGGCACATTTTGAGGCAACCTGGGATGACGATGAGAATATAATTAATTTTAATTTAAACAACACGAGCACCATTATCGTAAATGCACATCCTGTTATCGAGTAATGGCACGCCATTTAATGGTGCCAAGGGTGGCTACCCTAGTCAGCTCAAGCACCTCATCAAGATGTTCTTGGATCGTGGACATACGGTCACAATGATCATATGGTCCCTATGTGGGGTAAAGCACACTGGTGTACTTTCATTTAGAGATCTTGTCAACGCGAATATTCTTCCGAATGAAACCCGCGATCCTTGGTCCCAGGCGCTGTTGGATCGCCCCGGTGTGAGTTTCATTTTGGGGCCCTATGAAAAGTTTCCATGTGTCATTAAAATTACCGACATCAACGAGTACATAAAACGCACCAACGCTGGAGCCGTCTTATTCCTCCAGGACATCTTCCTGCTTGACACCTCTACTCAGGAACAGATCGCATGTCCTTCGTATCTATGGTTTCCTTTGCACTATGAACCCATAGACGAACCTACGGTCAAGGCTCTTGGAAAGATACAAACAATCATTTCATTGTGCATGTCCACACGCGAAAGGATAATAAAACAGATGGGGCGAGAAAGTCACGTCGTGCCTCACATAGTGGAATTTCAGACACAGTTGCCTTCAGAAGATACCAAGGAGAAAATTCGCAAGGACTTTGGGATAGATGACCGCTATGTGGTTCTTACCGTGGCTGGAAACTATGAACAGAGTGGGCGAAAGTCTATCGACACGACCCTTTTGGCGTTCAAAGAATTTCAGAGAGAACATCCCGAAGCACTCCTTTGGATTCACGCGCCGACGTTAAACCACACAAGAGTTTATGATGTCCCTTTGATGGTAAGAACCCTTGGAATTCCAGAAACCTCCATCAAGATTACCGAAACAACTCTGGATGAGACCACTCTCCAGAAGATGTACAAATGTGCTGACATGTATCTGTGTGGATCATGCTCAGAAGGGTTTGGCATTCCACAGCTGGAAGCTCAGTACTTTGGCATTCCGGTGGTCACGACGCAATTCGGTGCCATGCACGACTATTGTCTATATGGAATTTCCGTTCCTCCAATTCAGCGACGATTCAATCACATGCAGAATGCGTGGTGGGTCATGCCTAGTGTCCAAGGCACGGTCGAGGCAATGGAAAAGATCTATCAGGGCGAGCTGGAAGATAAGTCCGAATGGGTTGAACAAGAGGTTCGGCGCATCACCAGTTACGAAACCGTACGTAATTCCATTCTCGGCATAATAGAGAAAAAATAAAGATGGTTCATAATAGAATATGGAACAGACTCCATTCAAAGCTGTGTTTACCAAAAAATCCAATTTTGTTACACAAAGTTTCGACACGGATCCTTTGACTATTGACTATGGTGGAGAAAGTAAATTTCTGATTCCACGACATGGCGACTTTATCACTAAAATGTACTTACTTATTGATTATACAAGTTCGGTGAGTTCTAATGTAAATCACGCACTGGCTATGATAGATCATATATCATTGATTATAGGCGGGACAACAATTCAACAAGAGAGTGGCGAAACGCTTAATCTTAGGTTGAATGTCGAAACCCAAGAAAAAGAAACTTTCTCGGTGGTTCAACTGTTCAGGATGTTGGGCGGCGGTCCGGGATATCCATTCACAGATGAAAACCAATACCCACGAACTTACCGTCTTCAAGTGCCGTTACAGTTTTGGTTTCAAGGAATTCCAGATTTGGCAATACCATTGGCAGCACTACGTTATCAAGAAGTTGAGGTCGAGGTGGGTCTCAGAAATTCCGCAAGGTGGGGTGGGGTTGATTCTGGTGTAACGAGTTCCGAGGTACGTCTAAGGACTGAGTATGGCTATGCTCAAGATGAAGTAATCAAGGCGATGATGAGTAGACCTTTATTATTTCCAGTTGAACAATTTCAAATGGAAGAAATGGAATACACTGGAGATACTTCATTCACATTGAAACCGGAATTTGTGAATCCGGTCAAGGCAGTTTTTGCTTTGTTCAAGGACACCACAACAGACACAACGAATATATTTGATTATTCACGCAACGACAATTCTAGTGTGGATGCAAACGATTTTTTAACCTCGATGGAGATCGTATTGGACAACGAGGTGCTTATGCCTAAGGAAATTGGAACATTTGAAATGTATCGGGGTTTTCAGTATTATTCGCATTTTATAGGTTCAGCACAGAACATCATTAAATCGTCAAATCGTTACTGTGGTTTCATGTACCCTCTCGCATTTTGCAAGGATCCTATGAATAGAACCATTCCAAATGGATCCATAAACTTTTCGACTATTCTAAATCCTTTGTTCAACGTGGAAGCCAAAGGAAAAAGTTCAAATATCATTCGTTTTCGTTTGTACGCACTCTCGATAAATTTGCTTTATATCGAGAATGGTATAGCACGACTTTTGTTTACAGGTTCGGAGATTACACTTCCTCGATTTCCTTGAATTCTGCGAAGGAAACTTTGTTGTCACCGTCTTTATCATAAGTACTCACGTCAAATTCAATAGCCTCTATGAAACCAGAAGCGTCTACATCCAGACTATTGAACTTGCCCTCGACGACTCCAACGACGGTGTCATAGTCTATCACATCTGCCGAACCATTTTCAACCACAAGTGTATTTGTAGAAAGATAATACGTTGTTAAAATAAATTGCGATGGAAGTATCAATAATGAATTTATATTTAATCTTGAATCTGGCGAAATCTTGATGTACCCCTGATTTGAACCGTTCCAAGGTTCAAAGCGCATCATATAAGGATTTGAAAGATTTTCCTCGCTTGTGTAAGAAGTGGCTGGGATACCCACATGAGCTGTATTGGTTCTGAGATATCCACCGGTGTTCATATTGAGAGACAACAGTGCATTCGTGGTCCGATCGAGACCTACACTAGTATTCAAAATAATTTTTTGATCGGTTATTGTGTAGTTGTTGGTCGACGTTGCAAATATTCTCCTCCATAGATCGTATTCAGGTGCTAAAACGGTAAAAAACATTTCAATCGAAGAACTCTGTGGACGCGGTGCGCGGAATTCATAGTCTCCTACGACCACCTGAAGAGGCTGTTCCGAGAATGAATATCCATAGAAACTTCCATCATTGTAGTAATCATGAAGATATGCCTGTAGTTCCTGAAGGAAAAGGGGTTTTCTTAGTTCATTTCTGTCTGTCTTATTCAATGTAGTAATTCTCGCATTGATAAGTGAGGTGAAGAAATATGGATTATATCCGGCGATGGCATTCTTGAATGTCCAGAATATTGCGCGACACGAGTAAGCACTGTTGAAAAAATACCTATAGAATGTACCAACAACTGAACCTGGAATTTGGACATCTTCTGCTGTCACCTTTTCGATTGGATATTCTTGGCGCGTGGAACGCAACATGAAACGTTCACTCGGTGTCAATGTGACTTCTTCTGTGACGAACATGAAGTCAGTGAGATCGGCGCCAGACGCAAACCCATTTGTATCGCTGACTATATCGGCAAGAGGGAGGAATTGGATCACCAATGTAATTTCAGAATTGTGCATTGCACATAAAGGCAACGGTGCACGAAAGGATTTGGTGTCAGCCTTGGAATCCACATAGTGATTGTTGAAGAAAAATGGAATTGGAAAGAACAATCTTTGAGACGTATCGTTGGCTTTCAATACCGGTTGAGTATTGTATTTGGCACCGAGGTTGAATGAAACATTGAGCGTGTTTTCACGATCCTGTTCACTGGAATACATTGATTCATAGATGGACAACCATTCCCCTCTTAGCGTCTGAATCGTTTTTCCATTCACGATGAGATCCACCTTTTTGATCAACGAAAGGCCGAGGTTCTTCAGGCATGTGGGCGTTTCAGACGTCGTGGGAAAATTAAACTTCAACATGAGACCGGTAAGAAGGTCGCCCATATCTTGGGGTCTAAACGTGTATCGTATCTCTTCACCCAAGAATGTGGTTGACGCCGGTCTATAAAACCTGTAAAAAAGAGTCGCCTGAGAATACTCCTTGTAATTGTACTCCCTCTTTGAGTTAAAGTCGTACAAGAATTGGTCTTGTTGTCCCACGCCACTCAAGCCGGTTAGAGCACCAATACCCGTGTCGCCACGAAATCCAACTGGAGGCTTCTGCATGTTCCTCTCTTAAAGAAAAGCGACATTTTAAAAAATAATAATGAGTCGCGAGGAACAGATGATAGAGGCGGCGATGAATGCCATTCAGCCCGTTCTGGAGAACTCTGTGATTGTGGCCGCAGAATACTGCAAGGCCACCGGCAGGAACATTGTGACGGCACTGGACATGGAATACGGTATGAAGTGGTGTGCCATGAATGTCACTGGGAGGGTCTTTGGATCCATCCTGCCAGACGAGGAAACGGACAGCGACGAGGACGACATGGTCGTTCAGGAATCCGAGATGGGATTCGATGACGAATTCCGCGAGTACGAAGGGGACGACGAACGCTATCTCAGTGTCAACCAGGCGGTCCGCGAGTGGGCAGACTGGGAACCCGAAACCCCTGCTGAAATCATGTTGAAGAATGCGATAAATTCAAGAATATAATTAGTAGCACGTCTGGTAGAACCAATGGAAGGTTATGAATATGACCCAGACGAGTATGCCACAATTTCCAGTGAGACCGAGTCTGAAAAATCATTGGTCCCACTGGAACATGAAGAGAGTGTTCAGATTTTGAAACCCCAGGTTGAGTACTCGGAACTGGATGACGTATTCAGTGAGGAGCTGGATGACCTTGACCTCCGTGATTTCTTCATTGAAAAAAAGCAATCTAATAGTAGAGTATGTCAAGTTACGACATCGTTATCGACAGTTCAACCAGAAAAGACAGAGCCACAACCGATGCTAACGACTTCGTCAGCTATCTCAGCACACCCCTTTATGGAGTCCAATCCATGAACTTTGTGAGCGCGTCAATTCCATACATCAGTACGGCCAGCACGAATTCGAATGTTCATGCTTACTACGTTGTCTTGGAAGTTCCGAACTACGGGATTTTGACTGATAGGATTTACACCGTGGATAATCCACCGGAGGGTGGCGATACAAACCTGAATTTTGCCTACACCGGAACACTTATTACGCCACAGGTCACCAATCCTCAATCCAATAATTACGTGATGAGTTCGATGAATGACAAGTTCAGTGTTCAAAAGACGGTGCCGGTCATGGAAGCGATCAAGGTGTCTATCTATTATTATGACACGAGTGACAGTACGTTCAAGTTGTACCCATTCACGAGCACCGGGGCGTCCACCGAAGAGTTTGTTCTCAAGTTGAATGTCCAAGCCACCAAAGATAAACGATTCGCCACCAAGCAGCAGGACGAGGATGACAAGCGCCTCGAACCTAACATCGCACCGCCGGTGACACCAGGGTCGGAGAATACATTCGCACGCAAGTTGATTAACTACTACCGATCAGCCACCCGTAACAAATTGAATCCAGAAGAACCCACGGAACCCGTCGGAGCCCTGTTGCCCCGCAGAGAGTTCATGGGAGTTCCCACCAAGTATGCCCAGATCCTGATTCCGATCGCGGTCGTTCTTTTAGTGCTCGCTATTCTCTTGGCTAAGTAATAATGGCTAGGTCATCCTACACGACGCTCGGTCTCCCAGATTTCAACTACGAATACCATACTATTTCGTTCGATACACTGGATCAAACGAGTTCAAATAACTTTACTGTGTACTTCAATACACCTTTGAAACAGGTGGTTCAAGCACGTCTGTTGGGTCTCCACGTCCACACCCGTGGATCTGTGGAACACCTCTATATGCGAATCCGCGAATTGGAATCCAACTTCAATGACCGACTCACCAAGGACCCGCCGTCTGTTACAGCAGTTTCACCGGTTCAGTCCATTGCCCGTGGTGCTTTTGGGTCAATTATTAGCGACAATGATCAGGGTTCGTCATCTGACCAGCTGATTATTTTCAAAGACAACTACGATCAAATTACTCAATTTATTCATCCTATAGAACATTTGGACAGGTTGACTGTGAAGTTATATAACCAGAATGGGGCTCTCATCCCAGTTCCACATGGCGGTGCTGAGGTCAATCACTTCATCATCAAGTTTGTATGCCGTTCACCCAACCTTCCAGGGAGGCAGACGCTTCCATGGGTTCAGTCTAAGGCTGGCATTTAGATGTCGTCCTCCTCGACCACCTTGACCGTCCACTCCTGATTGGGTTGCTCTTTGATTAACTTGTCCAGACGCATCTTGGTGGCCTTGACCGTTCGCTTAACATGTTCGGCCAGTTCCTCTATCTTCTTGTCTTTGTTCTTCAGGAGCCACTCTTCATCCTCGTTAGACCACCGACCCGATTTCAGGGTCGAATGTTCCTTGGCGATCTCGAGAGCCATCTTCTTCACCTTGGTGAGTTGCCCCTCGAGACCTTCAATCTCCTTGATAAGATCATCGATCGTAGGCTTGGGTGCCGGTAACAGTTCTTGGTGACCATGCTCGCGATGCCAAAGGACCTTATCCCAGAATGCCTTCATGATAGGCACGTTGGTCGCCCACCACTCGCGGTCCCGTGGAATCTCCACGCAGACGAACTCAGCAGGCTTGGGGTAGGTGATTTCGGCAGGTCGATATTGCACAAAGTCACAGACTTCCAACTCGAGGCATTCCATGAGCACCTGAACTTGTGCATAGTAGTATTCGGGTGGTGTTCCGTCACCAATGGCTCGTGACCTTGGACACTTGATCTCTAAAAGTCTTCCGCTATATGTGATGCCATCGGGTGATCCACCGATCCAGTCGAGGGTGTGGTGGGGTTCCAAACCAATCTCAAAGACCTGTTGATTGTGGCGTTGTTCGTAGATCTGCCGGGCTTCATCTTCGTACTTCTGCCCGTGCTTAGTCGCCCAGTCGTTGAAGGGTTCACTGACGCCACACTTTTTCAGAATCAACTTCTCGGGTTTTTCGTAGGGATTCACACCTATCGCCGTACCGGCATCGGATGCCGTGAGCATCGTGCCCCTCATCTTGAACCACGCATCGGAACGTTGTTCAGGATAAGTCTTGTTGAAAAACTTCTCCGCTTGGGGATGCATACTAGTTAGCATAGGGCTCTAATGTTTAAGTGGAGGACTTGGTCGGGGTCTTCTTCTTGCGTGACTTCTTGGGTTTTTCTTCTTCCTGAATAACTTTTTCAACTTCGGTGACGGCAGCTGCTGCGACCTCGACAACCTCGGGGACCGGTTCCGGCTCGGGTTCCTCCTTGACCACCACGGGCTCTGGAACCGGTTCCGGCTCGGGCTCCTCCTTGACCACCACGGGCTCTGGAACCGGCTCCGCAGAAAGCATCAATCGAAGACCCTCGACGTCCACGACCTTTTCAAAGTGCTTAGCGAACTCCCTGAAAACACCGTTGCCACGCTTCTCCACGACAACCACATCGGGTCCGAAAGCCTTCACGTCTGAGATGGACTTCACGGGAAATCCTGTAGGGACATCCACGATCACATTACCTGACTTGCGACCCCACGCACGAATCTCATGACCTGCACACATCTCATTGACTGTCTTGGAAATAGGATTGATAAGGGCGACCTTCATTATTACTTTCTGTGGACATTTTTAATCATGGCATTGGGGCGTTTGGATGGAACCAGTCTCTTTTCAAGTTTCTCCTCGAGACGTTTCAGGGTAAAGTAGGCACCGGCCTGCTCGGCTTCCTTCTTAGTGGAACCCTTACCGGTCCCCCACTGATGTCCCTGGACGTAGACACCCACTCTGAACTTGGTGGCGTCCACGTGATCTAACTGACGATACTCTGGCAAATCCCACTTCTGAGCCTGACAGACTCGCATCAGGATGTCCTTGTAGTTGTCATCTACCATCAGCCTGTCCAAACGGATGAGGTCTGGGTTATCCAGGACACCCAGGACGAACTTCTTGGCTTCGATCATCCCGAGATCCAAGTAGATGGCGCCCACAAATGCCTCAAAGACATCTTCAAGAATCTTTGGATTATTGTTCCATCCATTTCTCATCCCCTTTTCATCCATCTGAACCCAGTTGTGAAATCCTAGTTTGGCAGACACATCCGCCAGCGTCTTTCCACAGACGATCTTTGTTCTCGCACGAGTTAGAAATCCCTCCTGCAGATTCTCGTACCTATCGAACAAGTACTTGGTGACAATAAAGCCCAACACGGAGTCGCCCATAAATTCCAATGTTTCATAGGAACCCTCGA
>Ga0181599_1002902_pt1 | contig 15014 bp, 14 predicted proteins | sample 041ome_3_FD_148658 | JGI IMG/M metagenome (GOLD analysis project Ga0181599, IMG submission 148658) | Coastal salt marsh microbial communities from the Groves Creek Marsh, Skidaway Island, Georgia - 041405US metaG (spades assembly) | ecosystem: Environmental > Aquatic > Marine > Intertidal zone >...
GATTTCTGTTAAAAAGAAAATCCGAAACGCGAATAGCGCGAGTAAAAAAACGAGCACATATCGAACGACTCGATTGTTCTTCTTCGTGTTCAACGCTCGTTTCTTAACGGGAAATTTCATCATCACCTTCGCATTGGTGTTGTTTGTTTTGCTCAGTAACAGCCGCTCGTCGCGAGTAGTACTCGTAGCAGTGGTAGTATTCTCGTCGTCCTTGTTGTTCTCTCCTCCTAATCCTCCTCCTCGGCGCATAAAGTGTGCGTTTAAACGACTACGAAGAGTAGAGCGTACACAACTCTCTTTCGTTGTGCAGATTTGGATGTCTTTTTTGTATCTAAAAACTTCACTGTACAACTGTAATGCGACAACATCAACAACGGGAGAAGAAGCATGGGACGAAGAAAGAATCCGCATCCTAAACGAGCGGAAAATGCGAGGACGGTTTTGAAGGGAGAAGAGTTTAGGGAAAAAGAAGAAGTTAAAGAACCGGTGGTGGTGTGTTTGCAAATACCAGATGATGATGATGATGATGATGAAATGGACGAACAGATACGAAAAGAAGAACCTGCTTTTAGGAAAGGATCGAAGAGAAAGAGAACGCAACACGAGTGCGATGTTTGCGATAAAGCTTTTCGTGATTCTAGTACTTTGAAAGATCACATGCGTATTCACACGAACGAGAGACCGTACGAATGTGATGTATGCGAGAAGCGTTTTCGTACATCTGGTCATTTGAACGAACACATGCGTACTCACACGAACGAGAGACCGTACGAATGTGATGTGTGCGAGAAGCGTTTTACTACATCTGGTAATTTGACAAACCACATGCGTATTCACACGAACGAGAAGCCGTACGAGTGTGATGTGTGCGAGATGAAGTTTCGTCAACTTGGTAATTTGCAAAACCACGTGCGTATTCACACGAACGAGAAACCGTATGAGTGTGAGGTTTGCGAGAGGTGTTTTCGTGAATCTAGTACTTTGAAGAAGCACATGCGTATTCACACGAACGAGAAACCGTATGAATGTGAAGCTTGCGAGATGAAGTTTCGTCAACTTAGTAACTTTAGAAGGCACATGCGTACTCAACATTAGCTCATTTGTAGTTCTAAAAGTACACGCATACACGTCGTACATTCATCGCAGATACCGAACAACGAATCAAACTTGTCTACAATAATCGACTTGTCTAAAAATTTGACCACCTTTTGATGAAGAAATTTTTCTTCATGCATTCTTGAAAAACGCTCGTATTTTTTCTCTCTCTGATCTAAAAAACGACACTACTACTACGAGTGGCTTCGCGCGCGAATTGAATTGAAGAAAAGATGTCCTCGCAAATGACCGGGATGAAACCAGCGCACGAGCAAAGTTTCGACTTCGACGACTACGCGTACGCGCAAGCGCCCGGGTCGCACGGCGGGGGCATCGACGGCGAAAACGCGTTCGTGCCTCCCAGGTGTGTTTTTTCGTTTTTGGAATGCGGAGTAAAAATTAGGGGATTAATATTAGTCGTTTTGAAGATGTTTCGATGATGATGAAGACGATGACGACGACAAAAATCGAATCCTTAATGTTCTTCTTGTCTTCCTGATGATTTCGCGCGCGATTGATGATGATGCGAGGGCCGGGATGAGCGGTGATTACTAGTGCGATTTGAGATTTGTTCTGATCCACTTGTGTTTTTTTTTATATCGAAACGCCTTGCGAGCGTTTTTTTTCTCTCTCTCCTCTCTGATGATGATGATGGCGAACTAAGTAATGCACTCATTTCCTCTCCTTTTCAAACAGGTACCGAGCGTTTAGTAAGTACAACGATAAACCGGGCACAGGAAAGACGGGGTATTTTGATATTCCTCCGAACAATTACCCGTTTTACATGGAAGAGGAGAAGTACGTTTTTTGCTCTCGCGCTCGTATTTTTTAGTATATGACACGTCTTAAATACGCTAACGATGATTGAACTTCGTCAACCTAAAAACGAACAGATACTGTCCAAAAACCACTCGCGACGGTGCCAACGTGACTGAATGGACCGACCCGTACGAGCCGACTCCGGAACAAGAAGCCGAGGACCGCCAAAAAGCCTTCGAAGCCGGCATCCCGCACGGCGAATACGTCTACCGAAAACGCTACGGCGACTGCCCCATCCTCTCCTTACTCGTAACTTCCGAACTTCACACCGACACCGAATACGGAGGCCCGTTTTGGATCCACGTTCCGTCTAAAATCCGAGTCTCCGATTTGCGCGACTACATCCGCGACCGGTCCGGTATCATGCCCGGGCTCATGAAACTCGCCTATCGCGGTCAAAGCTTGGACGACGAGAGTCGCAAGTTGGAACACTACGGCGTGAGATATTGGAATAAAAAGTTTCCCGATTGGCCGTTGGTCATCAAGAGATGAAGCTTGATGTGCGAAAGAAAGAGTGTAAAGAGATGATTGATTTGAGCTATTGCTCGTTTGAGCGTTCGTTAGTTACTCTTTGTCTCGAAAAAATCCTCACACCATTGCTTCATTGCATCATCGGTAGTCTACTAAACCATCCCATCACGATGTCACCCACTATTAACACGTCGTCGTTCGCCTCCGCGATCCGACATTCATTCTTCTCGTCGACATCCTCGTCCAGAAGTCCTCCTTATTCTTCTTCTTCCTCCTCTACACGACAAACAAACGTCAAAACGTACGCGTCGAACGCAACGCCCCCAGTCCCACTCTCCCCCACTCACGAGTGCGCGGTGCTCGCGCTCGGTTGATTTTGGGGACCACAGTCGGTTTATCAAAAGATGACAGGCATCGTTGAATCGACGAAAGTTGGGTATTGCGGCGGCGAGACGGAAAATCCGACGTATACCTCCGTCTGCAATGGAGATGGACACACGGAAGCGATAAAGTTGGATTTTGTTAAAAATGAAACGAATTTCGAGAAAATTTTAGAGGTTTTCTTCAATGAACATTCGCCGCAATGGAAGGCGAAAGCGCAGTATAAGAGCGCGATTTGGTGCCAAAACGAAGCGCAGCATGCAGTGGCGATAAGAATGATTGAAAATTTGGAAAGGGATGGAAAAGGTCCGATTAAAACGGACGTGTATTCACCTTCGGAGAGTTCCGTGACGATTTGGTACGACGCGGAGGAATATCACCAAGATTTTTACGCGAAACAAAGCGCGAGAAGTTGGATTTAAAGAGCATCTCTCTCTCTGCATGTCCTCTCCTCTCGTTTTTCTCGAATTTGTGCGCTGTTTTTCATACGTGTGACGAGCGCGTCGATAAGTGTGATCATTTTCACATTTGACGCGCTTCGATAATAAACAGCCGCTTGCTTACGCGAGAAGAAACGAAGTGAATACGCATGGACCTCCGCAATGGAGGACGATCCAAATATATGCACATGTTGTACATTATATATATTAGTATTACAACGCAATCTTATATTCTAAAGCCTCTACGTTTTCCAATCCTTCTTCGTACGGGAACAGACGACTCTCAAAACTCCTCCCGAAACCTTTCATCAAAACACTCGTTTCGTTCACCTCGACGACACAAAACGGTCCCGGATGCCCTTTATCTTCGTCGCTGGCTAACATTGGCGACTCCAAAACGACAAAGTGCGTGCCAAGCTCGTCCACGTGAACGCCGCCTTCGTGTTGGTGCCCGCTGAAGACGCATTTGACGCACCCGTCGCCGACTTTTTGTATCACTTCTAAAACTTCGTCGTAATTCCACAACAACGTTCTCCCGGTTCCGCTGGTCGTTTTCGGGTGCACGAGTAAGTGGCAAAAAATCAACACTTTCTCTTCGTTCTCTTTCGACCTTTTCAATTCTGCTCTCAACCATTCCAGCTGCGTCGCTCCGACGCCGCCGTTAAACGGCACCCACCTCCCATTCAACCCCTCTAAGTCCTTAAAATACGGAAACGTCCCGCTCATCCTCTCTGTTTGCACGACGTCTGGATTCTCGTCGCACCACTTATCCGCGTTCGGGTTGTGTTTTCTCAACAACGACAAAGCCTCCTCGTCCAACCCTTGCTCTCGTCCTTTGCTATAAATCGACACGTCGTACGGGTTCAATATAATCACCTTCCATTTCTCGTGTGGTTTCTTCGCGTAATACAAATCCCCATCCTCAGAAGCGCACTTAAACGTTAATCCATCTTTCGAATACGACTCGATTCCTTCTTTCTTCAAATCCACGCCGTCGATTAACTCTCTTCGCGTAAAATTATACAACTCGTGGTTCCCGATGGTAAATATCCAGTCGCGGCACGCGCTCCGATCTAAAATCTCCATCACGTCCGCCAATTGCCGGCGGCCTTCCGATATCGGTTTAAACGAATCCGTTTGGAAATCAAACGCGCACTGGTGGTCGATGATGTCCCCGTTGTGGACGATGAAATCAATGCCCCGCGTCTTGGCGGATCTCGCGCCGCCAGTCGTCGTGTTGTTTAGGGTGGTGGTATCCTCCTCGAGTTCATGGTGGTGCAAATTGAAGTGCTCCACCGCGTTCCTGGCGACGTTCAGAGCGTTTCGGTACCTCCGAACTTGCGAGCCGCTGAAATTCGTCCGGTCGTCCGTGTCGCAGTACTGAATGTCCGCCAGTAATCCGAATTTAAACAACGGAGGAGGATGAAGAGAAGACGAAGGATTTTTCCCGGAAGTGGATGCTTTATCTGTTTTGTTGTCCGACGACGAACATCGCGCCGGTGCTTTCAGATGATGATGATGAGTGCGACGATCCATGGCAAAACGTCGTCGTCGTGAGAAAGTGTGTGTTCTTCTTTTGCTGCTCGTATTTGAGAGCAGGTGAATGCGTTTTACGGTCGATGATGTTATCTGGGTGGTTGTTTCCCACGACGTTGCGAAGGATTTCGCAGAAAATGCAAATCGCATGCTTTTTTGTGAGGGAGATGAGAAAAAAAGGAAAATGGTATTAAACGCTTCAATCTCTCTCTCTCTCTCTCTCTACCTACCTACTAACCTGCGAATGATGATAATAATAATACTCCTCGTCGGATGAAGAATCGTCTTTTTTTTTCGTGTCGTCCTCGTCCGAGGAGTCGTGGAAGACGTACCTGTCCCAAGTTTGCATCACCGGCGCGAGGCCCGGTAACTCGTCGAAAATCTCCGCGTATCCGCTCAAGATTTTGTGGCCGTCGACGATTTGAATGACTTCTTCTTCTTCCTCCTCCTCTTCTTCGTACTCTTTCGCTGCGTCGTTTTCGTTTGCGTCTCTGGAGACGAATCGTAAGGCGTCTTGTTCGAACTCGAAGGTGTATTTGTCTTCAAAATTCCACGCGTCGTACTCTTCTTGCTCCTCCGGAAGATGGAAAAGCGGCTCGTCGATGATGCGCGTGCGCATGATGCCGCACATCGGACACTCTTGGCAGAGCACGTCTTCGAGCTTTTCCACCGCGGATTCCGCGGTGTGACCAGTGGCCGTTTTTGGAGGCGGCCCCCACAGTTTTACTTTCGGCTTCAAACGAATCGGGAGTGGGATTTTGAGACATTTCATCAACGAGAGGCACTGATTGCGTTCGTCGTCGAGCATTAACGGCAACGCCTCGCGGAGCAAGCAGGCGCAATGAAACGCGTGCGTACACGGAAATGCGTAGAACGGGGCCAATTTAGCACAATCCGAGGAATCCGGGACCTTACCGTTACGCAGGACTGGTTTTTTGCACGTCGCGCACGGCTCCTCTGCGTCGATTTCTAAATCTTTCGATTGAATTTGACGCACTTGTTCGCGCACGAGTGCGGTGATTTCACTGTCTCGTTCGATGTCTTTCTTCATCGTTTCGATGGCATTTTGGTACTTGTGCAACGCTTCGAGAACGGCGTCGCGAACGGCGTCGATTTTCGTGAAATCAGGGAGTAACGGGAGGATGTCTTCCACGCCGAGAATTCTAGTGGCGTTGTCCTTCTCCGCTCCTTGTCCTCCCGATTGTTGTTCGCGAACGTTGTTGTCTTTGGTCGTCTCCTTGAGAAATTTCAAAGCTACTTTGACTTTTTGCTCGACGAGCGATTCTTGGTTGACATTCTCTTTCGAATCAGGAGGTGCGCAATTATCGATGACGTGCTTCGCGATCTCCAACCAAAGCGTCTTGCGTCTCAAATGCGCGGTTTCTTCGCGCTCGATTTCAGAGTCGCTCTCTCCCTCGTCGCTCGTATCCTCGTCCTCATCCTCATCCTCGCTGCTCTCGTCTTCATCGCTTTCGTGTCTAATCGCCAGTTTCTTTTGCATCTCCTTCAATAACAAAGACGTTTTACTCTTCTTATTGCCAACACCACCGCTACCACCAAAATATGCGTGGTTGATGCCACCGTCGAAATCGTACGAGTTTGAGACTGGCGCGTCGGCGATGGTCTTCGCCAACTCGACGTCGTTCCCGTGCTCCAACGCAGCTCGTATGGCTTCTTCGTACTCTTTCAACAAACAGTGCAGAAATGCGACGCATTTATACGCGACTTTTTTATCCATGCGCGACTCGAGTAACGTCAACGCGTATCGCGGGTCGTAATACGCGAACTGATTCCTCTTGGCGTTGTTCCCGGTGGCGTTCGCCACGGCAACTTCGAAAAAGTTTTCCTCTCTCGTGCCGAACGATTCCACTTCTTCCGATCTAACCGCTTCTCTCAAATAACTTTCCAACTCTTGAAACAATTCCTCTCGAAACCCGTTCGCTAAAGATTCCACGTACAACGTCGTCAATAAGTTGTGACTGGCTAAATCTCTCGCGGCTGACGAGGAGACGTTCGGTTCCGCGCACGCTCTTCGCAAGTATCGAATCGCGTTTTCCACCGCATTTTCATCTTTCGACCCGACGAATGGCGTGAAGGCATACAGAACGCGCTTTGGTTCCACCCTCCTCGTGCCTTGCCGGATTAAGAAATCCGTCGTTTTCTCCGGATTCAATTCGAAACACTTTTCGATCGAATCGCAAATTAACTCCGACGGCACCTCGACGTTCGCCAACGCGTCCAAAGTCAAATCGATGTCTCGCTTTTCGTCGAGGAAGTAAGCGATGACTTTTTCATGTTCGCCTTGCGCGGACGCGAAAGAAACTTCGAGATCGCGATCGCTAGTTTTCTCTATTTTTCTCTTCGTCAGCTGCGTGTCGATATCTCGCTTAAATTGGCGAAGGAAAGCGGCAAATTTTAAGCGCGTTTCCAAGACGTGTTTGCCTTTCTCTTCGGCTCTTTGAATAGCACTCAGATGTAAATCGACCAGGAAGTTTGCAAGCATCGAGCGTTTCGCAGCATCTTCGTCAACGGCAGATTTTTGTTGAGCATTCTTGTTGTCTTTGCCTCCTCCATCGACATTTATGTTACTACCGCTTTTCTTCGCGGCGCCTTTACCGCCGCTCGTCTCGGATTTGCCGCTCCCGATACCGGAAACCAAAACACCGCCGCCCGGGAGAAGCGCGACTTTATTCAGCTTTTCATACCTTCCGACGCAATACGCGATTAAACCATGTAATGACCCGACGTCTTTAAATTTCTTAGCGATGCGTTCAAACGGTACCATCTCTTCGCATTGCGCCCACGCTTGACCGGCGAGTTCGTACTCGCGATCTTTGAACGCTTTTTCCGCTTTGGTTTTAAAAATTTCAAATCGTCGTCTCGCGTCCATACCGACGCATTGTAACGCGCGCTTAAACTCGTTGCGTTCGCAGTAGTATCTCCACGCATCTCTCGCTTCGTCTCTGGAAGCGATTTCGGATAGATCGCCGTTATCGGTGCACAAATACGAAACGCCCGTGATATCGTCCGTGGCGCAAAAGACGACTTTAGAGGCGATTAAGCTTTCTCGGGTAACTATACCGTCCGCGGTTTCATCCAAACGTAAGAGCTGAGCTAATTCACCGGTGAGTCTGGATATGCACGCAATTCTATCCGCATACGTCAACACCGCGTGGTGATCGGTAAGTGCCAAACCTATTGGAGAAGAATCTTCTTTTTTACGCAAAGCGTTCTTCGTGGGAAACGGCAGCAACGAGTGATCTCGGAGTAACTTTGCCTGGTTGTCCGTTTCCTTCGCCGACGCGTCTGCGGAACCAGCGTACACTCCCGCTCCAGTGAGCCACGCAAACACGATCTCTTCAGTGGACGCGTTTCGTTTCGTCGCTAAAGATGAAGTCGACGCTCGCACGGGCATGCGCACCACCGGTTCGAGAAGCGCTTGGTTTTCGCTCTTTATCAACTCATCAAAGAAGTGTTCGATCGACCGCGCTTCTTTCTTCACGAAAAATAACCTCGACGGCGTCGCCACCATTAACGAATAAAATTTGGTTTTGCCCTTCTTCTTCTTCTGCCCATCGTCTACGTTATTGCTTTTTCCGCTCGACAAGAGTTTTGATAAAGCAGGCTTTTGTGGCTCTCGCGACAACGTCAAACTCGTCGTTTTCGTCGAATACAATTTCACGCCAACAATCGGTTCACTCAACCCACTTTCCTTTGGAATATCTAGAACTGGAACGCACTTCATCTCTCGCATTCGTTTCCAATCCTCTTTGTCTTCTTCTAATTCTAAATACACGATGGACCCGGTGGACGTCCCGAGGAGCAACTCGCGCTTCACTTTCGTCTTCTTCTCTCCCTTCAGATTTTTCTTCGCTGCTTTCGGTTTCTTCGCGTTGTTATTGTTTCGAGGCGCATTCGTGCCGTCGTCGTCATCCATATCGTAATCCTTCTCGTAGCTGCTTCTCGTCGTCGTCTTTCCTTCGTCCTCGGAATCGCTCGATGATTCCTCCTCTCCCTCCTCGCCACCAACACCCCTACCCCTACCGTCGCTACCATCGCAAGAAGAAGACGAAGACGCCCAGCACCCGCAGCTCACGCTCACCCCTCTCAACTTCCCGATTGCTTTCGACCGCTCCCAGTCTTGTCCACCTAAATAATGCGTCTCTACCACCTTCCCGGTCTTTCCGTCCTTGGCGGTAAACGCGCACGCGTCCCCTCTCGCGCACACGACCTTTCCAATCTCGTTCTGATTCGCGTTTATTCCCAACGGGTTCCGCGCGAGTAATAAATTTGCCAGTCCTTTCCTTTTCGCCGTTTTATTTTCACCAACACTCCCCGTCGTTCCTTCTTTTAAATCCTCTTTCTTTTCTTCTTCTTCGTTATCATTGAATGCTCCTCCTCTTAACATCATCTCCTCGTCTTCTTCGCTCACAACTTTCAAGGTGTTGTTAAACCCTAAAACATCCGTCCTTCCTTCCACGAAATTCACCCGCAAGAGATTCCCTCGGTTGGTACCGACAAACACGCGATCGTCCGCGCTCATCCCGCACGTCGGTTGGCCGTACTTTTTTATGAAGGTGTTGTTGTTTTCACCGTCGTCTGTGTTGTGTTGTTTTTTGAGAGGTTGGAGCGTAAATATCGGCAACATATTCGCTTTCTTTTCATCCTCCTCGTTCGTCGCATTCTTAGTAGTGATGGTGTTGTTCGTGGTGTTCGAACTACTCGCATTCACAAAAGAAACTTCGTCCAACGCGTACGAGTTCACCGGAACGAGAGGGAAAACAAAGAACTTCTTCGTCTTCTCTCCTCCTTCTTCGCGCTCGGAAAGCGTTTTCGACGTCGTCGTCATCTCTCAATAATGTTTAGTTTGTGTTAAAGTGTTGTGTATTCCAGAAAAGACGGAAACTTGTGTTCCTTCGAATTGCATTGCAGTGTGTTTTAGGGTTTCACAGAAAACCCTAAAAAAAGCAACAGACAAAATCCCCTACTAAAGACGAGACGTTTCTTTCACAAATGTTGTGCACGCGCTGCGCCTCTTACTCTTCTTTGACGACGACGACGACGTTTTTATCATCGGTGTTTAAGAGGACGAAGAAGAACAGCTTTGGTATCATCGTGACGAGCACCACCGGGAGAAATTCTTCTTCTTCTTTTATTTCTTCTTCTTCTGAGAGAAGAGAACAAAGAAGCTCCAAAGGTGGTTTTGGTGTTGGTGTTGGCAAGAAGAAGACGACGAATAAGGCCCCGGCGTTTTCTGTCGTTGCCGCTGCTGCGACCGAAGAAACGACGACCGAAACTGCTGCTTCGAAAAGGAAAGCAGCCTCCGCTTTCCCGACGATGATGAAAACTATGAACACGTTTTTAGGGGTGACGAACGAATTAGGAGCCTCCTTGCTCGCACTCGTCGCGTTACTGTGTAACTGCGCGTACTTCAGCGCGAATACAACGACAAGTGGTGCAAGTGGTTTCGCAATAGTAGTAATCATTCTGATGAACAAAATAGCGTTAAGTGCGCTTCTCGTGAAAACACTCGCGGCTTTCGCGTTACCGGTGGATATCCAATCGTATCTGGCGTACGCGACGTTCCCGTGGCGCCCGAGGGAGGCGTTTGCGAACAAGAAGGTTTTAATCACCGGCGCTTCGCAAGGGTTGGGGGAAGCGATTGCCTATTACGTGAGCTCGTTTGGAGCGAACGTCGTATTGGCGAGTAGAAACGTGAAGAATTTAGAAGGAGTTGGGAAGAAGTGTTTGGAAAATGGGGCGAAAGCGGTCGAGGTTGTCGCTTTCGACGCGTTGAAACCAGAGAGCGCGGAGATGTTGGCCAAGGCGGCGAGCGAGGCTTTTAATGATGGTGATGATGAAAAAGAAGATGGAGATAGCAATAATAATAAGTCGTACTGTTGCGATTACGCGTTTTTATGCGCCGGAGCATCGCAATCGGCGTCGGCATTTGATGTGACGGAAAGCGCGGAGAGAGAGTTGTTCAATTTGAACGCTCTGTCGACGATTCAAGTTTTGAAAAACATCTTGCCTTCGATGATTGCAAGGAATCGAGGTCACGTGTGCGTGATAAGCTCCATGGCGGCGATATGTCCAGCTCCTGGTCAAAGTTCCTACGCGGCTTCCAAAGCGGCGTTATCAAAATACGTTGACTCCTTGAGAGCGGAAATTGGCCACACGGCGAAAAACGTCACGTTGACCAATTGCTACCCGGGCCCAATCGCGACTGGATTTAACGGCAAAAAGCGCGTCGTCTTCAACGCGACCGGAGTCAACGAAAACCACCCAAAAGGTCTCGCCAAAGGTCGTCTACCAGTCGAAACCGTCGCTAAAATGGCCGTCAAATTGACCAGTTTCGGTCAATACTCCATACATCTCGCGCCGAAACTGGTCATGTTCCTTTCGCGGTGCGTCCATTTTTGCCCCACCGTCGCTTACGCGGTCATGGATAAACTCGGTCCCAAAAGAGCGCAAGCCGCGAAAAAAGGTGAAAGTCTCTACGAGTTGAAGGTTAAAGATGCGTAGTAAGAGTAGATTAATAGCGTGCGTTTACTTCTATTTTGTGTGTATTTTGTCTGTCAAAACACTTCAATTTTCTTCACAACAACCAACCGAAAAGGAACATCTCTCTCAAATCATCATGTGCACACCAGTTTGTGCCGCGCTCGGGTACCTCCCGCAAAACGAATTCGACGAAGAAGTCGCCAGAAAAGACGCCGAGGTATACTATTGATTATGTTTTTGTTGTTGTTTTCGTGAAGTGCATCTTCTGTGGTGCATCTTTATATCGTTTTTACGCGCTTTTCTGGCGACTTCTTTCCCCGGATTGGATCCCCGCGCTCTCGTCGTCATCATCATCTTCATGATCGTCATCATCATCGAACGCGTTTAAAACGCGCGCGTTCTTTTTAAAAGCACACGTGCACGATTAGGACTACTACTCCTACGCGCGATCTGTGATTTGGCGGCTTTTGTGCTCTCTCGGAGGAGGAGGAGGAATATTCTTTGACTCTTCGGAGACGCTTTGTGTCCTCTCTGAGATCGAAAGCGAGAGGAAAATACGCGCTTTGCGCGCTTTTGCGCCGTCTCGCATATATGTAACGACTTCTTTAACTCTCTCTCTCTCGTGTTCTCGATGATGATGTATGTCTCTGTATTCAAATTGAACGAACGAAAAAACAACGCAAAACAGATTGCAGTCTTGAAACAAGAAATCGACGGACTCGGGGCGACGAACCATGCGAAACAGCTCGCGAAGCAAGCCGCGGAGAAAAATGCCATGGTGAACAAACTCATCTCGACGGTTCGAGGCAAAGCGTTGCAAAGCAAAACAGAACGCTTGAATTCGGCGAAGGGGAAATTGACGAAAGCGGAGGATACTTTGGAGGCGAAGGAAGAGCAGATTGCGGAGAACGAAGAGCAGATTGCGTCTTTGAAGAGTGAGGTGCAAGACATGGCGCAAGAAATCGAAACGCTGGTGAAGGAGATGGAGAAGTTGAATAAATTGAGGGTGGAGGAGATTCAAAAGACGTACGACTCGTACATCGGGTACTTGAACACGGAGAAGAAATCGAGAGAGCAAGAAGTGAAGGAGGCGCAAGTGGCGTTGGATAAGGAGATGCAAGCGTTGGAACAAACGACGAGAAAGTTGGAACAAACGGTGGCGGATAAGTCCAAGCATCAGGCTTTGGATAACGGAGAGGATGTTTCCGTTTCAGATGCAGGAGAATTCCAAGCGCCGGGAGAAGAAGATGAGGAATTGGACGAATAAAAAATGAGGATGCGCGTGTTGAACGAGAAAGAGAGTAGTAGTTCTCGCGGTATGAAAAGAAAGGAATACTAATGTTACATAGATATGTTTTAAACGAATGAAAGAGCCATCTGCTCGTATTTATATATTATACAAAGTGCTCTTCGGGTATCTGGGTATCGTCTGTTGCGCCCGCCTTTGACTCTCTGATTGAGGCGGTTGCGCGGAGAAACTGTTGTTTTTGGGTGCGTTTGTTTGTTCCCGCACTCCACAACATCTGTCGCGCGCATATAATAAACACACACATAATACACATAATGCGCCCGCGTTTTCTGGGCGACCAACCTCCCACCGCGCAGTTCCTAAACGACATCACCCAAGTCTTATCGCTGAAACTCACGTGCGTTCGCGTGTTGCTTTTAACCAAAGTAGTTTGCGCGCGAATCGTCTCGTCGTCGTTAGGGGAAGATGCACGCGAGGAGAAGGAGAACGCGGATGCACCACCACCAAAACCACCACCGCTCACGCTAACAGATTTGACGGATGAAACGACCAGTCGAGAAACGATCGAAATTTGTACGAGTTTAATCGAAACGATCGTTCGAGGTGCCGTTCGGTACGAGTTAGATGCGAACGAATTGAGGAACGAATTGGAGCAGTTGGGTTTGCCAAAGGTGAGCTTTACATCGCGTATTTAAACGTATTAATGACATTTTTTTATAGGAACACACGGACGCGATCGCAATCCCGTACGGGGAGAATAAAGATAAGTTGAGGGAATGTATGTTGAAGAAAGTGATTCGAATCGGACGAGATGAAGAAGGAAATGATTATGGAAAAGTAGGATGTTCGTGGGAGATTGTCGCGAGAGCGGTGGATACTACGAGGACGAAAAAGGAGGAGGGAGAAGACCTCACTGCGCCTGATTTGAGAGTGAAGGTGAGTATTGGTGGGTGTGCGTTCACCGCGGACGAGATAGATTTGAGGGTGTGCATAAACGAGATGAAGAGCGCGAGAGCGGCCATGAACGAGTAGTAACATAGTTTGATATAGTAGTTTTAATAATACTGGGTAGTTTTAGCAGTAGTACTTTGAATTATGTATTTTTCACAACAATCAAGTTTTAGGCGCCGGACAGAACATCAACAAGGGATGGTCTGGGTTTAGCTCACGTAAAGCTGCTTCTAAAGCCTTTATTCTCGCTGCATCTGCTTTCGATTGATAGGAAATGCCTTTTTGCTCGCTCAGTGGAACCTCGTCGTTTCCATCGCCTCCCATCCAATCGAGAAAGCTCATGACGCCGGGGCCGTCTTTTTTCGCAGACGCCAGTTCGTTATTGTTCTCGATGATCTGAAAGTTACTCTTTTTTACCAGCGGCGAGGAGGCGTTTGCCGGCATTCTCACCGGCTCGTCGTTCGACACGTCAAATCTTTTTTGTTGATTGTTCTTCTTCTCCTTCTCCTCTTTCTTCTTTGCCTTTGCTTTTTCTTTCAACTTTGCGTAAATTCTTTCTCTCATCGGCGCATATCTCAGCGCTATACTTTCAGCGCGTTCTAAGCACATTGCTCTGAATGCATTCGAAATGTTTGCCTGCGCACGTTTACACGTCGCTATATCTCTATCATTAATATTATTAATGCTCAATCTCTCTATCCTCGCTACGTCCTCTTCATCCGACGACAAAGAATCGCTATCCTCCGACCCCGACGCAAACAATCCGCCACCTTCATTCTTGTTCTTGTTCTTCCCGTTCTCCTTCTTCTCCTCTCCCTCCTGAATGTATGTCGCATTCGCTCCTTTCTCTTCATCCTCCAAAACTATCCCACCTTCCAAGCAAAACACAAACTCTTCCTCTTCGCTCCTTTTCGCAGAAAACGCCATCGCGCCCGAATACAACTCCGCGCGTATCTCCCGCGCTTTCTCTTCCGTTCCACAGTTTTCTATAATCAAAAACGCGTTCGATTTCCTCGCTTTCTCGATGAACTCGATCGCATCCGTCATCCACTTTTCTTCCTCTTCTTCTGATGATGATGATGATGATGAAAATCGATCGAAGACGCGTATCCGCAGCGCCGCGGCGGCGGTCGCAGCAACATTTTTCTTCACCTCCACACCACCCGGGAAACACCCACCTAAGAACTTTTCAGCGAATGTGTTCCTCTTCTTCCTCTCGCTTAGTGAAGACGATGACGATAAAGCGTCCTCCTCCTCCTCCTCGTCTCCGTGGTAATAAAAGGACAGTTCCACGTCCTCTTTTTCGCTTCGCATCTCTCCCGCGAGTTGTTCAATCTCTTTCCTCGCGCGGTCGATGTCTTTATCATCGTCTTTGATTCCATCCTCATCGAATTCGTCGAGAAACTTCTTCGTCTCTGCGAGGACGCGTTTTGCGTTCTCCGCGAGTGCCCGGAGCGGCGTCATTTTCATCATCATCTCGTTGTTGTTCTTCGGCCACGAACGCTCCAGTTCGTCTCGTATTCTCGTCGTCATTTCTCGGTGGTGGTGTCAGGTCGTTCTCGGTGTAA
>Ga0181599_1002905_pt1 | contig 15008 bp, 10 predicted proteins | sample 041ome_3_FD_148658 | JGI IMG/M metagenome (GOLD analysis project Ga0181599, IMG submission 148658) | Coastal salt marsh microbial communities from the Groves Creek Marsh, Skidaway Island, Georgia - 041405US metaG (spades assembly) | ecosystem: Environmental > Aquatic > Marine > Intertidal zone >...
ATATTTCTTGCGGCATCTTCAAGCCCCTTGCCGTCTTTTAACACCTGCACCTCATGGCAATTCAATGGCAGGTTCAAAGAATCACAGACGTTCTGGCAATGCCTGGCCCAGGCCTGGGCATTTGAACTCAATCCATGATTCACATGCAGTACCGCTAACTCTCCCTTAATCTGCCCGGCCTGCTTCAGTTCGCAAAGGGCATGAAGCAGGACATGAGAGTCCATACCTCCACTGTAGGCGATATAACAAGTAGAATTATCATGAGGAAGGTAAGGAAGAAGCTGTTGCGGGGAAAAGGCCATATTGCATGCCTCGATGGCATTAGTTTATCGCAAGCTATTGAAAGCCAGAAGCTGGCTGGAAACGTTATTGTGAACTGCCATGACTCATCAGGCGCTTGTAACGTCGCTGAAGCAAGGCATCCATATCCATATCCTTGAATTGATGAATCTGTTCAATAAGACTTTCCCTTATGGAGCCTGCCATCTGCCTGATATCACGATGGGCGCCGCCCAAAGGCTCCTTGATGGTTGAATCGACAATACCAAGCTCTTCAAGGCGTTCTGAAGTAACACCCATGGCTTTAGCCGCGTCGGCCTTATGATCTGAGGATTTCCATAAAATAGTGGCACAACCTTCCGGGGAAATAACAAAATAGGTGGAATACTGCAGCATATTCAGATGATCACAAACCCCTATGGCAATGGCCCCTCCTGAATTGCCTTCCCCTGTTACCGTGGCGATGATAGGTGTTCTTAAGCGCGACATAACGGCAAGATTTTCGGCAATTGCTTCATTGATACCACGAGCCTCAGAATCAACCCCGGGATAGGCACCCGGTGTGTCTATAAAAGTAAGCACCGGCAGAGAATAACGTTCAGCCATCAGCATCAGACGCCGGGCTTTTCGATATCCTTCGGGTTTTGGCATACCAAAATTACGTCTGACTTTTTCCGTGGTACTGCGACCCTTCTGATGACCAATAATCATTACCGGCATATCTTCGAGTCTGGCGACTCCACCTATCAGCGCCTGATCATCAGCAAAGTATCTGTCGCCATGTAGCTCGTCAAAATCGGTAAAAATATGCTCTATAAAGTCTTCTGTATAGGGTCGCAGGGGATGCCTTGCCAATAATGAAATCTGCCAGGGCGTTAATGATGAGAATATTTTCTCTGTCAGCTTATGACTTTTATTCTTAAGCTTAACGATTTCATCATTAATATTGAGCTTATTGTCTGCACCCACAAGACGCAGTTCATTGATTTTTACTTCAAGATCAGCAATGGGTTGTTCAAAATCAAGATAATCAGGATTCATATTATTTAAAAACCACTTATTTAAAGGTCATTATTGTAATGAGATATCGTAAAAATGCTGTGCTTTGAAAAATCTTTTCATCAGCGTCAATAACCACTAGCGCTGACAAATTACTATTGTACCGGTTTCTTGCCAGGTTAATAACAGCTGAAGGGATTCCCTAGCGATAATTGACGTTGACCTGGTTTACGCCATACTGTTCCCGGAGTTTATGTAGCAACTCATCTTCCACATGGACACGCCACTGTTTGCCAAGCAAGATACTTCCGGTCACCCCCTGCCTGATGTAATTAACTACCACATCGCAGGTATTATCATGAGCATTATGATTGGCGGGATTATCGAAAGGACTGCTACTGTTGCTGCCATTGGCGGACTCACCATATTCAGCAAGAATGCCCTGTAGAATCTGCAGCGACTCTACAGGCAAATTTTCCTGGTGCAAATTCAGGGTAATATTGCGGACATATTGCTGGCGGGCATCCTTGAAGGAGATAACCTTTCGCGCACGAATCTGTAACTGACTATTGCCGCTATATTCATCGATATTCACTACCCCTTCAACAAAGACAACAATATCCTTGCTTAGCAGTTCCCGACAACTCTCATAGACTTCTCCGAAAAGGGAAACTTCGATGCGGGCACTTCGATCATCCAGAGTCAAAATGGCAATAGTGTCGCCTCTTTTGCTTTTAATAATCCGCAAATCATGGATGAGACCAATGACCATCTGTGTGCTCTTGTCCGCTTTCAGGTTAACGATGCGGTTTTTTGTCATCAGCTGAATTTCAGGCAGATATTCCTCTATGGGATGACCTGACAGATACAGGCCAAGAGAATCTTTTTCCTCCTGCAGGCGTCGTTGTTCACTCCATGGCCTGACGTTGCGGTAATTGGAATAAATATCATCGGCGCTATTATCCGGCACCAGATCACCAAACATATCAGCAACACCACTTGCCTCGGTGCGATCACTTTGTTCAGCCGTTTTTACCGCTTCACCCATACTTGCCAGAAGGACAGCGCGGTCAGCACCAAAGCTGTCCACGGCGCCAGAGCGAATCAGGGCTTCTATCGCGCGCTTGTTGAGAACGGACATGTTAATGCGGTTACAAAAGTCAAACATATTGCTAAAGGGGCCGCTTTCTTCCCTGACCGCAATAATATTTTCGATAGGCCCCTCTCCGAGCCCCTTGATGGCCCCCAGGCCATAAATAATCCTGCCCTGATCATCTACAGTAAACGAGAAGCGGCCACTATTTACATCAGGAGAAATAATAGGGATTTCCATGCGCCGGCATTCTTCTATGAGTATGACGATCTTGTCAGTGTTCTGCATATCTGCCGAAAGCACGGCAGCCATAAAATGGGCTGGATAGTAATACTTGAGCCATGCAGTCTGATATGACACCAGAGCATATGCAGCAGAATGGGATTTATTGAAACCGTAATCAGCAAACTTTTCCATCAGATCAAAAATGGTCTCGGCCTGTTTAGCATCGATCCCCTTATTGGCTGCACCGGCAAGGAAGATCTGTCGTTGTTCCTGCATTTCCTGGGGTTTCTTTTTACCCATGGCACGCCGCAGCATATCGGCTCCACCGAGTGTGTAATCGGCGAGCACCTGGGCTATTTGCATAACCTGTTCCTGATAAAGAATTACACCATAGGTGTTTTTCAAAACCGGCTCCAGATCAGGATGAGGGTAGCTCACCGACATACGACCGTGTTTTCGATTTATAAAATCATCCACCATGCCCGATCCCAAAGGGCCCGGACGAAATAGCGCAACCAGGGCAATAATGTCTTCAAAATTACTAGGCTTGAGGCGTTTGATAAGATCTTTCATGCCTCGTGATTCAAGCTGAAAAATCGCTGTGGTGTCACCCTGTTCCAGCATCCTGAAAACGGCCGGATCATCAAGCGGAATAAAATTAATATCTACAACAGGCTGGCTTTGTTTTTCTGTATTGCTCTGTCTACTGCCAAGGGGACCAATATTGGCCCCATTAATCATCTTCACTGCCCAGTCAATAATAGTCAGTGTGCGTAGCCCAAGAAAGTCGAATTTTACCAGGCCGGCACTTTCTACATCGTTCTTGTCATATTGGGTGACAAGATTGCCCCCGCTTTCATCACAGTAAAGTGGAGAAAAATCGGTCAACTTGGTCGGTGCAATAACTACGCCACCAGCATGCTTGCCTACGTTACGAATGACACCTTCCAGTTTGAAGGCCATCTCCATGATTTCTTCAGCTTCTTCGTCTGTTTCAATCAGTTCAACTAGCTGCTTTTCCTGTTCCAGGGCTTTCTCCAGCGTCATCCCGACTTCAAACGGAACCAGCTTGGAAAGCTTGTCTGCAAGGCCATATGACTTGCCCTGTACGCGGCCAACATCGCGAATAACGGCCTTGGCCGCCATCGTACCGAACGTAATAATCTGGGAAACCGCTTCCTGGCCATAGAGTTCAGCCACATGTTCTATTACCCGATCCCGGCCTTCCATACAGAAGTCCACATCGAAATCCGGCATCGATACACGTTCGGGATTAAGAAAACGCTCAAACAGCAAATCATAGGCCAGCGGATCAAGGTCTGTAATCTTCAATACATAGGCCACCAGTGATCCGGCACCGGAGCCCCTGCCAGGGCCCACCGGAATACCATTATTTTTCGCCCATTGAATGAATTCCATGACGATCAGGAAATACCCTGGAAATCCCATCTGGTTGATAATATCCAGCTCAAAATCCAGACGCGCCTGATATTTCTTTGTTATCTCGGCAAAATCGTCAGCTTCTCTGTCAAAAGTAGTTTCAAGGCGCTGCTTAAGTCCGTTTTCACTTTCCTGCCGCATAAACTCAGCCACAGTCAATCCTTCAGGAATAGGATAATTAGGTAAAAACGGTTTACCGAGTTCAAGGGACAAGGTGCAGCGACGAGCTATTTCTACAGTGTTTTCCAGGGCCTCCGGGATATCCCTGAACAATTCCTGCATTTCTTCCGCAGTTCGTAAATATTGCTCTTCAGAATAGACTCTGGGCCGTCTGGGATCATCAAGGGTACGACGTTCATTGATACAAACCCTGGCTTCATGGGCTTCAAATTCATCTCTATTGAGAAAGCGCACATCATTAGTTGCCACCACCGGAACATCGAATTTTTCCGCAAGGGCGACAGCTTCCTGAATATATTCCTCTTCACCTGGACGACTGGTTCTCTGCAGCTCCAGGTAGAAACTTTCCGGAAATATTTTTGTTAATTCGGCCAGAGATTGTTCAGCCAGAACCATATCCTGATTCAGAATTGCCTTGCCAACCTCGCCGGCCCGCCCCCCTGACAATGCAATCAGGCCATCAGATTTTCCCTTCAGCCAGCTACTTTTTATGTATGGGTTGCCCCTGAACTGTCCTTCAAGGTGCGCTCTGGATATCAGCTCAATAAGATTTTTATAGCCGACAAGGTTTCTTGCCAGTAACACAAGAATAGAGAAGTTTTCTGGATTATCATCATCGGCAACCAGAACATCACAACCACAAATGGGTTTAATTCCGGCCTGGTTAGCGGCGGTATAGAACTTGATCAGGGCATACAGATTGACATGGTCAGTAATTGCCACGGCAGGCATTTCAAGCTCTGCTGTTTTAGCGGCAAGCGCTTTAACACGGACCAATCCATCAATGACTGAATATTCCGAATGCACACGCAGATGAACGAATCCCTTCTCACTCATTGTAAGGCACTCATTGTTGGCTACTCATTATGAGTTCATATCCTGATATTGATGCATGGCTTTATTTGGACTGGCAGTGTGCTATGTGAGCTTATTTGTAAGCATCTTTAACGACGGCTTGATACAGGTGAAATCAACCCGACTGCGGAAGCAAACCCTGCAGATACTGCTCCAAATTCTTATGGAAAGTTTACCCAGAATAGAAGCTGTTTTATACCCCGAGCAGCATTCATGCAGGATTATTTAAGTAATTTTGCCACCGGTCCAAATGATTTTCTATGGATCGGTGTTGGCCCCAGATGTTTGAGTGCATCCATATGCGCCTTGGTTGGATAGCCCTTATGCTGTGCCAGCCCATAGCCGGGATATCTCGAATCAAGGGCCTGTATGGAATGATCACGAGACACCTTGGCCAGAATTGATGCAGCTGCAATAGCGGCAATCCGGCTATCACCTTTCACTATTGCCTGGCTGTGAAATTGCCATTGTGGGCAACGATTACCATCAACATAAACAAGTTCAGGAAGAGTCGAAAGCCCTTCCACCGCTCTTTTCATAGCCAGAAGACTGGCCTGTAAAATATTTAAACTGTCTATTTCCTCTACACTGGCACTTGCTATGGAAAAAGCCAGCGCCTGCTGCTGGATAACAGGAAACAGTGCTTCTCTTTGCTTTTCAGACAATTTTTTTGAATCGCCAAGATCCCGTATTGGTTGCTCAGGATCGAGTATGACCGCTGCAGCAACTACCTCCCCGGCAAGTGGCCCTCTGCCAGCTTCATCAACTCCTGCAACAAACCTTATTTGGGCATGCTGGTCCAGCGTTCTGGGAAGGACTATTTTTGGCATAACGCCAACACAGCTTTTGCCGCAGTATCACTGGCATTCCTGCGCAGGCTTTGATGAATCGATTCCCATGTTGAAATGACAGCCTCACGACTTTCAGTTTGTGTCAGCAACTTGTCTATCTCCGCAAACAATGCCTCAGGGTTGGCAGCTTCCTGCAAAAGTTCCGGAACAAAAGCCTTGTCAGCCAGCAGATTGGGCAGGGATATATACCGGGACTTCAACATGCGGGAAATTATGGCATAGGAAAATGGTGCCATTCGATAAGCCACTACCATAGGCTTTTTCAACAGCAGCCCTTCCAATGTTGCAGTTCCCGAGGCCATCAACAGACAGTCAGCCGCTGCCATAACTGTCCTTGATTGCCCCAGTACCAACTTGATGGTGGGTAATCCTGCATTCTCAAGCATTGCTGAGAGCTGTGCTTTGCGGGCTTCACCGGCACAGGGAATTACAATCTTCAAATCCGGCCATTTTTCAAGACAGCGCCTTGCCGTCGCCAGGAAAACAGGCCCCAGCCTGGAAACTTCACCCTGTCGCGAACCTGGCAGCATGGCCAGAATTTTTGCATTCTGTTCTAAAGAAAGCGCATCACGTGCGGCATTAACGTCTACCTGCAAAGGCAATTCATCCGCCAGTGGATGACCAACACAACATACCGCAACATTGTGTTGCTGGTAGTATTTTTCTTCAAATGGAAACAGGGCAAGCATCAGGTCCACTGCGCGTTGTATTTTTTTTATTCTGCCCTGGCGCCAGGCCCAGACGGAAGGGCTGACATAATGTACTGTAGGGATTCTCAGGGCTTTGAGTTTGACTTCCAGTCCCAGATTAAAATCTGGCGAATCTATACCAATAAAAACATCAGGTGGGTTATTTTGCAGGTCCTGGTAAAAAGCTTTTCTGATACCAAGTAATTCGGGAAGTCGCTTAAGTGGTTCAACCAGCCCCATTACTGCAAGGCGCTCCATAGGGACTCTGGAGACAAGACCCGCTTTTTCCATTTCGGGCCCACCAATGCCTGTGAAAGATATATCAGGATGAAGTTTACGCAGTGAATGCATCAGCCCGGCACCCAGTAAATCACCTGATGCTTCTCCAGCGAGAATCCCGACTTGGAGGGCTTTGTTCATGTCAGTAACCAGTTATTATATTTCGGGAAGTATCCAGCCACACGCTTGATTTAAAACAACAGACAATTGAAGCGATAGCAGCATTGTCCGGAATCAATACGAGCGACCTAGCGAATAATACCTTTGTGCGAGGCTTTGATTGAATCGATTAAAAGCTGTAACTCGGCATGCTCTTTTACAAGTGGTTCAAGCTGCTTTAACGCTTCATCAATTTTAAGCCCCTGACGATAAATAATTTTGTAAGCCTGCCTGATGGCTCTTATGGAGTCTTTAGAAAACCCGCGTCGCTCCAGGCCGGTTATATTGATTCCTTTTGGCTCCGCTGGCGTCCCCTTGACTACAACATAAGCGGGGACATCCATATTGATATGCGTGAGGCCGCCGACAAAACTATGCGCCCCTATTCTGAGAAACTGATAAACACCGGCATAGCCACTCAATATAGCCCAGTCTTCTACGATCACATGACCACTGACCGCGGCATTGTTGGAAAAGATAATATGATTACCCAGAATACAGTCATGGGCCACATGGGTGTAGGGCATGAAGAGATTATCGGAGCCTATACGCGTAATTCCTCCGCCAGACTCAGTACCTCGATGCAGAGTTGCCCCTTCACGGACAATATTATTGTCTCCCATTTCAAGCCAGCTGACTTCGCCATGGTATTTTTTGTCTGAGGGATCCTCTCCTACAGAGGCAAACTGGAAAATTCGGTTGTTTTTCCCAACACGGGTATGACTTTTAATGACAACATGGGATGCAATGTCGCAGCCATCACCAATTTCAACTTCCGGGCCGATAACCGTCCAGGGCCCAATCGTGACATCCTTGCCTATTTTTGCGGAAGGATCGATTACAGGCTCATTGCCAATCATTATTCCTTCCTTTCAGCACACAGGATTGTGGCTTCGCAGACCGTAGCTCCGTCTACCGAAGCACGACATACGAACCTGTAAATACCTCTGCGAACCGGCCCCATTTCTGCTTCAAGAATAAGCTGATCACCCGGTACTACGGGACGTTTCAAGCGCACCTTGTCTGCTCCTACAAAATAGTACAGATAGCCATCCTTGGGCTTTTTTTCCTGGGATTTAAATCCAAGAACGCCTGCGGCCTGAGCCAATGCCTCAATGATCATTACGCCAGGCATAATGGGCTTACTCGGGAAATGGCCTTCGAAAAACTCCTCGTTGGTAGTCACATTTTTGTATGCCTTGATACGTTTCCCCAATTCGAGTTCGACTACGCGATCAACCATCAGGAATGGGTACCTTTGGGGTAAATACTCTTTAATATCACCAATATCCATCATAAGGAATTCCTGCTCTACTTGGGGGGTTAATTTTCCAATACCGCTTTTGCAAGATACTGGTCAAGATTCATAATTAAATTCTGTTAATTCTTATTATTTTTACTATTCTTAATGTTTGCAGCATTTTCAATAGTCTTCAGGCGATTGTTCAGCTTATCAAGATGGCGAAAATGCACAATATTTTTCTTCCACAGTGATGATTCAGACAGACCGGTTCCAGAAGAATAGCACCCTTTCCTGGTAATAGACTTATTCACCAGTGACATGGCTGTCACGGTCACTTCATCGACGATTGTGATGTGATTGATAATCCCGACTGCGCCGGCGATTATACAATTTTTGCCAATGCTTGAGCTACCGGCAACAGCACTGCAACCACAAATAACCGTGTTTTCACCTACCCTGACATTGTGTGCAATTTGCACCTGGTTATCAATTTTGACGCCATTTTCAATCACAGTATCGTCAAGTGCACCGCGATCGATGGTGCTACCGGCGCCTATTTCAACGTCATTGCCTATGCTGACTCCGCCGAGCTGAGCTATTTTCACCTGAACCTTATCGTCGCGTGCAAAACCGAAGCCATCACTACCAATGACTACACCCGCATGAATGATGGCGTTAGTGCCGACAATCACATCATGATAAAGCGTAACATTGGGATATAGTAAGGCATTCTCTCCCACACAACTGTTTTTCCCAATGACGGTATTTGCGCCAATAATACTGTGATCACCAATACGGACATTGGCTTCAACAACTGCATTGGGACCTATTGAGACCTGCTTGCCGATTCGTGCAGAACTGTCGATGACAGCACTAGAATGAATTTCACCCGGGGAGGCAGAGGAAGTTTCAAATAGACGGCTAGCTTTGGCATAAGCCAGATAGGGATTATCGGTTAGAAGTTTATTGGCAGAACAGTCATCGGCAGCTGCTGTTGATAAAATTACCACAGCAGCACTGGTTGTTTTTAAATCAGAAATATAGGCGGGGTTGTGATAGAAACTTAACTCACCGGCTTTCGCCTCAGCAAGAGTGGCAATACCCGAGACCTTTACCTCCGGATCCCCTTGCAGGGAAATACCCAGAAGCTCTGCCAGTGTGCCAAGTGTGTATTCTTTTCTATTCTCTTCCACTCTTTTTTGTAGCCGTTACTAGCCGTCAGTAGCCTGCCGGAGCATTGATGGATTTCAATGGCCTCGGCTTGCAGAAATCATGGAAAATCGACAACCCGCTGGAGCTTCTGGACTCTGTTATTGCTGATTCAGCTTTTCAGTGACTCTCGCCGTAATATTAATAGCATTGCCATAATGAAGTGCGGCTTCCGCTCGAAACACGATGTCATATCCATCCTCTTCTACAACTTCAGTAATAGCCTGCACAAGATTTGGTGCATAGCTTTGCTGGAATTGCTGTTGTCTTTCATTAATAAGAGTCTGGATTTTTTGAACCAGGAACTGATACTGGTTCTGTAATTCCTGGAGCTCTCCAACAATACGACGTTGTTCAGCTTCACTCATAACCTCACCATCCTGCTGGATCTGCTCCTGTAAAGTCTGAGCCTGAGTTGCCAGGCTTCTGACTTTCTCCTGATCTCCTGAAGTTTCCTGCTGCAGCTCATCATTGACCGCTTTTGCCACTTCAGAATTCATCAGGGCTGTCGACATATCAAGTACCGCTATTTTAAGCCCGCCGGTATCCTGGGCAAAAGCAGCACTCGCCCCGAAAGCCATAACAACAGTAAATAACAAACTACCAATAACTTTATTCAACGTATTTCTCCAAAAAATAATGAGTTCGATAATCAATTAGACGCTCGAATGACTGATTTTATTCCCAGATAATAAAAAATCTTTTTCGGGTAACAAGCCAGCCTTGCTGGCGGGTATTCTACAGGGTTTTCCTGGCAGGTTCGAATAGTTCATTAGCTGCCTAAACCTGAGGCTTCTTCGGTTAAAAGGTATTGCCCAGCGTAAACTGGAAAATCTCGGTTTCATCAATAACAGACGTATTGAAAGGTTTGGCCAGGCTGAATGTCATCATCCCGAACGCCCCGGAAAACCAGCTAACAGATAGTCCAGCCGAGTAACGCAATTCACCCACATCAAATCCCACGCAATTACTTCTCTGATCCAGTTCCTGATCCTCGGTGCAATAGGATGAAAATACGTTCCCGACATCAACAAAGACTGCTGAGCGCACCCTGCTGCGATCTTCTATAAATGGCAGGGGAAAAATAAGTTCTAATGACGCAGTAGTCTGAATATTACCACCAAAAGGCTGAGGCCTCCCCTGGAACAAACTTTCGGAGGCGAGGGAGTCTGCAAGTACAGGCTGACCGGTCTCGTCAAATACCGGCTGTCCGTTTTCATCCAGCACCTGTTTAAGCAGATAGGCCACATCTGACCTTAGATCAAGTACCGGTTGACCGAAAGCGTCTGTGGCAATATTACCGTTGGCATCTTTCACAAATTGCGTATTGGCGGTTCTGTAACGTTCCGGAAAAGTAGCCCTTGGCCCCAGAGTATTTCTTTCAAAGCCTCTAACCGTTCCCAGTCCACCAGCATAGAAGTTCTGAAAAAACGGTAACTGCTCAGTAGAACCATAACCATTACCATAACCCAGGTTGGCATTTATACGTCCAATCCATTCACCCCTGATTGGTATATATTTATCAAAGACATACCTGAGGCGGTAAAACGAAAGGTCGCTACCTGGAATAACCAGCTCGGCTGACAGACTCTGCGCCTGCCCTGCTGTCGGTAACAAGCCCCGGTTTAAAGTAGATTCACTCCAGGTAATTGAAAGATTCAGGTTATTAAACTTATTGCCGTCACGGTCAAGAAAACCCTGATTTTGATTAAATGCAGTGGCAGGCAGGTCTGAAATAGGTGCAACAACAGCATCTGCTATGGGAAATATTTGCCCGGTAACGGGATCAAAATAGGATTGGTTACGGGGAGGAACAACAACATAATTATTAATGCCAGGAATGAGATCCGGGCTGGATTTAATTTCCTGAACCGGGCCAAAGCCTTCATCAATAACGGTATTGGTGAAACCAAAGTTAAAAGACAAACGCTGGGTCTCTCCCATGGGGTAACCATAAGTGACACTGGAATTAAACTGGTTGGTACTGTAGGAGGCCAGGTTCAATTCCGCGAAGTCAGATGTGGTATAGGAAACACCGAACCCCCTGCTCACGCCATCAATGGTGTAATAAGGATCAAAATAATTGAACTGATAACTGGTACTAAACGCACTGGTATTGACCCCCACCCCGATACTCTTGCCCGTTCCCAAAAAGTTGGCTTGCTGCAGGTTCGCCGACAAAACAAGCCCCTGAACCTGTCCGAATCCCAGGCTGCCGCCAATCTGGCCTGAAAGCTGTTCTTCTACAGTATAATCAACGTCAATCTGGTCAGCAGTGCCAGGTACTTCGGAAGTTTCATAGTCTACGGTGGCAAAATACCCCAGCTGCTCAAGTCGCACCTTGGATTGTTCCAGGGCAACGTTTGAAGCAGGTGCCCCTTCCATCTGACGCATTTCTCTTCGTAGTACTTCATCAGCCGTATTAGTGTTGCCATAAAAACTGATGCGATTCACATAGGTCCGATTTCCAGGAATAACAAAAAAAGTAACATCTACCGTTTTGTTTTCCTCATCAATCGATGGCACCCCTTCGACTTCTGCAAAGAAGTAGCCCCTGTTACCAAGCAGTTGCGTCATAAATTCAGAAGTGCTCGTTACAAGCTGCTGGGAAAAAACCTGCCCTTTGCGCAACTGAATCATCAATCTGAGAATATCTTCAGAATCTACCAGATCACCAGCTAACTCAACTTCATCAATAGTATAAATATCACCTTCAGAAATATTGATAGTGATATAGACCTCATCCTTGGCTGGCGTTACCGAGACCTGGGTCGAGGTGATATCAAAATTAATATAACCCTGATCCATGTAATAGGATGTCAGTCGTTCTATATCACCATTAATTTTTTCACGGGCGTACTGGTCATCTTTACGAATCCAGGAAAGTAAATTCGATGTTCTCAGCTCAAACAGGTCAAGCAGCTCTTCATCATCAAAGACCGTGTTGCCGACAATATTTATATGGATAATTTTTGCGGCATCACCTTCATTAATATTGATATTCAGAGCAACCCTGTTTCGCGGCTGTTCCACAACTTCGGTTTCAACGCTGGCGCCATATCTCCCCTGCCCTACATACTGTTCCTGTAAAGCCAGTCGCATCCCATCAAGAGTTGATGGCTGAAAAACCTGACCTATAGAAAGACCACCATTGCTCATATTTTCGAGCAAAGCTTCAGTAGGAATCAGTTTGTTGCCCTCAAGTTGGATATCGCTGATAGTGGACCTTTCTTCCAGGCGAATAATCAGCACATTTCCTTCTCTTAATAGTTCAACATCAGCAAAATTTTCCGAAGCAGCGATATCACGAATGATATTGGCAAAATCCTGAGGGGTAAGCTGATCGCCAACACTGATATTTAGCAGTGCGAACACATTGGTTGCAGAAATTCGCTGAAGCCCTTCCAGTCGAATATCCGAGACGGTAAAAGTTTGAGGAATTGCCGAAGGAGCCACTTGCGCTGTTACCGATAGAGGTATCAGTAAAACCAAAAAAAACCATGACAAAATTGTAGTTTTGTACTTCAGAATCATTGTTAGCCTTAAAACAGACGATTTATATCATTGTAGAAGGCAATAAACATGATGCCTGCAATTATAATCAAACCAAAACGCAAGCCCATTTCCTGGACATAGTCGGGCAAGGGCTTGCGACTAATTGCTTCAATGGCATAGTAAAAAAGATGCCCACCATCCAGAACAGGAATAGGTAGCAAATTCATTACTCCCAGACTGATACTGAGAATAGCGAGAAACCCTATAAAATATTCCAGCCCATCACTGGCTGAATCTCCAGCGATTTTGGCGATGGTAATAGGTCCACTGATGTTATTTACAGACATCAGACCTATCAGCATTTTCTTTATTGCGACCAATACGAAAACACTGTTTTCCCAGGTCTCCTTGACCGCTTCAACTAGTGCTGCAAAGGGGTTGAATTTTATTTCACGTATCATTTCCTGGGGTAATACGGGCAGTTCTACTCCTGCGCCGATATAGCCCTGGGAATTACCATTCTCATCCAGAACGAGTTCATTATTTTCATCTCGCCTTTCTGCTGGCATGAGTAAAATTTCAACAGTTCGCTGGTCGCGTTCAATGACAACATTTAAATTCTGCTCCGGGCTTTCACGAATAAAAGTGACCCATTCATCCCAGCCATTAACCGCCAGCCCATCAACAGATAACACCAGATCGCCACTTTCAAAACCTGCTTCTAAAGCTCTACCACCCTGTTCCAGTTGCCCGATACGTGGTGGGATATCCATAAATATTGGAGTTATTCCAAGTGAACCAAGCACATCAGGTTCAGTTGCCCCTTGCAACCATTCCATCAGGGAGATAGTAATGTCTCTACTTTGGCTTGAGTCTTCATTGATTACGGTTAACTGCAAATTACCGCTTTCTCCAAGACGATCAAGTAGCTGCTTTCTGACATCCTGCCATGTGCGGGTTTCCTTACCATCGACTTTGATTATTTCATCACCATACTGCAAGCCGGCTAGGTCTGCAGATGACGCTTCATCTATCTGCCCGACGATGGGTGCAAAATCCCTGATACCGGACATGAACATGATCCAGTAAAGGAGGATTGCCAGCAAAAAATTAGCTGCTGGACCGGCGGCAACAATAGCGGTTTTTTGGGAAAGAGACTTATGATTAAAGGCAAATTTTTTCTGATCCTCAGGAATCTCGGTATCCTGTTCCCCAAGCATTTTTACATAGCCCCCCAGAGGCAGGGCTGCAATTACAAATTCAGTGCCGGGCTCATCTTCAATGGCCGCATTGGAGTTCCCGTTATTTTCTGCGGGCACCCTTTTACCACGCCAGCGTAACAAGGGCTTGCCAAAACCAATGGAGAACTTTTCAACCCTGACACCACATTTTCGAGCCACCCAGAAATGCCCGTACTCATGAAAAGTAACGAGTATTCCCAGTGTCACCAACATGGCAATCACGTCAAAAATTATACTGCCAACCATTTCCATATAAGGAACTGCACCATTTTCTGTATTTAAATATCGGTATTATTAATTCGTCAGTTTGTCTGTGTGTCTCATTACAAGACAATTGAAGGTTTTATTCCTTCGTTCCACTCACCTTGTGCTAATTAAATAGCTCTTACCCGGGTACATTGAATAGAGAACTGTTTTTACAACTACCTTGGACAACCAATAGCGAGCAGATTATCCAGAATACGGAGATTTTTTCAGCTTTTTGTCTGCAATTGCCATTCATTTTTTTTCTGGCAACAGCATTCACCTTTCCTGTATCCAGCCTTTGAGCTTTAATGCTTCGTTAGCCCGGTTTTGACTACAACAATTCGGTAGCTAATTTACGCGCTTTGCGGTCTTCTTCCAGCACCTCTTCCAACGTTGAAACGCCACACACTGCCTGCTTCTGCAGGGTGCCGTCTATGATAGCAGGAATTTGGTCAAATCTGAGATTGCCAGCCAAAAAAGCTGCTACTGCAATTTCGTTAGCCGCATTAAAAATAATGGGCGCAG
>Ga0181599_1002918_pt1 | contig 14939 bp, 11 predicted proteins | sample 041ome_3_FD_148658 | JGI IMG/M metagenome (GOLD analysis project Ga0181599, IMG submission 148658) | Coastal salt marsh microbial communities from the Groves Creek Marsh, Skidaway Island, Georgia - 041405US metaG (spades assembly) | ecosystem: Environmental > Aquatic > Marine > Intertidal zone >...
GTGAAAAAGGAAAATCCAAGAAGGCGCGTGAGAAAAGCGAGGATTTGATCAGATGATATATTTATATGATGCGTGAAATTATTGTTCAATCATATACATTGCTTCTTCTTTTCTGCTATGGTAATAATATTGTGCGTTCTACTGTTTATTCTTTATTTTAAGTGTTCTTGTTTTTATTCGTCCTCTTCGACCGCGGACTGTTTGGAAGCCCCTCGCTTCTCCAGCGAACGCTTGAGGCCGGAACCGCCTGGAATTTGGTCCAAATCAACTTCCGGAACAGAAATCTCGCTAACGGATTCCTTCACTTTTTCCGACGCAATACTCACGGCCTCGTTGGCGACTTCGCCGGCTTTAGCGCCAATCGCGTTCGTAATCGGCTGCGTCACCGGAGAAACAAAGTTACCAAACGCTGAAATCGCATCGAGAGGATTTTCGTACGACAAGAACGCGTTCAACAAAGTCAATTCGATACCGACGACGCCGATGAATTGCAACGTCTTTTCGTACTCGATCGCTCCGACCACAACGCCGAGCGCGAGGAGCCCGTACACAACCTTCATCGAATCGTCCGCAGTTTTCACAGTCGTCGAGACGGAGCCGACACTGCTTTGGACGGCGCGCGTCGCTCTGCTTCCAATCTCCGACGCTTCCTCGGCAGCAACCTCGGCAACGTTCTTTTTATAGCCACCTTTTCTCAACTTCAAGCCAGACGATCGGTAGCCTTCAAATCCACCAGAAATAGTGTAGCACTTACGAGCAAAAGTTTCACTTTTGACCGTCTTGGCCAAGTCCTTCGCATCTGGACCAATAAAGTACAACTTCGAGCCAATCGAAGATAACTTCTTAACCTTCTCCGCTGCAATCGTGAGTTCAATCTGTCTCGCGCCGCGCGTTTGTCTTCGTTCTTTCTCGTTCAATTTCACGACACGAACGATTTCCCCTTTGTTTCTCGCCGATCCTCTCAAATCGGGAACGCCTTCGTTCCTTATCGCTTCTTCCGAGCGGGTGTCGATAATCTTTGCGTTACCGTTCTTCTCGAGCGATTCATAGCAAGCTTTCGGGCGGACATCACCATCGTATCCACGCAAAGCCGCACCTAATACTGCAAGTAAAACCGGAGATCCAAAGATGAAAGCAAGCAAGGCAACGCCCGTGTCTGGATTTTGTTTAATAGCGGCTACTAAAGGCTGGAGATCTTCCGGGACAGGCACGGAATCGATGACACTCGTGAAGCTCGCCATCACATCTTCCACAGAGGGAAGATCTGGAAGAGGAGGCAACTCTGGCAACTCCGGCATCGCGGGCATTTCTGGCAATACGGGCATTTCCGACATCGCAGGCATTTCCGGCATCGCAGGCATCGCGGGCATCGCAGGCATTTCCGGCATCGCAGGCATTTCCGGCATCGCAGGCATCGCAGGCATCGCAGGCATCTCTACGGACGCGGACGGTGTTTCAATAGTCACAGAAGCAGAAGGTTTTGGAATAGACGGAACGGTAACAGGTGCCGGAGTTGACTGGATCTCGGAAACCTTCGACTGAAGTTGCGCTTGAAGAGCGTTTGGGTCGAAGTCATCCAGAGCCGACGTAGCATCATCCAGAGCCGATGAAGCTTTCTCCTTCAACTCGTCGAACGCAGACGTGTCGATTTCCGGAACTTTGATATCTTTAAGCTTCGACGCGAAGCCACTAAAGTCCACCTTTGGCATTTCCGCCATCGCCGACGACATATCCGGTACCTGAAAATCACTCAACCCATCGGCCAAAGCCGGTCCAGCGCTGCTCAACGCGGCGACAGAGGACACAGCGGCGGTAGCTGTTGCGCGAGACGATGGCAACGCATCTTTACCGGCTTCGTTGCTGATGTTATTGCTCGAAGATTTCGGGATTCTTCTCGAAGACGACGACGAGGAAGTCGATTTTTGTTGATTCGAAGAAGCGCAACAACGGATCGTCGTCGAAGCGCGCATCGTCGTCATCATTTGCGTGCCGCTCATTTTTCTTTACGTGAGAACGTTCGGAAATAAAGTCAAACAGTAAAAAGCCTTCTTGTTTCTCGGTGAAATGCGTGCGCACGTTTTTCCCTGTTCAGAGTGGGGCACGTTGGAAGCGAGAGTTGTCGTATGTACTCCTCGCTCTTTGTGATGACGATTGTTGGATTACCTTCACACAAAAGATACTTCTTCATCGCGTGGCCAAAATCCTCCCTCGCTCAATTTTGCTTTTTTGAGCGATTTTGACGACACTTGCGTGAGACCAGTAACCGCCAGCACCAAAAAAAAAGGGGAAGACACCACATCGGCATTCTTAATAAGAAAGGAACTGTATTCTTAGATATACACCCTGCGAGAGAGCGCCGCGCTATAATAATGAGAGGAGGAGGAGGAAGAAGAGTCGCTCTGTTTGTTTTCGCTCTCACTCTTCTCGCGTTGTGCGAGACGAGTCTCTGCGATGATAACAACAACCTTTACGACGAGAGAGGAGGGGGAACACAAGAAACAGACTCAAACGTCGTCGTCTCTTTTAACGACGATGGGAGGAGGAGCGGTGGTGAAACAAAAATCGCATCCAAAGGGAAAGATGTGCCTTGGAATAAAGTAGAAGAACAGAGCCGATTCTTTATCAAGGGATACCCAAAATATGCCATTTGGAGAACGTTTGATGCGATTGAGGTAGCGTTGAAAGATGCAGACGGGAGCGTGAAAGCGAATCAGTGCGCGTTGAAGGTTGGGAAAGAGGAAGACGTTTTGGAAGAGGAAGAAGGGAAGAGGACGGCAAAGAATTGGCAATATCGACGATTAAAGATGAAGAGAGAGGAGAAGAAGAAGAAAAATGAGGCACACACGAGTGGTAATAGTAACGGTAGTAAAAATAGTCGCAGCAGTTCGTCAAAGGCAACGAAGAAGTCTCCATCGACTTTAGTCGCAAACATGAGTCCGTTCCAAGAGAAGAGCGCGGTGTACGTGTTGCAATGCAACCCTTCTGGCGGAAAATCTAATGGGAAGGTGACGTATGAAATAACCGTTCGAGAGTACTTTGATTCAAACCTGTTCTTGAGATTTGTCGGTGGTATTAGCTCGATGACCTTAGCACCCGTCATTGCCACATCTCCGTGGTGCTTTTACATAGCCGCGATGTCTTTATCGACAGCCATGTTGCTCTGTTTAGTCCTTCTCCAATTGACGAGACTGACGCCGTCGGGAAGAGCGACGAGAACGTTTTTCGGTATCAGTTCAACGCTCGTGACGACGTTTGCGTATCATTTTGTGCCCGTGGATAAGTGGAAGATAGTATTAGAGTACCTTTGGAGAGGGATGTCTAAGCCGATACGCGCCTCGTGGGGCGTCCTTCGCAACGCCGATCCCGATGAACCAAAGACGATTTACATAGCTCTGCTCGTCGTTGGATTTTTCTTGGTATCTTCCGGTTTAGGCGTCATGTTCGTCAAGAAATGGGTGGTAGACGACAGAAGCGGGGAAGTCGTGAAAGGTTGGAAACAGTTTACCAGCTTCTCCATTTCAGTATTTGGCGTGATTATGCTCAAGTTTTGCACTCGAGACGCGCAAACCGGGAACACGCTTGCACTCCTCGCCGGAAGTACAATCGTAGCCGGTCCCGCCGCAGCGTTCGCAAAAGACGTGAAGAGAACGTTACGGCTTGCATTTCACGCGTTTACTTTTCATTTGTTCGATAAGAAGAAATCTTCCGACGATAGAAAATCGTTCGAGTACGACGATGAATTTTACAGCGACGAAGAGGAAGAAACTGAATACGAACTTCGTCGCAGACTACCAGCCACGATGGATCCAGAGCCGCGCGTTGCGCCTTCACCGTTTACACCAATGGAGAAAAACGCAGATTCCGAAACACGGAATAAGCGCTCGTCATCACTTTCACCGTTCAGTTTAGTTAGGAATTTGAATCCGTTTAGTGGCGGAGACAAAAGCGAACCCGCCACGCCGCAACCGACGCCAGGTGGCGGATCCTCCAGCGGTAAAAAGACGACAAAAAATAGCAACAGTGGGGGTAAAAAGAAATCGCCTCCCCCGTTCTCGACGACGACGAGTAGCTCCAACGGAAAGGATAAAAAGCGAATGCCTCCCGTTGGTCTCGCGAGTAACTCTCGGGGAAGATTTTTAAGCGCCGAGGAAGCCGACGAGCTCGAAACGGAATCCACGAACGCCGCTTTGGAATCGTTAGCGCGTTCGCCGGAGTTTGCGCTTTGGTTGACCAAAAACGCGAGCAGAATACGCGTGATTAACGACGAGCGAGAAGAGTAGAAGAAGATTGAAAAATAATGCATGAACGAACATAGGAAAATACTAACTCACTGTTCCTCTTCCTCTCTCCCTCTCTCTCTTTCTTTTTCATTTTTTTCGCATTCTTCACACATTAGCTGACAGCCGCCTTCGCTCGGAAACACAATTCTTCATTCCTTCCTTCTTTAAATACGACGAATAAAACGCAGCCACAACAATAGAAATGACGAAAGTGAAAGGTCCAGACCCGGTAGCGCTGGCGGAACTTTCCGCCAAGAGAACGAAAGCGTTGTTCTCGATTGGAGAGAAAGAAGGAGGAGAAGAAGAAATGTTCATGCATCGACCTTCGATCGAACGAAAAATGAGCGTGAAAATTCGGGACGAATACGAAGCCGTGCGGCACATGGCACCGCCGGAGATTAAATCCAGAGACAATAAGAACAACAACAACAACAACAACAACAACAACAACAACAACAACAACAACAACAGAGCAAACTCTGCCGCGGGAGCAAACGATGCGAGTAATAACAAGCGCTTCGAAAATACCATTCCTGGTTTAGCCGAAGCAGCGAATTTGGCGGCAAAGAACAAGAGGAAACTTACAGACGACAACGAAAAAACGGACTTGGCATCTTTGATCGATTTCATCGACGAACCAGTTCGCGAAAAGGTGGAAGCGAACGCGTCGGGTGGAATTTTAGCCAAGTTGAAGAGCCAAGAACTGGGAGAGAAGAGTGGGGCGTTGGTGCAATTCAACGCAGACGCAAACGCCGCTTCAAAGTCTTCGGTTTTTGGCGCAAACGCAAATATGAAATCGAGCGCGCTCGTGACGGCAAATTTAGCGTCCAAGTGGCCGAGACCGGAGTGGAAGAAACCTTGGAAGTTATACAGAGTCATCTCGGGTCATCAAGGATGGGTGCGCTCGGTTGCTGTGGACAAGTCGAACGAGTGGTTCGCCACCGGTTCTGGAGATCGTTGCATAAAAATTTGGGATTTAGCCACGGGGGGGTTGAAGTTAACTTTGACCGGTCACATCGAGCAAGTGATGGGATTAGCCATTTCGGACAAGCATCCGTACATGTTCTCGTGCGGTGCAGATAAGAAAGTCAAGTGTTGGGATTTAGAATACAATAAAGTGATTAGAAACTACCACGGCCACTTGAGCGGCGTGTATTCGATAGCGTTACATCCGGACTTGGATATATTGATGACTGGTGGTCGAGATTCTGCGTGCAGAGTTTGGGATATGCGCACAAAAGCGCAAGTTTTTTGTTTGTCCGGACACGAATCAACCGTAGGATCGATCATTACGGAGAACGTAGATCCTCAAATCATCACGGGGAGTTACGATTCGACCATCAAGACGTGGGACTTAGCAGCGGGTAAGTGCATGAAGACGTTGACGCATCACAAGAAAGGGGTTCGCGCGATGGTTATGCATCAGAAGTACTGGGAGTTTAGTTCCGCTTCGGCAGATAACATCAAGAAGTTTGGTTTGCCAGATGGTCAGTTCAAGCATAACATGTTATCTAAGCAAAACGCCATCGTCAACGCCATGGCGCTCAACGAAGACAACGTCATGATTTCTGGAGGAGACGACGGTAGCATGCGCTTTTGGGATTACGAAACCGGACATTGCTTCCAATCGTTACAAACGCAGGTTCAACCGGGTTCCATGGAAGCCGAAGCTGGCATATTCGCGCTGGGTTTCGATAAGACTGGGGAGAGATTGATTTCTTGCGAAGCGGACAAAACGATAAAGATGTGGAAACCCGACCCGGACGCTTCACCTGAGTCCCATCCGAACATTCCTTTCCTTCCACCAAAAAGCATCGGTAGAAGCTAAATTAGCGGCTAAATTAGCGATAGAAGCTAAATAAATAATAATAGTATCGATAGAGTACATGCATTGTAAAAATTTCTTGTTGTACAACACATATATTAAAAGTCAAAATCTTTTACAACTCGGTGTGCGCGAGTCCTGCATCGTGTTTCCAACCGTAATCTTTCTTAAATACTTGCATCGTGTCAAAATCCTTTTTCATTTTCTGCGCCAACTCGAACGGCGATACGTTTCGTTTATTCTTCAAGTGGGGATTTGCACCGCTCTTCAACAAGTGATGCATGGCCGGCAAGTGATCTCCTTTTACCGCTTTATGCAAAGCGGTATCGCCGTCGGTATCCAAGGCGTCAACCACCGCTCCTTTCTCTACTAACATCTGGACCATTTTCAGCGAAGATCGTAACGCTGCTTCGTGCAACGGCGTCGTCTCGTTACCCATCGAGCGTCGCTCGTTCACGTCAACGCTTTCGTTTCGTAGCAACCATTCGACGTAGTTTATACATAACGGTTGCCACATCCTCGAAGCGAAGTGAATGGGTTGATACCCGTCTTCGTTGACATCCACGACGCTCGCACCGTGCTCGACTAACGTCTTCCCAATCTGCACTTGCTCGCGGAAAGGACAGTGTGCGGCGCTAAAATGGATCGGTCTCGAACCTTTCAACGTCATGTTCACGTTTGCTCCTAAGTCTAAAGTCGTTTGCACGTACGTGTTGTTCCCGAGTTTTATCCCTTGTTTCAACGCGGTTATCCCCGACCAGTGTACCGCGTTATCGATTTTGTGATGCTCCGGAAACAACTCAAACTCTTCCTTTAACTTTTCGTGGTCTAAATCTTTCCCGACTTCGTGCAAATTCGCTGGTTTCCTAACCTCCGGTTCCGGAGGTTTATCGTGCACCGCGTCTGGTTCTTTGTTCCCGAAACCGTACGTCCGTTTCAGTTCGTGATATAACGCGGAATTTCCGTGACCACCGGCGAGGACAGGAGAAAGAAGGAATTCAAGACAAAAACACACGAGGAGGAAAAAAGAAAGACGCGATGATCGTAATAATGATACCATGTTGTTGCGTTAAAGTTAATGTTGTTGTTGTTGTTGTTGTTGTTGTTGTTACTTGTCAGTTATGACTTCAAGTGAAGTTTAATCAAGGGCGCGCATTCACTCAATTATTTTTGCTTTATGCTTTTTGCTTTGTTCTTTCGTGTTCATCGATTGCGCATTCCTTATTATTTAATCGTCTAAAACCTTATTGCATTTCTAAATTTTTTCTATTTCATGCTATCGCAGACTAAACACTTCGCCTCGTACGCGCGCTTCATGGTCTCGTCGCTCTGTTTGTCTCTCAAAACGACAATCTTCACGGAATCTCGCATCTCTTTCGGTAATAACACCATGACGGCGTTGATTAAAATCTGCGTTCCTCGCGGCGGGTTACCGATCCTGTGGACTTTCGCGCGCTCGTAAAAGAGCTCTCCGATGGCGGATAAGCCTCTCGCGATGACGTCAAAAGGAGGCGGGTTAGTTAAACCGCATCCGTGCATGTCGATGAGGACGTCTATTTGACCTGGGACTGTTCGATAGTCTCGATCTAATAGGCGCGTTTTGACGCCGTGGTATAAAGTAGACACCATCACTTGGTCCATGAGTTGCTTGTTTTCGTGAGATAGCTCTGAATTTGCCGCGCCTATTCTCACGAGAAGCATATCTCGTCCTCCGTTTTGAGCTGTATCGTTTTCGTCGTTCAGCCGCCACGTGCAATACGGCACGCACGGATGGTCGCGGAGCTTTGCCGTGGACCAAATCTGGTACGCCGTTTCGTCCGGCAACTCGCCGAGTTTTCTTCTACCACCACCACCACCACCACCCGTCGTCGTCGTCGTCGTCGAGCTGACATTATTTGTTGAGGATAAACGAGACCGAGTGTCGAAAAAGTCCTCGTCGACGTCGGATTCGAAATAGTCTCCGTCCAACAGTTCGTCGATGTCGTAGTCGTTTTCGTTCGCTTCGTCGGAGGAGGAGAGGTATTCCGACACGTCGTGAAATCTCGTTTCCGACTCTCCGCTTTTCCTTCCGTCTCTCATCATCGCGCGAGGAGTGTCGTTATCGTCATCATCGCCATTCCACGCGTAACTTTTGCTTCTTCTTCTGTTCTTCTTCTTCTTCATCTTCATCATATTTATCCTCTTCCTCCTCCATCGCTCGTCCACGGACGGCTGAAAGCGAGAGTCGTGAATTATCCGTCGCTCGTGCCTTTGACGATTGAGCAAGTGCGAACAGACGACGCAGACGAGGAAGGATCCGACCGCGACGGCTTCATCGAGGTGCATGGTGATGATGATATGTATCCCTTTATGATGATGTTTTCTTCTTCATCATCTCTGGCCTAAACCACCACCACCATCACGACGACAAACATTGAAGCACATTTTTTTTCCAAACGCGTGTGAGATATTCTGCCGCTGGTCGTTACGAGAAAAAGAAAAAGAAGAGAAAAATTCTATTTTTACTCTCTACGTATGTGATGTGATTTTTCAACTTCTATTTGCCTCTACGAACGCCTCCAACGCCTCTTGCCCGCACTTTTCGTACTCCGCGACGACTGCTCTGCACCTCGTCGGTAATCGCGACTCTTCTCCCGACTCTTCCGACTCCTTCTCGAAGCACTCTTTCACTTTCCTCGAAGACGTCTCGAGTTTACGCTTCGCCGCGCTCAACGTTTCGCGTTCGCTCTCGCTCTTAAAGTCTTCCTCGTACGGATTCTTCTCCACGGCTTCAATCTCTTTGATGTATTTCGCTAAGCTATCTATTTCATTTTGTTCGTGTTTTAATAAGGCTTCGTTATATTTCGAGGTCGTTTGGAGTAACTGCGCGAGTTCCGGTTTCGTTTGTAAGAAATAATGGTCCGATGATGAGGTTGAGGGAATGCTCCCACCACTTTCCCGTCGTCTTTGTTGAGAAGCGTTCGACGAGGCGGAGGAGAAGGAGGTGGCGGAGGAGGTCCCTTCCAACCTTCTCAAAAGCTTACTCGTCAACTGTCGTTGTTTAATAAGGATGTAGGAAAGGAAGAAGAGGATGAAGAGGAGAGAGCGTTATTCGATTCGTTCATTTTTTGTCGTGCAGGGAAGAATACAAAGAAGAATACAAAGAAGAATACAAAGAAGAAGAAATACGCACGCGAAGTCCACCGGGAGTCGTTTGTTGGGGGGTGCCCGTCGTCGTCGTCGTCGTCGTCGTAGCATTCAGGACGTGTTTTGGTTTCGACGCTCTGAGTCCCATCGCGTGTGTGGCGTTTGTATTCTTGATAAGACTGAACTGCACTGAACTAACTGCTTTAAAAACTGGTTTTTGTCCGTCAGTTCTGGGACCTGAATTTTCATCTATTTTTCTATTTTTTTGAACCAAAGCTTTTTCTGTGTTTGGATCTCTTTTAAAGTCGTATGCAAGAAGAAGATACGATTTGTTGCATCATCCCCATATAATTTTTTACCACGCGCATACGACGAGATGAACAAATGATCACAGTTCGTAAGAGGAAGTAAAGAGAGGTACAAAGAGAGATAATGCGCGGAATGTTGGCGAGGATCTCCAATCATCCGTCTGTATCGTCGTCGTCGATGCAAAAAGGAAGAGGAGGAGGAAAGAAAATGCGTCATCTGCACAACGCTGGCTCCCAAAACCAGTTCTCCTTCGGCTTTTGCGTAAGGGAGGAAACGAGGAGGAGAAGGGATGGTGATGTTCTCTGCGTCCGCGCGTCTTCGATCGATTACGGTCGATCCGTGGACGAGGAGAGCGAGGAAGACGACGAGGAGGAAGAGAGGAGTCGAGACGATCGACGGAGCAGATCGAAGTTGCAAGCGAGTTCTTCCGAGAAAAATGTCCAAAGCAGGAGCAGCAGCGGCAGCAGAATATCTTCGGCAAAGTCGGCACCTTCGCCCGCTCCGCCGAGCGCAAACAGAGGCACGCAGATTAATCAAATCAACACCGAACTCGTCTGGGAGCTTGAGAGGAAAGGCGAAGGATGGGGAGAAGAGATTTTCCCATCTTTGAAACAGAAACGACGCGTGATTGAACCGTTGGCGTCTCGAAAACGACCGAGTAACATGCAAGCGTACGTGGAAGATTACTTGGTAGAAGTCGTCGGTTTTACAGAAGACGAAGCGGTGGCGACATTTTCAGCCGCGGCAGCGTGGCGGATTACCGCCAGAGGCAGAGCGTTAGTCGATCGAAAACGGATGAAACTCATCGCGGAAAACGCTCAGAATGCTATAGAAGTTTTTAGAAGGTGCGGCTTGTCTCAGGAAGAAGTTCGACAAGTTATCCGAGCGGCGCCGCAGGTGTTGGCGGTTTCACCGACGCAGTCGAGATGGAATTTTAGTTTATTAGAGTACGCCGCGAGACAGTTATCGGAGAGTGGAGGTACGTTAGGGAGAGTTCGAATGCGCGAGCGGACTGGGAGACCGCCGTTGAGAGACGAAAGCGGCCAGGTGAAGGAAACGTATTACGCGAGAACGAAAGGTTTGGTGAAGAGAGCGCCAGAGACATTGAGAGAATGGGTCTTGGAGACGCGCTTGAATAGAACATCCGGATCGTTAGCTCAAGAGCAACTGTATTTGCTCGATATTGTAGGTTTCGACGCATTAGAACCAGAGACCAAGGTTTTACAAGCAAACACGGTCTGGGAAAGTTGGTTCGACGAGTTGGTTGAGTACCAGTGCATCACCGGGAACTGCGATCCGAGTTATTCCGAACGCGAGAAAGGCGGTTTAGGAAGGTGGGTTGCGAAACAACGATCGTTGTTCAAGAATGGAAAACTTTCGAAGAAACGCGAGTTTCGATTGCGTACTTTAGGTTTAAAACTCGACGAAGACGAGGCGGAGAGTACCGTTTCAGTGGTGAACATAAATTTCCAAGGCGGACTGACTGCTTTTGACGAATCCGCTTCGGATATGGCCATGTTTTTAGCCGAGCGAGGACAATATGCAGAGCCTCCTTTGGGAAGTCCTTTGGCGGTATGGCTGATGAAAACGAGAGAAATGGCTGAAAAAGGTGAGTTAACGGAGAGACAGTTGGATAAATTAGCCATCATCGGCGTCGACTTAACGCCTATTTCCGCCGCGTGGTTGAAAAATTTATCGGAAATGTCAGATTACGTGAGTAGGAAAAGGGTAGTAAATTTGCAGAAAGCAAACAGCATCAAAGCCTGGATAGAAGATCAAAAGGAGGCGTACAGAAAAGGAAAATTAACTGAGGCTCAGATTAAGCGCTTAGAGGCTTTGGACCCGATTGTATTTCTTGATTTTTCAACGAAGTCGTCTTCATCCATCAACGCGCGCTGAGAGAGAGAGAGAGAAAAGACTCGTATTTATTTTATTATTAGGAACTACTAGGTATGTAATATTATACAACGCTGCATGACAAAATAGAAAAGAAAATCTACTAAATTTGATTGTACGGGCCATCGTTCGTCTCGATAGCGTATTTACTGAAAAGCTGATGCTCTTGCAACCGTTCTTCTTTCGTGTGGACGTAGAGATTATACGATTCTTGAGCGCACCAAAAGCCGATGAACATGGCGATTATTTCATTATAAAGAAAGCCATACAAACCAATGCCAAGAGCGCACACTAATGAAACGAACGCGCAAATCTTTGCTGCGATATCAACTCTCACTTTCATCAGTTGCAACGACGCTGCGAAAATTCTACCTCCATCTAAAGGATAGCAGGGAATGAAGAGATTGAAAAGCATCAACGAGATATTGAGCCATAAGGCTTGAACGCACAACATGTCCATAAACGTCCCCCGAGTAAAAGCTTGAGATAATCCATACCACAACAGTGCTTGAGGTATGTGCGTTAAAGGACCAGCTATGGAGACGATCAAATCATCCTTAGCATCTCCGCTGTGACCGATGTATGCGAGTCCTCCCAGAGGCCATAACAGAATGCCATGAACTTCGCCTCCGACTTTTCTAGTCGCGAAACAGTGGCCCAATTCGTGCAGTAAAACGGTACCAAACAACAAAGGAATGTTCACGACGACTAAATATAACCAAACTTTCATCGTCATCGTGGACGAATTCAGCAACCACGGGAGTGCGGCGGAGATTACGAAATACAATAGCAACAACGGGTGAAGAGTAATTTCAATCCCAAACACAGTTCCAACGTATATCGGGTTTCCACCGATGGGACTCATGGAAAAACGGTTGCTACTCGCTGTTGGAGTATCGTGAATGGTGCGTATGTTACTCATTTTATTCGTGATGTATTGATGTTCGCAATGTTGAGCGAGGAGTAAAAGGTGGTAGTTATGTGAGATTTTTTATGACGCACACCGAGATTATTATTGTTGTTTGACTTGCTCTGGGAAGTGTTTGACACGTTCGAGGCAAGCGATATGGTGTGATTTTACGATTACTTTGTGGTATCCTACAACAAGTTACAACCATTCACTACATACAGACTAATACGGAACAGATTTTGGTAACTTTGTCTTTGCGTTTTGCATGTTCATGTCAAACTTCTTGTTCCCAGAACCGGCAAAAATGTTGTGCGACTTTGCCATGTACTTTTGCTGACTCTTCTCCGAACGCCTTTGCAGCTGATTGATTTTCACCCATCTCTGCGCTAAACCGTTGCCGTTTCCTCTCTCGCCTTTAACTGTGCCTAATTTCTTCTCCGGGATGTGCTTCGTCATTCTTTCGTACAGTTCTTCTCTCGCGATTTCATCTTCTTCTCTCTCGTCCGATGGTTTGTGTCTTTGTTTGTAGTAACGCTTGAGCTCTCGCGGTCCTATTCTTTTCGTTTGGCCATCCGGTCTGTGAATGATTAACTCAAAGCCGTTGTCCGCGAGAGTAACCGTCGCAGAATTTCCGTCGTTATCTGGAAACTCATCTTCGTCCTCCTCTCCTTCTTCGATGTTCATCGACTCAATTCTCGCTAAAACAGCCTCCGCTTCGTCTTCGTCCACGGATTCCCAATCCGAACCGTTGTCGTCCCCGTCGTCCTCTTCTGAAGATTCCCACAAATCTTCTCCGGCTGCGATTTTTCTCTCCGCCTCTTCGATTTCTTCTCTGTGATGATCGCACCACTCTTGCAATCGTCTCGCTCGAGCGACCGATCTCGGCACTTCCTCTTTCCTCTTCAAGTGCGCGTTCGATACCACTTTTTGCGACGCCGACTTACTCGCTTCCGCTTGCATCACCACTCGGTCGAACAGTTCTTTCCCAACCACCGGTAATCCGCTCGTGTCTCGCTTCAAGTTATATCTGTGCCAATCTGTTCGATAGTGCGCTTTCAATTCGTCCGTAGACTCGAAGATGACGCCCTGTTTATGAGTACACACAGAAGAGAGAGAGAAAGAGAAAAGTGTGCGATTCGCCGTCAGCCACTGGAGCGAGAAAAGGTGAAACGTGAAAGAACAAAGAATCTATAATATAATATAAATCAATATAAAACGTACAGGTGCGGTGTGACAGGTCAACCCGTGACTGCTGGTCGTCGCTCGCTTCCATCGTCCTCCTTTCCTTAAACGTGCGGTGAGTATTCTTTTTACCTTTGCCGAAAAGGTGTGCGCTCTTTCTTGGTTCACCCAGGAGAGAAAGGAATTTTATTTTTATATGACGCACTTTTGCAGAGACGAGAGAACTCAAATCACACAAATCACAAAAAGTTTGGCTTTTTTTGGTGTCTGGCGGCGTAAAGAAATTTCTCCGCATTCATTTTCGTGCTGTCGTTCGCACGCCCGCCGGCTTGAAACACAAACACACACACAAACGCACACGTTTGACGACCGAGAGATACTACAAAGATGGCGAAGAAGACGAGAGAGAAGAAATCGCCGATGGGTGGTGGTGCAGGTGGTGGTGGTGCGGCGAAACCGAAACACTCCATGAGCACGGAAAACAGAACGAAAGGAAGCGCGCACGGGAACTCGCAAAGAAGCGCGGCGACCGTGAGACGATTGAAAATGTACAAACAACGACCGATACGAGATAAGAAAGGGAAGATTTTAAAGCAAGAGTTACAATCGAAGGAGTTACCGAGCACGAGAATCGTTCCCGATCGAAGATGGTTCGGGAATACACGAGTTATAGGCCAGAAGCAACTGGCTGAGTTTAGAGACGAGATGGCGGAGAAAACGGCGGACGGATATCAGGTGATTTTGAAGCAGAAGAAACTTCCTCTGTCGTTATTGGCGGACCCAGAGAAAGGAAGATCGAGACGAGTGAAGTTGTTGAACCAAACGCCGTTTTCGAGCGTGTTTGGAGCGAAGAAAACGAGGAAGAAGCCAAACTTGCAAATGGACGACATAATGGCGATGGCGCAAACCGCTGAACTGGCGGGAGAAGCGTACGACGAAGGCATAGAGACTGGAGCACTTCACGACCGCGATTTGGTGACTGCAGATGATGGTGTACGGAAAGCCGGTGGCGATGAACTGTTTCAAAAAGGACAATCCAAAAGAATTTGGGGAGAATTGTATAAAGTCGTCGACTCTTCGGACGTTTTGATTCAAGTGTTGGACGTGAGGGATCCTTTGGGCACGCGATGCGAACATTTAGAGAAGCATTTGAAAATGGACGCGATGAAACGGCACAAGCACTTGATTCTGTTGCTCAATAAAGTTGATTTAGTTCCCGCATGGGTCACCAAACGATGGTTGTACGCGTTATCGAAGGAGTACCCGACCATCGCGTTCCACGCCTCGGTGACGAATCCGTTTGGGAAGGGCGCGCTCTTATCTGTCCTGAGACAATTCTCTCGTTTGAGGTCCGATAAACAAAATATTTCCGTAGGATTCATTGGGTATCCAAACGTAGGTAAATCAAGCG
>Ga0181599_1002933_pt1 | contig 14888 bp, 25 predicted proteins | sample 041ome_3_FD_148658 | JGI IMG/M metagenome (GOLD analysis project Ga0181599, IMG submission 148658) | Coastal salt marsh microbial communities from the Groves Creek Marsh, Skidaway Island, Georgia - 041405US metaG (spades assembly) | ecosystem: Environmental > Aquatic > Marine > Intertidal zone >...
AAGTTATTAAGTTTATCTACTCTTATATAAAACGAATACGAAACTAAATATATAATATGCGCCCGTAGCTCAGCTGGATAGAGCATCTGCCTTCTAAGCAGACGGTCACAGGTTCGAATCCTGTCGGGCGTACTAATTTACTAATGGTGTTTATAGCTCAATTGGTTAGAGCACTGGATTGTGGTTCCAGAGGTTATGAGTTCGATTCTCATTAGACACCCACTTAGTTCTTTGACTTACGGATTTTTTTGCGAGTTCTGCACCCCTACATATTCAGCGGGTGTTTTCAACATGGGAATGTAGCTCAGTTGGTTAGAGCAGGACTCTTATACAGTCAAGGTCATGGGTTCAAGTCCCGTCATTCCTACAACCGACCTCTTAGCTCAGTTGGTAGAGCATCACACTTTTAATGTGAGGGTCCAGGGTTCGAGCCCCTGAGGGGTCACTTACCGATGTGGTGGAATTGGTAGACACGCTAGTTTTAGGCACTAGTTCTTCGGAGTGAGAGTTCGAGTCTCTCCATCGGTACGTTTTATAATGAATGAAATAAGTAAACAATGTATGACCCCAAAAAAGACCCAGCATTTACGGATAACCCCTACTTAACAGATTATCAATATTTACCAGACCCGTGTGATAATCCAAACCCACCATCTTGGTGTGAAGGGGTTGGTGGTCCCTGTAACAATCCAGACCACGGACCTTATTGTGATGGTAACCACTCAGTACCAATTGAGCCAGGTTTCGTTATGGTAATGTTATCGTTAGGATTTGGTGTAATCCTCCTTAAAGGAAGATTAGGTATCTAACAAATATGCATCCTTAGCTCAGTTGGTTCAGAGCATCTCGTTTACACCGAGAAGGCCGTTGGTTCGAATCCAACAGGATGTACTTTACTAAATTTATTTTAATATTTATAGTAACACTAATATATTCAATAGTTATGAATTACAAAATCGCAAGAAGATTATACCAAGCTTTAGAAGCAAGGTACACAGCAGAGATAATGGATGCAAGAGCACGATTATCAGTTTACTTCGAATCATCTGTAGGAATCGGAGAACACCCACAACATACTGAAGAGATGGACAACTTAGTTGAACAACTCGCAAACGCAACGGATAAATTGGAAACACTTTCTAAGAACTTCTCAAAGGAGTATGGTAGTGATATCCCAACAACATTCGTTGATGAAGAAAAGAAGGAGTTGATTAAAGGTTAACTCACTCGCCACTATAGCTCAGTTGGTAGAGCAGCTGATTTGTAATCAGCCGGTCATCAGTTCAAGTCTGGTTAGTGGCTCGTACAGAGGAATGCCAGAGCGGTCGAATGGACTGGTCTTGAAAACCAGCGTACTTCACGGTACCGGGGGTTCGAATCCCTCTTCCTCTGCAGGTTACTGTTCTTTGATTTAATAAGGAGAAAGATATGGAAATAACATCATTTATTTTAGGTGTATGTGCGGCTATCGTATTACTGATGGTTGTGGGTACGTTTGTGAATTATATGAGTGTTAAATCACTCAAAGAGCAAGTTGATGATATTAATCAAATGATGATTGATATTGAACGTGATATCTACAATAATGTAGATGATTTGAATAAAGAACTTCACAACGAAGTTGATGAGGTTTACAAAACAATTGATTCCAGATTTGATAAGTTTGAGAATCGTATTAACCAAAACAAATAATTAATTAACCCATTAAAGAATGGTAACCTTCGGGATGTGGCGCAGTTGGTAGCGCACCTGCTTTGGGAGCAGGGGGTCATAGGTTCGAGTCCTGTTATCCCGACGTTAGAAAAAAAATCCGAAATATATTTGGAAGTTTGAAAAAACTTTTGTATATTTGTAGAAGTTCTTTGAAATAATAATAAAGGCACCTGAAGCATTGGCCGTGTGGATGGTGAGTGTATGACCGAACAATCCCTATCGGAAGAAGGGGATAAGGTACACCTGACACTGAACACGATTCAGTTCGATTGCTCAAATGGGTAATTGAGTTCCGACAGGAAAGAAGGTGGTAGGTTAGGAAGAAAGCTAAACCAATTCTTCTAAGAGCATTGTAAGTACCCGAAAGGAAATCTTACTTTATGACCGAACAATCCTATAATGGGGGATAAGGTACAATCAAAGTCGTTGTGGCGCACTGATGAGATTAACCATCTTAAAGTGAACTCTGAATAAAAGTAAGAGTTGATTGGTATGCGGTATAATTAACCATAAACTAACTTTTCAGAACTGGTATATTCTGATTCACGCTCCTTTATTATTTTTCAAAGATTTTATTTGGATATATGAAAAATGTTTTGTATATTTGTAATCAATGAAATGGGATAGTGTACATATAACCGATAAGATTCACTACTTAAAAGAAGTAGTAGAGAACTCCACCACCGGTGGGGGTGAGCAATCACTACACATAGTAAACGCACTAATCACAGGTTCATTAAACACCTTTAGTGGTGATATGGGATTTGAAATACAGAAACATCATATGGATTATATGAGAGAGTTGTGGGATACTCACATCAAAACTCAAAAAGATAATTCTGTGATTGATAAATTGCGAGAGAAGGGTTAAGAGAAACCCGCCTATCAACCAGATAGGAGGAGTTGGGGCAGTTCCAACCTTTCGCTCAAATGCGGGAGAAGAGTTAAGAGAAACTCGCCGTACTTCCAGTACGGAGATGGTGGGGCAGTTCCACCCTCCCGCTCTAATTAAATTAATATGAGAAAGTTTACTAATAATGATAGTGAACAACGACAGGGTAAAACTAAAAAGCAAGTAATGGATTCTGAAACGTTCGCCATTATTGCTGTTGTTGGTCTAATTCTATTCATTGTGGCAGTCGCTACTTCAAATCTTTTATACTAATGAGTGCTGAAACCGATATTGAAGAAATCCTCATTGAAGCATATGGATATGGTCTTAGAGAAGAAGTGATGGAAACTGCTTCTAAGATTATGAAAGAGAATCCAAAGATGCGTAGAGTTGATGCATATCAACAGGCATACTATGAATGGATTAAATGAAACCATCTATTAAAGAGGTAGAACAAGCTATCGACAGAACTAACATTCTCTATGATTCAATCGTAGGGAATGTTGTACGTCATAGTGTATATAAGTTAGATAAGGAATTCGCTAAACACATTGATGGTGTATTGGATTCTCTAAGTAGAGCACAAAGTAGTTTGAAAGAATATGGAAGCGATATTAAAGTTTAACCTACCAGATGACCATACTGAATTTCAATTTGCAACCCAAGGGCCGATTATGTATTCAGTACTTTGGGAAATGGACCAATGGTTAAGGGCACAATACAAATATATGCCCGATGAAGAATATAGTGAGGATAGGTATAGAACCTATGAAGAGTGTAGAGATAAACTACGAGAGTTAATGCATGAGAATAGTGTAAATTTTGATTTATGAAGTTAGCAGTAATCGCACATGATGGTAAGAAAGCAGATATGGTATCGTTCGTAATGAAACGATTACCATTCTTCAAACGTAAAGATGTACAATTAGTTGGTACAGGTACAACTGGTACTATGATTATTCATGCTGGTCTAAAAGTAGAAAGAGTGGCATCTGGCCCAATGGGTGGTGATGCTGAGATTGGTGCTATGGTAACCAGAGGTGAGATTGATGGCGTAATCTTCTTTAGAGACCCATTGGATAAACACCCGCATGATGTAGATATTTCGATGTTGATGAGGTTATGTGATGTACATGATATACCACTTGCAACCAATTATCGTTCAGCACATATTATGGTTAAATACTTTGAGAACAAATGAATAACACATTAGATAAACAATACCAAACGCTACTCCAAACCATTTTGGATTATGGTGTAGATAAATCGGATAGGACTGGTACAGGTACTAAATCCATCTTTGGTTACACTATCCGACATAATATGGAAGAAGGGTTTCCTCTACTCACCACTAAGAAGATGGCTATCAAAACTATGATGACCGAATTGAAGTGGTTTCTAAAAGGAGATACCAACATTAAGTATTTGGTTGATAACGGATGTAACATTTGGAACGGCGATGCATATAAGAACTTCTTAAAGTATTCAGTACCACATGACCATCAAGAAACAAAGGAAGAATTCATCAACAAAATCAAAACCGATGATGAGTTTGCTAAGAAGTGGGGTGAGTTAGGACCTATCTATGGTAAACAATGGAGAGATTGGACTGAATACTATGTTGAGAAATTAAATGGTGGTAATCCTATTATAGTTGAGAGAACTAAAGACCAAATCGAAACCCTTATCAACGACCTTAAAATAAATCCGAATTCTCGTAGACATTTAGTATCTGCTTGGAATGTTGGTGATATGGATGAAATGGTTCTACCACCATGCCATTATGGATTCCAATGTTATGTATCAGAAGGTAAACTATCCCTAATGTGGAATCAGAGAAGTGTGGATACATTCTTAGGACTACCATTCAACATTGCATCATATGGTACACTACTCCTACTACTATGTGAGGAGACTGGATATCGACCTGGCGACCTGATTGGTAACTTAGGCGATGTACATCTATATAGTAATCATATAGAGCAAGCAAAGGAACAACTCAGTAGAGAACCTGCTGTACAGCTTCCTGATATTATGTTGAACAATGTTGATGTGCTAAATGGTGAGTTTGATTATAGTATTCTATCTTATGAATGCCACCCACCAATTAAGGCACCACTAAGTAATTAAGTTATGAGTTTATTATTGTGGTTGACCATTGGTGCTTGTATTATGTTCTTTACGGAATGGATGGTAACAGAGGTACAAGATAAAGATGATGATTTTAGATTTAATATGTGGCATCGAATCGGTGGGATTGTATTCTGGCCGATGGTACTCTTTTGGATTGTATGGGGATTCATACAAGGATTCTTAGGAAAGTAAGACTTGGCAATTAAAACCTAACAACAATCATCGTAATGTAGTTGGTGTTATAGTTATCATGTCTAATACCCAAACCTATATGAGTATAATTACCTTCGATGGTATCTCTATGGCTCGGTGAGTTTATCCATGCAGATACTACATCATAAGCGTTGTTATAACCAAACGCAACGTTTTCACCAACAGCAACTGCACCATTATCGTTAAGTATTTCGGCTCTATCCGAAAACCCATCGTGGGAAATTGCTTGTTGTGAAATCATATAATTACAATGCTGAGCTGCTAGTGCAGATGTTAAGTTAGGTTCTTTTACTAATGGTGGTAATCCCTGTTCAATCCTATATTCATTTATATAGTTGACTACTTCATCACCCATTACCCAATCCGTATCTATTGATTGTAATTGCCAATTTTGTTGATATGCGTATTGTGGTTCGGCATATTCAATATGTTCACACCCTATGGTAACTAAACTCAGTAACAATATTAAAATTTTAAAGATATTCACAATTTACCTTTTATCGATTAAATTTACCCTTTATCGGTTATTTGTAGATAATTAGGGTGGAAATTAGCAATAGTATTAGTTTTTGAAATATATTCGATGAAATACACCACTCATCGAAAGAATCTAAAAGATTTAACAATTTCTTAACATTGGAAGTTTGTATAAGTCCCCTTTTTTTATTACTTTAGTACTGTAATCAATGAGAGATATAGTATGAAAAATTATCAAGCGATTTTAATGGCAGTGGGTGGTATCGGATTGGCTGTGGCTACGATGATGGGTGAACTTCAAAAGGTGATTCCATTTGCGGGTGTTGCCAATGAAATTGGATTCGCATTTATTGGAATGATGTTGGGTGTATTGGGTATTATGGCAATTGACTACCGCAAACTCATCAAAGGTTTGCTTTGAGTTGTTGATAAGTTGTTGATAACTTTAACAATTTTTTAACATTCAGAATTTGGATATATCCAAAATATTTATTACTTTAGTACTGTAATGATTGGGAAAGATAAAAAGAAACATATGAGAGATACAACGAAATATTCATCTTACTGGCTCCGTGATGGGTTGTTTGATGATGATGATACAATCTTGGATAAGGTTGAATCTAAACATTCTAATCTGATGGCTCTTGCAGCTTATAAGAAGGCCATCGGTAACTTTGTTAACATCGTTACCAACGATAATATTCCTGTTACCTTCGATGTACGTGGTGATAATTCCTATACTGATGGTAGGGAAGTAACCATCTCCGCTAAGATGGATGATAAGGATTTCGATTCTACCGTTGGGTTGGCATTGCACGAAGGTTCTCACATTAAGTTAACTGATTTCAATACTCTTCAAAAACTCCGTAATAGTGATATCGGGTTGAGTACTGATTACTATAAGAAGATTGCTGATAAACACTTTAATGGTGATGTGTGGTCGGCTCAGAGTTGGATTAGTGGATTGGTTAAAGATTTGTTGAATGTGATTGAGGACCGAAGAATCGATAATTACATTTACACTACTTCGCCTGGCTACAAAGGTTACTACCACGCGATGTATGATAAGTACTTCAACGCTAAGATTATCGATAAAGGACTTAAATCCTCTGAGTATCGTACTGAGGATTGGGAATCATATATGTTCCGTATCATCAACATCACCAATGAAAATCGTGATTTGGATGCATTGGCTCAGTTGCGTGGGGTATGGAATCTGATGGACTTACGAAACATCAACCGATTGACTTCAACTCAAATGTGTTTGGATTTGGCGGTTGATATCTTCCGATTGATTGAGGATTCACTTCCACCATCTGAACAACCTGAGCAAGGTGATGGTAATGGTGATGGAGAATCTGATGAGAATCAGCAAGAAGCTGGTGAAGGTGCCGGTGGTGGTGGTAATAACTCTGAAACCAATGGTACTGATAATACTGAAGGTCCTGAGAATGATGGTCAATCAAAGCAGGATTCGAATGGTACTGATGATTCCGATGGGGATGCTGATGGTGATGATGTGAAGAGTGGTCGTTCCTCTTACAATCCGAATGGTGCCGGTGGTGATGGTTCTAACAATGAAATCGCTGATAACAAAGTTAGTGGTGGTGAGGGAGAACTTTCTGACCGCCAGAAGAATCAACTTCAGAAAGCAATTGAGAAGCAAAAGAAGTTTCAGAATGGTGATACCACTAAGAAGAAAGTTTCTAAGGCTGAAGAGAAGAAGTTGGATTCTCTGACTAAGGCTGGTGTTGAGGAGAAGTTGGCTGGTAAGGATTATCAATCTGGCCGTTACTACCGAACCGATAAGCAGACACCTGTGATGGTTGTTCGTAACTTCAGTAAGAATCTCGTTGAGGCTGGGTTGCTTGATATGGTTAGTTCTTACTCCTATCGTGTAGATAGTAATGATGAGGCGGTTCGTAAGGGTATCACATTGGGAACTATTCTCGGTAAGAAGTTGAAGCTCCGTAATGAGGAACGTTCGTTGGTTACTCCTCGAATGAAGAATGGTCGAATCTCTGGTCGCTTGTTGCATGAGTTGGGTATGGGTAATACACAAATCTTCGACCAGACTGTGGTTAACAAACACAACCCCGCCTTTGTTCACATCTCTATTGATGCTAGTTCTTCGATGGGTGGTAAGAAGTGGACTAACTCACAAATCGCTGCGGTGGCAATCGCTAAGGCGGCTTCGATGACTACCAACCTTGATGTGGTAATCTCCTATCGTTCGATTCAGCATGGTGGTGGTAACCATAGTTCGGTTCAACCATTGATGTTGATTGCATATGATTCTCGTAAGGATAAGTTCTCTAAGATTCAACAATTGTTCAAATACCTTAACCCCTGTGGTACTACTCCTGAGGGATTGTGTTTTGAATCTATCCTTGATGATATTGTAAAGACTAACAAAGGAGTTGAATCGTACTTCATCAACTTCTCAGATGGGTGGCCTGGGTTCTCCAATAGTGATATTGACTATGGTGGGGAGGCTGCTGTTAAGCACACTGGCGCTCAGGTGAAGAAGATTCAACAGGCGGGCATCAAAGTTCTCTCCTACTTCATTGAAGAGAATAGTTATGGGTATTCAGCCATTGAGAATTTCCAACAGATGTATGGGAAGAGTTCTGAAGCTGTTGATGTTACGAATTTGATGGCTCTGACTAAAACATTGAACAAATTGTTCCAATAAACATTTAACAATTTGTTAACATTAGAAATTTGGAAAATTGAAAAATAAGTGGTACTTTAGTACTGTAAGATTGAGAGTTAAACATTAAACAACAAAACATTATGAAATCACAGCGATTTGTTTATTTGAAGGTTGAGCGTGTAGATGGCCAATTGATTTTGGTTGACTCGGCCGGAAAGAAGTTCTTGGTTCCTGAACTTAACGAAAAAGGAACATCCCTTTATAAGCGTGCTGTATCGGCCGCTAATAACCCCACTAAGTATTGTTTCAAAGCTCGTGTGAGTGGAAACCTTACTGAAGGTTCTGTGGAGTTTGGACGTAACCCTGGTGAGAAGTTCAATGGGGCTGAACCTGTTACAAACTTCAACCGACCTAATGGTGGTTTGGAACAATATGAGATGAAGGTTACTCCTCAGGCGGAAGTTGCTGAGAAGCCCGTTGAGGAGGATGTTCTTAACTTCATTCACAATGAGGCTGGTGGTTTGAAACCACAGATGCTCTTTATGAATCCTTTGAAGTGGAAGTACCTTATCCGTAACATCATCCGTGGTAAGAACATTATGATGACCGGACCAGCTGGTTGTGGTAAAACTATGGCGGCTAAGGCGGCGGCCAATTCGATTGAAGGTTACAATATGGAAATCTTCAATTTGGGTTCAACGCAAGACCCCCGAGCTACTCTGATTGGAAATACCCAATTCGATACGAAGCATGGAACGGTGTTCAATCCTTCTCCATTTGTGAAGGCCATTCAAACTCCAAACACTGTGATTGTGTTGGATGAGATTAGCCGGGCTCACCCTGAGGCTCACAACATTCTGATGACGGTGTTGGATGCCGGACAACGTTACCTCCGATTGGATGAGGCGGCTGATTCGCCTGTAGTGAAGGTGGCTGAAGGTGTTTCCTTCATCGCTTCCGCTAACATCGGTAACGAATACACTTCGACTCGCCAACTTGACCGAGCGATTGTTGACCGATTCACCATCATTGAGATGGATACTCTGACTGATGATGAGGAAACCCAACTCCTTCAGATGATGTACCCATCGGTTGATGCCGGAGTTCTCTCCAATGTGGCTAAGATTACTTCGATGACCCGAAACGATTTGAAGAAGGAAACTCCGACTCTTTCGAACTCCCTTTCAACTCGTACTGCGGTTGAGATTGGTTCTCTCCTCTACGATGGGTTCTCTTTGGCTGAGGCTGCTGAAATCACCATCTATCCTCTCTTCGATGATGCAGGTGGTGCTCAATCTGAACGAACGTTCATTAAGCAGTATGTTCAGAAGTTCGTTGGTTCTACTGAAGAAGAGAATCTCTTCAACGTTGAAGATACCAATGATGTAGATATTTCAAATCCTTTCTAAGTTTAATGTTTAATCTCTGAGGTATCCCCCCGAATGGGGGGAATCTCTTACCATTAAATTTGGATATATTAAAAATAATTTGTATATTGAAAATAAAATTATGAAGAGCAATAATGAAATTTGTAAAATGGTTATCACAGCCCTAAAGGATGATGGGTTCTTTGATAACGAATGGATTGATGAGAATAAGTTTAGACCACGATTCTACAACGCATCAACTAATGTAGAGTTCGGGAATGAAATTGATGGTTTACAGAAGCTACTATCAATTGCAGAGCAGGTATCCAAAGATATCATTCGTGAGAATATAGATGATACGTTGGGCGATTTGGTAGATAAGGGATTGATAAAAACAGTTACCACAGAAGATGGTGAGATTGCATATGAATTAAATAAAGAGTATGATGGAGAATAATAAATCAGACAATACAAATCTAATTCCAGATGATTACTGGAATTCGTTATCGGATGCAGAAAAAGATGCAATGGTTAAAGCAATCGATGAAGCAGAAGAGTATTTCCTACAGAATCCCGAAGAGTGGGATTTAATGGATGATGCATACTACGAAAGTATGCGTGACCGATTTGGTAAAGGGCCAGATGAGATTGGACCTCGCCAATTTAAAACCTATATGAATCGGAACATGCCGATTTGGGTGTTCGTAATGCCCGCCGGGCGGCAACATGATGGTGAGAACTTTGTAAGTTACTATCATGTGATTGCAGAAGATATGCAAGATGGTGAGGTGAATGGGGATTACACACTACTCTCAGAGCAAGATTTAGAATCTAAGTATAACATTAAGTATAACAATTAAAATCAAAATTATGAAGTATTACATTGCTAAGGTAAAAGTAATTATGACCGATGATAAAGGTCGCCAGAAAAAGAACATCGAACAATATTGTGTACACGCAGTATCAGTAACCGATGCAGAAACTAAGGTACACGCTGAATTCGCTAATGATGGTTTGGAGTTCGAAGTAACCTCTGTAATCGAAACTAAGATTCTAAAAGTAATCGATTAACATTGGGGTATGGAACTTGATAAGAAAGCATTTAAGCGGCTCAAAAACAAAGTTCTGAAGAAGTACCCTAATGCTTCTACACGGATGACTGAGGATGGTTTATATTTCGTTTCCGATGGTGCAGATAACAAACTATTGGAAGAGTATATGATACCACCACAGTCATCTGTTGCGGAGGCTTGGTATTGGATGGCAGAAACAATGAGAGTTAATCAGAACATCGAACGAACCCATCCCAATAGAATGGATATTGGAACGTTTGAGAAAAAGTTCAATCGTATTTCTCAAAGAAACCGACGGTAATATAGGTTCATTAAACTTTATTTTATATTTATTGACAACAAGTTCAACATATAAATTATTGTTAAAATGAAAAGATATTCAGGAAAGCCGAGAGGTAGAGTTAATATGGGTGGCGCGACCCATGACAAAGACAGAGAACGTTTGAAGAGTTTGGGTGAAAACTACAACTCAATTGATTTTGAGATGAGTGATAACCTTACAGAAGCAAACTACAAAGATAAATCGCAGCCTATTGGTACATTGGTGATTGGAAATCGTAATGTAGATTTGACTTGGTCTGAATGTAATAAGTTAATGCAGACGTTATCTGATGCTCAACTTATTCACAAACGTAGAATTCAAATGGGTTTGTTTCAGTAACAAACTAAGTAATGAAAGCATCTGATTTATTCAAAGAGTTAGGTTTAGGTGATGAGGAACTAAACGAAGCTAGGGAGTGGGTGAACTACAAACACTTCTCTGAGACTGTTCCAGATATCCTTACTCTGAATGAGTATTTAGAAACGATTTACAAACACATTGTTGAAAAAGATGCTAAGCCACATAAGTGGTTCTCCGAAAGGTATATGGTCGAACGTTACCTTTCATCTGATGTGGTGGTGGGTGATGAGTACATATCTAAATTTAATGAACGAGTTTCGAAAATAAAAGAACGTACAAATCAGCTACCACCACATATAACAGAGTTCTTCAATCTAATGGAGAACACTATCATCACAAAGAAGCGAGCACTCCCAAAGGAATGTTTGGTATTTCTCAACGAATTGTATAAAGGAAAGTAATAACGTTAACTATTTATAACAGGATGAGTTTACATTATATAGATGAACCATATAGAACAAAGATAGTAGATATATTATCGGATAATGCTGATAGCGAGATTCTCTATCAAAGATTAAAGGTGTATCTAATTAGCGAACCTTATTTCAAACACTTCACAAGCGAACCCGCTTGGTTGACAAAAGAGATTATCAAAGATTTTAAAAAGGGAGATGAAAATGGCGAATTCTGAATATTGGGATGAATCGGAGTTCAACTTCTTCAGTACATTGGAAGATGTTGATAAACTACTATACATCTATGATTTGATGATTGGTGAGTTCGTATATGAATACGAAGGTAACGATGGTTCGCTTGAATTTGATTTTGAACCAGAAGATGAACTCCAAGAGAATCGAATTGATGTTAGAATGGAATTCATCCGTGATGAAGTTTCTGATAAGATTGTTCTTTCAGGTACGACACTTTCTGTTTTAGAGAAAGTAGCGACTGATTTAATGTTAAATGGTATGTTACTTATGAATCGTACAGTTGAGTTTACCAAATTTGAACCTTGGGAAGTTCAACTAAGTTATGACCTCATCGGTAATACCAGTCCTATATCTGTAAACTGACAATCTGTCATATCAAACTAAGTTAACCTGACAATATTTCCGAAATATCTAATTGGTATAAGATTGGTAATATAAGAAGTATATGTGTTAACTAAATTAGGAGAGATATGTTTTTACAACTACACAAAACAATGTTAGATGATTTATTTGATTTGCAAGAGCGAATCGTAAGAACCGAATCGAAATCTGCTATGAAGATTGAAGATGATACTTTGATTATGAACTTCGATGTTCCAGGGTTCTCTAAGAAGGACTTTAAGATTACAGTAGAAGATACCACATTAGTTATTGATGGTACTACTGAAACTCGTAAGTTCTTTAAGAGTTACAAACTTCAGAAGGATTGGGATATCGCTAAGATTGAAGCTAAGGTTAAGGATGGAGTCCTCACCATCGATATTCCAAAGCGTGAAGAGAAGAAAGCAAAGTTGATAACTGTTGATGTTAAGTGATTGTGCTAAGTAAAGAGATTCTCAATGTATCGGATAAGTTATGGATAGTACAGCGTAAAATTAGGATAGACCACAATCCAGTTGTAGAGGTATGGCGGCGCCATTTGCGTTCGGATAAAGTTTTTAAGAAAGAACCCTACTATTATTTTTGTGAAGAGATTGTGGATGTAATTCCGATAGAAGAGAATTAACAATTATTTAACAGAGGGGGGCTTGTATAAGTCCCCCTTTTTTCGTACATTTACATAGTAAACAAAAGAACAAATTATGGGAAATTTAGGATACGCTTGTATCAATATGACGCTTGGTAAAAAAGGTATTACCACCAATCGTGGTATGATTAAACGAACCTTCTTAGAGAAGGGGATTCCATATGCATCTGAACTCAGTATTCAGAACGTAAGGGATTTAATTGAGATTATCAAATGGAACGAACAGAACGATATTAAGTTCTTTAGAATGAGTTCTAATGTGTTCCCCTGGTCATCTGAGTATCCACTATCATCATTACCCCATTACGAACGTATTAAGAATCTATTGGCTGGTGCTGGTAACTTGGTTGATAAGTATGGTCATCGTATCACATCCCACCCTGGCCCATTCAATGTATTAGTATCACCCAATGAGAACGTAGTTAAGAATACCATCACAGACCTTTCTATACATGGTGAGGTGTTTGATATGATGGGGTTATCTCGTACTCCTTACAACAAACTAAACATCCACTGTAATGGTGTGTATGGTGACAAACAATCTGCTATGGATAGGTTTTGTAAGAACTTTGAGAGGCTGCCTGAATCCGTACAAACACGTTTGACTGTAGAGAACGATGATAAGGCTAGTATGTACTCAGTAAAAGATTTGATGTACATACATGAACGTATTGGTATTCCAATTGTGTTCGATTACCACCACCACAAATTCTGTACAGGTGGGTTAACTGAAGAAGAAGCTCTCAAACTTGCTGCTAGTACTTGGGGTGATATCAAACCAGTTGTTCACTACTCTGAGAGTAAATCACTACATGAGAATAATGAATCGATTAAACCACAAGCGCATTCAGATTACATCTCTGAAACAATTAATACTTATGGTCTTGATGTTGATGTAATGGTAGAAGCCAAAGCTAAGGAACTAACGATTTTGGAATACAAAAGAGTTAAGACACAGTAGGTGGTTTGGCCTGGTTTAGTATTAATTCTAAATATTTCAATATTTATATTCAGGGGTTATGGGGTTGGTAACAACCTCATTCTTCTTATAAAAGAATTTGTAATAAATACAATTCAGGAAATTAGTAAAGTGTAAAATATGAGATTTTTTAACAAATTTTTTTCAAGAAGGTTCTGGTTCGGTATATTGATGGTACTATCAACCTTATCATTGGCAGCAACCGCTGCGTACTACTCTGTGTTTGGATTGAGTTCATTATTCGCTGGTGCTAAAACTGAGGTAATTATTATGGCATCTGCATTAGAAATTGCTAAACTAATAGTAGCATCATACCTACATAACAATTGGAAAAAGATAGGTGGGTTACTTAGAGTTTATCTAACAATGGGTGTGGGTATCCTAATGATTATAACATCAGCAGGTATCTATGGATTCCTAACATCAGCATATCAAACTACCGCAGACCAACTAACGGTTGTTGAAAAACAAACCGAAGTGATTGATATGAAACGTACTCGATTCACAGAGCAGTTAGATGGGTATAAGGTTGAACGTACTCAACTTAACCAATCTATTTCAGAACTTACTAAAGGATTATCTAATAACGTTATTCAGTACAAAGATTCTGAGACTGGTGAGATTATTACTACAACATCATCATCAACTCGCAGAGTGTTAACTGAACAATTGAACGATATGAAATCTCAACGTACTATCGTATCCGAGCGCATGGAAGTTCTAACCGATTCAATCACTAAATTAGATTTACGGATTTTAGATTTAGAATCAAACAACGAAGTTGCAGCTGAGATTGGACCACTTAGATATATGGCTGAGATTACGGGTAAACCAATGAGTATTATTGTTAACTGGTTTACTCTATTGATTGTGTTTGTGTTCGACCCACTAGCCATTGCTATGGTTATTGCAGTTAATAAGTTTATTGGTAAGGAAGAAAGTCAAGTAAATGAAACCGAATACTTGACTTCTTCTAAAAAAAACAAAGAACGTTTAGATAAAGCGATAAACGAAGTAAAGGATTGG
>Ga0181599_1002966_pt1 | contig 14787 bp, 16 predicted proteins | sample 041ome_3_FD_148658 | JGI IMG/M metagenome (GOLD analysis project Ga0181599, IMG submission 148658) | Coastal salt marsh microbial communities from the Groves Creek Marsh, Skidaway Island, Georgia - 041405US metaG (spades assembly) | ecosystem: Environmental > Aquatic > Marine > Intertidal zone >...
ATCGGAATTAGACTCTAAGCCCAAGTAGAAAAAGTAGTGAGATCCTTACTTAATATGTACAAATCGTTATTGATTGATATGAAATAAACAATTTAGTCTTGTCACATAATTTGAAGCAAAAAGACAACTTAGCCCCAAATCAAAATGAAATTAAATACAGTACGAAAATTTTATTTTCTTTCAAACATAGGATCTCATATATAATCAAACCGCATGGTGAGAAAGAAATTATTCACCTTCATTAGACTACAAGAAATTATTAATTGCGGATAAATAAAGTTATATTATAAAAACACTTGGTATCAATTCGGCAATAATAAATACTATTTAAAGTTAAATTTGCCAATATTTATTTTCATAAGATTGTACATCTATGATTTTTGTTATCAATTAGCCGTGAAGTTTATATTTTACCGTACTTTAATTTTTAGGCTTAAAGCGGTCAATAATCTTTTGTTTTAAACTGGGCGGCAATGATTTCTCCTCATCAGTTATTTCGTATTTTAATAAATTAAAATTCTTCATGCTTTCTAAAAAATAACTTCCCTCCTCGCTATTGCGAACAAACTGCATATGTTTAGCGATATCTTCATCCTGCAAGGAGGCAAATTCATAAAAGTCAAAACAGCGATTGATAGGTGCATCTTTTTTTGCATCAAATTTGTCTGGCCTAATCGCCAATGCACCTATTTTTTTAAATTTAAAATCTTTTTTGATAATCTCTACCAAGCTCCAGTCAAGCTTTGTTAGGTTGTCCTCATTGTCAATAATCAAATATTTATGGCATTCATTTTTTGAATCGCCGCTCAAATCTTTAAAAGTGGAATTTTTTATTTGTTGATTTATTATTGTTAGCAGCTCCGGGCCACTTAAAGAGTCAAAAATAAGAATTTGCAATTCAAACTGATTCTTTATCAGATCAACTATAACTTCCTTATAATATGAAGATAAATTCTTATCTTCCGAATAAAGCATGATAAAGCATATATTTTCCTCTAATTTTTTTACAATATTAGAAATTATATCTTCATGCTCATTTTTTAAATAATAAGGTTTTCCGTCAACAATATTTGAAAGCGATGCTTTCTGTATAGATTTTATTTTTACACTTTTTGGTAATATTTTTTTTGTGGCGGCTTTCTTCCTAACTCTTTTTTTTGCGGGCAATTTTTGGCTAGCTGCTTTTTTATCAACAGCCTTTTTTAAAGCATCTTTTTTTTCTAAGGCAGCGCCTTTCTTGGTTGTTGCAATTATTTTTTCTGAGGGCATTGTTCCCCCCGAAGTTTTTTTCTCAATCGCAGATTTTTTTTTCGGTTGTTTTTTTTTGATTACAGGACTATTTTTATTCATAAAGCACCTACAAAGCACTTATAAAGCATCGATGACATGCTTAAAAGGAGAGTATTTAAAAACATATTTTTCACTTATATGATGTTTCCATTCTCATCAAATTTAAGATCGTCTGGCACATTAATTGTAGGCTTGATTGGCATTTTACCTTTGGAGGAAAAGTCATTTAATCTAAATACAAACGCTATAACTTCGGCTACGGCCTCAAACAATTTCTGCGGAATTTGATCTCCAATGTTGGTTGTAAAGAAAAGGGCTCTTGCTAATTGAGGTTCCTCAAAAATATGTACTCCAGCATCTCCTCCAATTTCTCTAATTTTCTTGGCCATGAAGTCAGCGCCTTTGGCAACCACTATTGGAGCGGAATTAGCATCTAATTCGTATATCAACGCAACAGAAAAATGCATAGGATTTGTTATAATCACATCGGCTTTTGAAACTTCATCCAGCATTTTAGCCATTGCAATTTCTCTTTGTTTTGACCTTATCCGTTGTTTAACCTCAGGATTCCCTTCAGTTTCTTTCATCTCATCTTTAATTTCTTGAATAGACATCTTAAGCTTTTCTTTAAACAAATACATCTGAAGGGGGACATCGATAATAGCTATGACTAACAAAGATAGGGACATAACCAAGAACCCTGCACCAAGAATTTCTAGTCCCTCTTGTGGCGCAAGATATACATCTTTTAATGATAATGAAAACAGCTCTGTAGAATAATAAAATATGAACAATCCTGCAGTACTAGCTATTAATATTAACTTCAATATCCCTTTAATAACTTCAGAAAATGATCTTTTCCCAAAAATTCTTCCAAGCCCACTAATAGGGTTTAATTTTGATAATTTAGGCATAAAACCTTTAACTGAAAAACCAATTCCGCCTACCATGAGAGCAGCACCAATTGCTAAAAACAAGGTGGTTATAAAAATAGGAGTAATAAATAGAAAGGAATTAAGAGTTAATTCTGATATTTTTTTTGCAAGTCCTTGCTGGTTTCTTATAACACCTTCATCAAATGTGAATGATTTTTCAAATATTTCTAAAAGATTTGAGGCGATTGTGCCACCAATAATAAAAAGCAAGATTGCAACAGCAATGGTTAGAATCGCGACTGAGAGCTCTTGCGATCTTGCAAACTGGCCTTCTTCTCGAGTTTTTTCCAGTTTTCGTGCTGTAGGCTCTTCAGTTTTGTCACTTGTATCACTCATTCATATCTTCCATGAATTGTAAAACGACTTCAAAAGAATTATCCCAGAATTGAATTACCCTACCAATTATATTAGGTATAGCGAGTAATAATATTATAAATCCAATTATAATTATGATAGGAAAACCAACGGAAATTATATTTAAAGATGGCGCGGACCTTGTAATCATTCCAAGACCAATATTAATCAAGAGAACGGAGATGAGGATTGGTAAGGCTATTACAAGCCCACCTAAAAACAAGAAGGGTGTCCACTCTATTAAATAGCTATATGCTATGTTTAGATCGATAGTCGTTCCAACTGCAATTATTGAAAAGCTCTGCAATATAATACTAATAATAATTAAATGACCATCCATTGTGATAAATATCAGCGTAGATAAGACGATTAGAAATTGAGATAGTAGTGGAACGCTTCCAATCGATGGGTCCACCATATTTGCCATGCCCAAACCAAGAGAATTCGAAATAGCCTGACCAGCTATTGTGATTGCACCATTAATAATCATAAACAAAAAGCCAGAAAATGTTCCTATAAATATTTGAATAAATATTTGATTTACAAGCTCATCCAACGGCAGATTTACAGGGTTAAAATCTATGAGATTAATTGCCAGCAATGTGACAATGAATGAAATCGCAACTCTAATTCTAACATTTATCGCCTCCAAAGCGAAAAATGGAGCCACTAAGAAAAATGATGAAATACGTGTAAAAGGCAGAAGGAAAAGATAAAACAAATCAGTGATTTGATCGATTGGAAAATTCATTATTGAAGATACAAGGGAATATCTTGAAGTAAATTCTGAAAATGATCCACAAAAACAGAAATTTGCCAATTACCGATCAAAAAGACAAGGACGACAAGCACAATAAGTTTAGGTATGAAGCTTAGTGTCATTTCCTGTATCGATGTTGCTGCTTGGATCAAGCCAATCACTAAACCTACAACTAAAATACTCAAAAGCAGTGGGCCTGCGACGTAAACAGCTACCATAAGGGCATCTTGTGTTACAGAGATTACATCACTTGCATTCAAACTATAACTTCCAGGTATTAAAGTGAGAAACTCGAGGTTAAAGACTGCATTATCAATATCCACCCGTCAGCCAAAACAAATAACATAAGTTTAAACGGCATAGAAATCATCATAGGCGAGAGCATCATCATTCCCATTGACATAAGAACGCTCGCAACAATTAAGTCAATAATAACGAATGGGATATATATTAAAAAACCTATTGTGAATGCAGTCTTTAGCTCAGATGTCATGAAAGAGGGAATGAGTATATTGAGAGGCACTTCTTCTGCATTGTCAGAATACTCGAATTCGCCAATTTCTGAGAATATAATTAAATCATCTTCTCTCGTCTGAGTGATCATAAATTCTCTTAAGGGGCTCTCTGCGATATTTATAGCTTCTTGAGCAGAAATTTCTTCATTGACATAAGGTGTATACGCATCTTCGTAGATAGAATTAAAAATTGGTGACATAACGAACAGGGTTAAAAATAATGATATACCTATAAGTACAATATTTGGTGGTGTCTGCGCTGTTCCTAATGCCTGTCGCAATAAAGACATTACAACTATTATCCTTATAAACGATGTCATCATAATTAATAACGATGGCAATAAAGTCAGAGCTGTCATTAAGACAAGCACTTGGAGGGTGAGGCTATACTCAGAAACACCAGATGGGTCATCTGTTATATTAAGTATAGGTAAACCTTGCTGTGCAAAAGCTAACGTGGGAGTGAGGATAATAAATATTAGTGGCCCTAAAATAGAAAGGGCAAAGAGGATTGGTTCTTTAAATTGAATTGATCTTATGAGGCTACATGTTTTAGGCATATTTTGGTTATACAAGCTCGATATGATCTATTTGTGTACCGGATATTATAATCAGTATCTCTTTTGTATCAATTGATATAAGTATTATCTTATTTTGATTATCTATTAGTATCTTATCTAGAACTTTTAACCTCTCGCTTTCTGAGACCATAAACCCACTTTTCTTCTTTATAAAATATAATGAAGAAAGAAGAAAAAATATGACTATAAGAAATGAGACAACAACTCTTGCTAGACTTGTAATTTCCATAGATATTCCTAGATATTAGTGAATATTCTTTGTTATTACTGCGCTTTTATGGAATCCAATCTGGCACTTTTAGGGACTATCTGGGTTAATCTTATTCCATATTTTTCATTTACCAGGACAATTTCACCCTGAGCTACTAGCGTATTATTGACCATTAGATCTAATGGCTCTCCTGCTAACCTATCAAGTTCAATTACGGATCCTTGCGTCAACTTCACTAGCGCCTTAATTGGAAGAGATGTCTTTCCGACTACAACTGATATTGAAATGGGTATATTTTGTAATAATTCACTATCTAGATTAATCTGTTCAAAAGGTAGATCCTCATCTTCATTAACCTGACCACTATTTATCAGAACATCTTCTTTGTCATCAATTTTTGCCATAATTTACGCCCAATATTATTCCTTCGCATTACCTATTAGTTTTACTGCAATATTATCTTCTATTTGTCCAACTTCACCTAAATATAAAAGCTTTCCGCCAACACTAATTTTTGCGCGATCATAGTAATCAAACTTAATAACTTGGTTTTTCTTGAGACTTAAAAGTTCGCTAAAAAGTAACTCAAGATCTCCCACCGTAACTGATGTTTCTAATTTAATGTCTTCACAGGCATCACGCAAGTCATTCATCCACCTAGTAGACTGTTCATCTTCATCATCATTCGTTTGAATCCTACTTCTAAGCTGCTCTCTTATTGGTTTTAGCAAGGAAAAAGGCTGAATTATTTGTATAAAACCAGTTTCATTATCACCCAAGGTAAAATCAAACCGGCTTTGAACCATAAGTTCATTATCATCTGCAATCTGAGCAAAAGCTGGGTTGACCTCTTGCCCTATTTTTTGAAAATCAACATGAATTATGGGAGACCACGCCTCCTTAAGAGATGCTAAAATAATATTCATCAAAAGCCCAATAATCGTATCTTCAGTGGGCGTAAAAATACGAGTTGCGGCTAAATTTTCTAGACTCTTACCAAATCCTCCAAAAAAACTATCTAGTGCAGAAAATATTATTTTTGGCTCAATTATAACAAGGCTCATTCCCCTTAAAGGATCCATTCGTACCGTGCTTATGGCTAGTGGAGCTTTCAAACCAGCAGTGCATTCGCCAAATGTTTTTATCTGTAATTTATTCGTAGTAATTCTGGGAGTTGTCCTCAAAACTTCAATCAAACCCATCCTAATCTGCCTTGCAAACCTCTCATTCACAAGGTCTACAGCAGATTGATTGAAGCCCAAAGAGCTGTCTTCTTTTGCTAAATCATGTGAAACAGCAGATGATCTGCCAGACGGATTTATGATCGAATCCATTCCATTCTCAAATATTGAAGATAGCTCTTCAATTTCCTGAGGAGATAGATTATCGTTTTTTTCGTTTAATTTATCAGTCATAGCAATGGCTACTGTACTAAGAATTCTGTAAAAAGAACTCTCTCAACGCCTCCAAATCCCTCTACAAACTCTAGCTCTGCATTAATAACTACAGCCAGCTCTTCGCCAACTCGCTGCCTAAAGTCTTCCTCGAGGGTATCATCCTCAGTGATAAAAGATAAATGTTCGAGAATTGCGGATCTAACAGCAAGCTCATGTTTAACTATGTTATCAATTACTTGCTGATCATAATGAGTACTAATAGTTAGTCCAAGCTGCATTACCTTCCTAGAGTTCAAGACATTAACCGTAAAAGTTTGACCAAATTGGTGATACAAGGTATCGAGTCTTGTAGATCCAGGAACCTCTAGCAATTGAGGAAGGCTTGAATCATCAGAGCTTGTATTAGTAATAGAATTATTAGTTTGCCCACCACCTTCCAGCGATGCTAATCTAGCTTCAAGATCTTCATTCGTTGCCAGTACACCCGTATAAAATAATACACTAAAAATAATACCTATTAACAAAAGTACTGCTAAAAAAACCACACCGCCAATAATTATAATTTTGCGTTTTGAGCGTACATTTTCTTCCGCACCAACTATTTCTTCTGCCATGATATCACCTAATAATTTGTAGTCTAAACAGTGTTAAACAAGCTTATCAATATTGTAAGGACTTATAGGATCGATTCTTACATTTGCTTCGTCAACCTCTTCCTTTAGCATTAAATCTTGCTCTTTATTACTTAATTGGTCAGATTCCGCACGATCCATTAATTGCTTTTGTGATTCCCCACCATAATTTTCTTCATTCAATGAAATATTAAGCTCTATTGAGTTGAGATTACTAATGTTATTTTTAAGAGAAGACGCATTTTCCTTCAAAATTTCAGCTGTGGTTACATTTTCACTTATCAAATTTATCTTGATTCCATGCTCCTCAGAATATTCTATATTAACTTCCAAAGAACCAAGATTTTCAGGATGTAGGTTGGTTGTAAATTTATATGTCCCTTGAGCGCTTGATTGCATCAGCCCTGTAACTGAAGATGAAATATTTTCTACAAATTTTCCAAATATATTACGTGGAGATAAATCTCTACCTTCTTCAGATACGGTTCCTTCGCTAACGAATTTTGTCAAGTCAAGTACATTGTCTTTATGCACCAAATAATCAACATATTTTGAAGCATGAAGATTTGAAAGGGGCTCGTTCGAACTACTGGAAGTTCCTGCTTGATGTGCGTCGTTAACATCAAATGAATTTTTTTCAAACTCCTGAACAACTCGTTGAGAAGCTTGCATAGCAACATTTGTTGATGTTTTCGAAGTTATATTATTTTCAATATTCTTGTTTTCTACAATAACTTCAATCTCATCTGTAAATTCTTCATTTATTTTATGAGTTCTGCTATTAGCATTTAAACCACTTTTAGTAAATTTTTCTGATTTTGATATTTTATTAGAAATTTCTAAATATTTTTCTGCATTACTGTTTAAAGGGTGGTCGCCCGCATTTCCATGGGCAACGTTTTGAGACGCTATTCTGTTGGACATTTGAATTTCATTGCCATGATTTACGGCGCCTGAATTATCATTGCTGTCTTGGCTGCTGTGATTATATTTTTGATAAAATCTATCATAAGAGACAATCTTACCCTGTAGAACTTTATCATTGCTACTCATTGAATTTGTATTTGCAGTAATCCTGTCAACTATAGAATCATTAGAATTCGAATTTTTAATAGCTATTTTGTTAGTTGATTGATCAATATTTGATTCTATTAAATTTGTTTGGTCTGCATTATCTGTATGAATAGAAGAATCTTGAAAATTATATCCAAGTAATATTGGTCTTTTATCGTTTAAACTTTTTATTATGATTTTAGGGGTATTCACTAAGTTATCTTTTTTAAATTCTTTGTTATCGAGGTTGGTGAGCGCTTGTCCCAAGTCTAATTTGGGGTATCCAGGCGCAGTACTGTCTTCACCAAAATGAATATGATCTTCATTAACAAAATCAGTTCGGATCTTAATTTCATCAGTTTTATCTAAATTTGTTTCTGAAGAAGTTGAAGAATCTCCTCTATCGAAAATAGTTGATAGATCTGCAGAAGGGGGACTAATGGGGACAACCCTAGTCTTTTCTTCCGAGCTTTCAGCCAGAGCAGATAAGATATTTTGATTGAAAGTAACTGATTCCCTGTCATCAGAAGTCAATGAAAGCGGTAAAGATTTGCCACTTGTTGCCACTTTTTCCGGCAAGCCATGTGCTTCCTTTAGCTTGAGTGTATTTTCTAAAATTTCTGAAAAAAGAGACTCGTTAGCATCATTTCCTTTATTATCAGTTACTTGGGAGGATATATTAGATACAATGTCTATAACATCATATTTATTAGTCGCATCTATTTTCATTTTTTGTTTTCTGCTTTACATAAAAAAATTTATAATTCTTAATACAAAGCAATATTCATTCCAAGTATGAATCTAGTAGTTAGAATTTATCTATCATGTATCCTCTTAAAGCAATTTCTTCAAATTCATTATTTAAACCTTTTTCTTGTTCTGCTGATTGTACCTTTAAAGAGTTCTCGTGGAGTTTTTCAAATTTGTATAGCTCTATTTTTTGCCTGCCTATTATCTTAGAGATATTATTCATTTTATTTTGATAGTTACTTTGCACCTTACTGAGACTTTTTTTTGCATCAGTTAGTTTGTTTATCATATCTACTCTATTTTTATATAGTAGAAAGCTAGGTTCTACATCAATATTTTTAATACCGTAAATATATTCTTTTATAATCTTGTCTATATTTTCAATTCTAGAATTTAAATTTTTAATTTCAGAATCATAACTATCTCTCGCTAATTTTAAAGATTCAATTATTGATGTCTCTTTTTGTGCAAGTGTCTGCCAAATTTTTAAATTAGACATTTGAATCCATTATATTAATAAGATTTTCCATGGAGTCATTAAATAGTACTTTTTCATGACTATCCTGAACTAAGAATTTATCAATTTCTGATTTTATTTTTATCGCCATATCAATTTCCTTATCAGACCCCGCTGCGTAGGCACCAACCTGAATCAAATCTTCTTTTTGCTTATATAATGTCCAATATTTTCTAAGTTTTTGGGAATATGTAAACTGCTTTGCATTTAATAATGTCGAAGCTAGTCGAGATATTGAACCCTCTAAATCAATCGCAGGATAGTGAGCCGAGTCCGCTAAAGATCTTGAAAGCATTATCTGCCCATCTAGCGTTGCCCTTGATAGGTCAACTATAGGATCATTTTTATCATCACTTTCAGCTAATACTGTATAGAAAGCCGAAATTGAACCATGATTGTTTTTACCCATTCCGGCTCTTTCTATTAGCTTTGGTATTAAACCAAATACTGATGGGGTATAACCCTTAGTTGTGGGCGGCTCCCCAGTAGCTAATCCTATTTCCCTTTGCGCATGCGCTACACGAGTAAGACTGTCAAAAAGAAGTAAAACTTTTTTACCACGACCAGCAAAATACTCAGCTATTGCATGACTATATTTTGCAGCTTTAATTCGCATTACCGACGATACGTCTATTGGTGCCGCTACTACGATTGATTTCTTTAAACCATCTTCTCCAAGAGTATTCTGTATAAATTCCTGTACCTCTCTACCCCTTTCTCCAATTAACCCAATTATGACCACATCGGCATTGGTATTTCTAGCCAACATACCTAGAAGTACGCTTTTACCTACACCAGACCCTGCAATTAGGCCAACCCTCTGGCCTTCACCAAAGGTTAATGCTGAGTTAATAGCTTTTACTCCGGTATCTAAAATATCTTTTACCTTACCTCGCTCCAATGGATTTATAGCCTGCCCATCTAAAGCCACTGTATGATCGAAATTTATAGGGCCCTTATTGTCGATCGGATTCCCTTGCCCATCGATCACTCTACCAATTAGCTCTTCTCCTACTTGACAGTCGGAATCATTCTTTAAAATCCTAACTAAACTTCCTGGTTTTATCCCATCTATTGTCTGCAAAGACATTAAATAGGTTTTTGACTCATTAAAACCAACTACCTCAGCATCTATATATTTATCTTTACCATTTTTTACATGTATCTGGCATTGAGCTCCTATTTCAACTGACAACCCTATTACTTCAATTGTAAGCCCTACAACCCTGACAACCTTTCCTACAATTATTGGTACCGAGCAAGACAGGTAATCTGTTATATCTAACAGTTCTTCAGCAAAGATATTTTGATAATTAAGGGTGTTCATAAATTCTTTTTAGGTGCTAATATATTTTGCACTATCTGATCTATTCTATTATTTTTCATACTTTCGATGTTCTTATCGCCAAGCGTAATTTTTACACTACCCTTTTCAAGACGATGATCTGGAATTACATTAAGCTTTTCATTTTTAATGTGTCTTTTAATAAATATTTCTTCTTCAGGATTTAAATATAAATTTATTTTTTCTAATTGATAATCATCATATTCTTTTAAAATAGTGCTAATAATTTTTTCGATTGACCTTTTACTTTCCTTTAACTCGATATGCATAATTGACTCTATAGCTTTAATGATTAAACTTTTCATTGGCTCATAGAAACTTTCAACATCGGCATTATTTTCTTGGATTTTACTAATGATATTGTCTAGGATTTCAATCTTTTGATTAAACTCATCTTCTTCGTTATTTTTGCACTCGTTATATCCTTGTAAATATTGTTCTTCACCATATTTTATATATTCCTCTTCTGAATATATTTTGCCTTGATGCAGATCTTTTTCTTTTTTATCATCATCTATTTGGCTTGTTTTTATATCAATATCTCTTTTTAAATCTGATGAAATCTCCATTTCCTCATCTACAATATTTTCATCAAGCAATATCGTTGCAGCTAAATCCTTCTCAGCTTCAAATAGATCAATTTTATTAATTTCTTCGTCTTCCTGTTCTCCCTCATAGTGCAAGTTAGAAACAGGCTCAACATTAGGGGGCGACCACGCCTTAAAGTGGCCTTTTGTCTTTTCTGATTTAAAATTCAATCCAGCAACAAAATCACCCTCTTGGATTTTTCTAAGCCCAGACATTTCGTCATGTTGAGTCATATCAGACAAAATCATCACCCCGACCTGCTAAGACAATTTCACCTGCATCTGATAATCCACGAGCAATCCGCAAAATATCTTTTTGGGCCTCTTCTACATCACTTATTCTAATTGGACCCTTATCTTCCATCTCATCTAGAAACATTAATCGAGCTCTTTGGGACATATTCGAAAGGAATTTTTCTTTAACAGTTTCTGCTCCACCCTTCAATGCCGTCATAAGTAGGTCACTATCAACACTTCTCATTAATGTCTGAACGCTTCGATTATCAAGCCCATCAAAGTTTTCAAAGGTGAACATATTATCTTGGATTTGATTTGCCATTTCATCATCTATACTCGAAACCCCTGTTAAAATAGCACCTTCCATATCTGTTTTTGTATAGTTCATGATTTTGGCAGCATGCTTGATACCCCCAAAGCTTGATGCTTTAGCTGTAGAGCTGGAAGAAAATTGTTTCTGCATTACTGCTTCTAGTTTGTTCATCGCATTGGGATGCACAGTTTCTAAAGCTGCAACCCTATGAACAACTTCTGCCCTTATGTCTGCTGGTATAAAATTCAACACATCTGCAGCGATATCATAATCTAAGACAGAAAGTATAATTGCTATGATTTGAGGATGTTCATCGATTACCATTTCACCAATCGATCTTGCGTCCATCCATTGCAAGATATCTAGCCCCTTACTACTTGAGCCAGGCATAATTCTTCCTAAGACAGAGGCCGCTTTATCATCGCCTAAGGCTTTAGTAAAAACGTTAGTTACATAATCCCTAGCACCTAACCCAATGTTTGTTTGTTTTTTAATAGTCTCTACAAAATCGTCGAGAACTACATTTACTGCCTCTTGCGAAAGATCTGAGACACTTACCATCGTGGAACCGAGATTTTGAACTTCTCTGGGTGACATGAAAGTTATTATCTCAGACGCTTGTTCCTCACCAAGCAGTAATAAAATTACAGCTGCCCTCTCAGATGGACTAAGAAGTTCCATGGTTTTTTCTACTTCTGCTGACTCAGCTAATTGTTCCTGAGTTTTTGGTATATCGGCCATATCAGTATTCCTTAATTTCTTGGGGCATTAAGCATTTTCTTAAGAAGACTGGCCACTCGTGAGGCATCTTCCTCAACAAGCACTCTAACTATTGCCACCTTGTCATCATAGGTATTAGCAGTATCAAACATGTCAGCCGTAACATTTGTCTTTCGTGGTTTCAGTCTGGCCTTAATATCCGCCAATGTTTCGCCTGTTTCTTCTGCTCTCTCAAGCATCTCTTTCTCTGTACGTAAAACTCTTCCACCGTCAATCACGCCTCCATCTTCAAGTGGGATCTCTTCTTCGTCTAGAGTGTCAATTTCATCTTCTGAATCTGCGCCAAGCATTTTCTGTTTTGAATCTCCAGCATCCCCTTTAGACTTGGTCTTAATTTTCAAAGGAACTCCAAGCATTCCATACACTACAGGCCTCAAAACCATCAGCGAAAATATAATAAAGAATATAAAGATAGTAACTAATTTTATATAATCGATATACAGTTCATTCTGATACCATTGAGTTTCAACCACCTCTTCTTCTGCAAATTTCGAAACAAGCACCATCACATTATCGCCCCTTGTTTCATCAACACCAGTCGCCCTTGCGACTAACATCTGCAAATTTGTGGTATCAATATCCTGTACGCCTTCATTGATTAACTCGTTCTCATCAAGAAAAACTTTTTCATTAATTACAACTGCCACATTAATACGAGTAATATTACCAGAGGGGTTTTTTTGGTATTGTATTTCCCTGTCAACCTCATAATTCCTTGTAGTTTGACTACTAGTAATGTTAGAGATTTGATTTTGTGCCTGACCATTGTCTATCTCTGTTAAATTAGTATCAGCTGGAGCTACGTTTGTTGCACTCCCAGGAATACCCTCAGCCGCTGTTGAGCTAGACAGATCCTGCAATAGCATTTCAGAACGTGTTCTAGGACCGTTCCCGCTCCTATCGAATAGTTCTGATGTCGATTCAAATTCTGTAAAATCTAATGCTATGTCGACATCAGCTCTTATATTTTCTGGCCCGTATACTGGACCTAGCAGACCTAATATTTTTGACTTATATTCTTCTTCTAAATTTCTTTTAAATTCTACCTGCTCGTTTGCCTCGATGAGGCCGCTTTGTTCTCTATTTGTTAATAATGTTCCAAGTTGGTCAACAATCGAAACATCATCAACTGAAAGATATGGAACACTAGAGGCTACCAAATTCACTATTGCCTGAACCTGTGAAGGACTTAATATTCTACCCGGCTGAGTTTCGACAACTACAGAGGCCTTTGCAGGCTGTCTATTTCTTATGTATGAGCTTTGTCTTGGCGCTGCAAGATGAACCCTTGAACTTTTCACAGAAGATATTCGCTCAATGCTTCTTGATAATTCTGATTCTATAGCCGCAATATACTGTGCCTGCTCCATAAACTGGCTTGATGTTATCGATGAAGCATTGACCAATGCATCTAATGACTGGGTACTACCGTCCCTTGGCAAACCATTTGCGGCCAGCAACATCCTGGCTTCATAATATTCATTTTCATCTATGAGCAAGACGCCATTATTCCTGTCCAAAGATACATTCATATTATTAGATTGTAGTAATGCATATGCCTCGCTTCGATCTTCTTCCGTCATATTAGGGTATAAAGATCTAGATCCTGATGCAGTTAAAGTAAGGTAAATCACCATGAAAAGGAGCACGCCAAAAAGACCTACTAGCGCAGGCAAGGTTCTTTTTAGCAACGGATTGCCAGTGATACTTGAAACAAACCTATTTGGAGTTACGTCCTTTGGTTTATTTATCTCCAAAGCACCAGTGGGCTCAGTATTCGAACTGTCTAGCGCTTCCGATGAATTAGTTAAAGCTATTGTGTCTGACATTTTTTAGTACTTATCAACTGTAATTAGACTTGAATATTCATTATTTCTTGGTACGCTGTTAAAACTTTATTTCGTATTTGAACAGTTGCCTCAAGAGCTAATGAGGCCTTTTGCATTTTCATAACTACATCAGTAAGAGGGATATCCTCTCCCATCTGGTATCTTTCTTGGGCATCAACAGAAACGCCCTGAAGTTCATTCACCGACTTCATAGTTTCACCCAGTGCACTAACTAAATTACTGGTAAAATTTGCGCCTGTAGAAGTTATTTCCGCACTTGAATCTCGAATATTTTCAATACGATTTTCTTGAATCTTATTCTGATATTCCCTAATTTGAGCTAGTAATGATTGTGCGTCACTTTGTATTTTCATTATCTTTACCTTTATATTTTTCGCGCATATGATCTTGGGACTTCATAGCCTTCATCCCTGAAGTTTTTTAATTTCAGCCTTAATGTCCTTGCACTCATCCCTAATTCTCTTGCTGCCTGCTCTCTGTTCTCAGACTTTTGCAAAGCAGTTAAAATATTGCACAGTTCTGAATTATTAGAGTTTCGCAACAATTGTTCTGAGAAATTGGATGTACCGTTCAAGGCATGACTTATTATTGAAGATGATACAGATGCGTCAAACGAGGTCAGCTTGTCGAAAATTATGTGGCTATGGTCAATTACATTTTTTTCCTTAAGAATAAATGAC
>Ga0181599_1002978_pt1 | contig 14751 bp, 14 predicted proteins | sample 041ome_3_FD_148658 | JGI IMG/M metagenome (GOLD analysis project Ga0181599, IMG submission 148658) | Coastal salt marsh microbial communities from the Groves Creek Marsh, Skidaway Island, Georgia - 041405US metaG (spades assembly) | ecosystem: Environmental > Aquatic > Marine > Intertidal zone >...
TTATGGCCTTAGCCATGGCCTGAGCCTGCACCATGAAAAAGTGTCTGACTACCTTGCCTTTGACGCCGCCAAAAACAACTTTTATGAATGTGCCCGCTACGGGCTCAATGCCTCTGTCATCTGGACTGAGAGACGCAAGCTTAATGTCCGCGATCTGATTATTGAGGAATTAATCCCGTTGGCCACTGAAGGTCTGGCAGATCTCGGAATCAATGACAGCAATATCAAACACTGGCTCGGCATTATTCAGGGCAGAGCCGAAAGTCGGCAAAATGGTGCCACCTGGCAACGGGCCTGGGTAGCAAAACACGGGCATGATATGCAGGCTATGGTGAACCGCTACTATGAGCTTCAGCAAACTGAACAACCGGTCCATGAATGGACTCTTCTATGAACCAACGAAAAGATAAACGAAACAATAAATGATTAAACGCCTGAACAAACTTCCCGAAGGTTTTCTGAATTGCCCTGCCGAAGATTTACACAGGATTATTCCTGACAGTACGCTGATATCTCTCGAAGGAAAAAGAAAACAACCCCTGTTTCTGTCAGTACTGTTACATGGCAACGAGCCTACTGGTCTTGTTGTCGCGCAGAACATACTGAAACAGTATCAGGAAAGCGAACTGCCCCGCGCCATTCTGTTGTTTATTGGTAATGTAAAGGCTGCCAGTAAAGGCTTACGACGTCTGCAAGATCAACCTGACTACAATCGTATCTGGCTGGAAGGAAAATTGGCCAACGAATCCGAAATACACCACGACATTGCTGAATTACTCCATGAGATGGCACGTCTTTCCCTGTTTGCGTCCATTGATATTCATAATAATACAGGTATCAATCCGCATTACGGTTGCGTCAATAAACTGGATCCACAATTTCTAAATCTCTCACGCCTGTTTTCCAGAACCATGATTTATTTTGTGCAGCCCGGCGGCGTCCAGAGCAAGGCCTTTTCCCACTTATGCCCAGCTGTGACCCTGGAATGCGGCAAAGTGGGTGATGAGTTTGGCATTCAGCTGGCCACTCACTTTGTCGACCAGGTTTAAAATCTTGAAGCTATTCCAAAAGATGAAGTTACTGATCAGGATATCGATCTGTTTCATACCCTGGCGGTGATAAAAATACCCGAAACGGTAAGCTTCAGCTTTGATGGCAGTGATGCCGACATCCAGTTTATTCAAGGCATAGAGACCTTGAACTTTGAGGAGATTCCTCCCGGTACCGCCATAGCAACAATCAAGGAAGATGTCGCTGTCCCTATTGTGGTCTTAAATGAGGAAGGTGAAGATATCACTCATCAGTTATTCAAGATTAACAACCATAAGCTGGTCAATCTGAAAACCCTGATGCCGGCGATGCTCACACTGGAGGAACATATTATTCGACAGGATTGTCTGTGCTACGTCATGGAGCGATATTTGATTGGCATGGGGGAGAAAGCCGGCAATGACGACAAACCGATCTGGAGCGTGGAGACGGCCTGAAGGTTTTTTAGGAACCTTATGGCATTTTTTAATGTCGGATGGCGCTGCGCTTATCCGACCTACAAATCAATCCGGCCCTGGTTTTGGATTGCCTAGCCCAGCAGTCTTTCCTTAAACTCACCACGCATACAATGATTGGATGCCATGGAGGAAGAATAGGCTCCTGCATTAATCAGCACCAGGAAATCCTCTTCGTCCATATCCGGCAGCTGGGCATTTTCATACCAGACATCCAGTGCTTCATTGATATTCCCCACCACGTGATAAGTCTGCAGCGGCTCATCCTGGTAGAATACAGGTACCGGCTGAAACGGCAGATTGTAATTGGCCGGTTCCGGCGCAATATTAAAGCCGGCATCAACGCCCAGAAACATAACATCGCGTTTACGCTCCAGGTAAGTTTTTTCCAGTAATAACAGGCCTGCGTCTTTTACCAGGTAATCCCCTGGCTCTACTTCCACATGCAAGCCCTTGTCACCGAACTGGCGCGCTAGCGCCTGGGCCCAAAGTTCAAGATCCAGTGGCTGATCGCTCTTCACATGAGGAACCCCAAGACCTCCACCTACATTGACCCTGGTAACCGAATCACATTGCTCAATGAACCACTGACATTCTTCCATGATACTTTCCCAGACGGGTAACTGGGGGGTAAGAAAGCCGCAACCGGTGTGAAAGTGGATTTTGGTGACATCCAGACCATATTCGTTGGCAGCGGCCAGAGCTTCATGAAACTGCTCCTTGTAAATACCAAACTTGGTAGTGACATCGCCGGCATACTGAAGCCGATCATTACCATCACGGCTGATACCCATGCCGGGGTTAACACGAATACCTATTTCCGACCCGGAAAACATTTCTCCCCATTGACGGATGCCATGAATGGAATCGGCATCAAAAAACAGGCCTTCATAGCGTGACAGCAAGCGATAATCACGACGTGAAAGGCTGCCCGCGGTAAAGGAAATCTCATGGGGATTGAAACCACAGCTGATGGCATGTTCGACTTCGCGGGGAGAGCAGGCATCAATGCCGCATTTATCCGACTGCTTCAGAGCTGCCAGTAGCGGCGCAAAGCGATTGGCTTTCATGGCATAGAGAACACTATGCCGTCCATTCAGACCGGCAGCATCCAGGGCGTTATGCAGGCGATCAAGATTTTGCAGAACCCGTTCAATGGAATAGACAAAACCCGGCGTGCCCACTTCTCGGACCAGGTCAGCCACAGACTGACCGGCAAAAAACAGTACGCCATCCTGGTAGCAAAGGTCTTCCCTTTGCCACCAGCTCATGGTTTTAACATTACTCATTTGCGAATTAATGGGTTCTTGCTACGTCATGTTGTTCCATAACAACATGAGGAGAAGTTTCCTTCCGACCGGTAATCCAGCCACGACAGGAAGCGCTACCACAGCAGCAACCGAACTGCTTGAACAGCGTGTCTTCTGTTTCGGCATAATCCATAAACAGGTAAGTACCGGCAGGAATATCAGTTAAAGCGGTCAAGGTTTTCTTTTTCATATCCAGAGACACATTAGGCTCGCAGGAATGAAGCAAATAACCGGTAAAGTAGGGGTCATACATATGTTTATTGCTGGAAACCTGCAGGGTATGCTGTCTTATATCAGGAACGATTTCACCACTGACAACTGCCAGCAAATCTCCTGCTTTAAAATGGCGATGAGTTATAACACCAAATCCCGAATTGTTATCTTTCGGAACGACTGCAAAATCACAGGCTTGGGGGAACAAAGGATTGTTACCAAAAGTTTGTGGATAAAGCATTCTTTTAAATCTCCAGTTAAGGGTAAATAAACAAAAACGACCCGTCTCTGGGAATCAGAGTTTCGGGTCGTTTTCAGACGCGCTTTATACTGCCAGTTGAGATTTCACACAAGAAATTTTTACGCTTTAAGGGCAATTATTTTTTGCCTGTTTTCGCGAGGATGCAGGCACACTATCGGACTACATTACGCTTATCCGATCCAGGTCTGGTTTCAAGCTGTATTGCCCGTATTTTTATTTGCCAAGCGAGCGGCCAGCATTCTGTCCAGATGATTGGCAAAGGCTTGCCGGTCCTGTTTATTCAGGGGTGGCGGGCCTCCTGTATTCACGCCACTGCTGCGCATGGTGTCGAGAAAATCACGCATATTGAGTCGCGGCTTTATATTGTTTTCAGTGAACAATTCTCCTCTGGGACTCAAGGCCAGAGCACCCTTTTCAATCACTTCGGCTGCCAGGGGAATATCTGCCGTTACGACCAGGTCACCTGCCTCAACCAGCTTCACAATTTCATCATCTGCCACATCAAATCCCTGTGGAACCTGTAGTGAAGTAATATTTTTATCCGGCGGCGTGGGCATGGCCTGGTTTGCTACCAGGGTAAGTTGAAAACCGGTACGCCTGGCAGCCTTGAACAAAATTTCCTTTATCACTACCGGACAGGCGTCGGCATCTATCCAGATTTTCATGATTGTCCTCGCGCTTGTTTTTTCTGCGTCAGTTTCTGTCCAGGGAAATGAATAGCAAGCCAGATAGTAACCTCTTGCTCCGGTGTCCATTTCACGCGATGCTTTTTTAATGCGGGAATATAACAGTAATCGCCTTCCTGCATATGACGCTCGCTGTGATCGGTAAATTCAATAATCCCTTCCCCTTTCAGTACCAGCACCCATTCATTGTCCTGTTGTTCATACCAGCCCTGTGCCGGCGCACTATGACCTTTTGAAAGAATCCGTCTGATGCTTAGATGTTCATTTTCCAGCAACAACTGCTCCAGTTCCTGTGGCAGGGCTTCAGGAATTCCCGACAGGATATTATCAGTGCTGTTTTTCTCTCTGGCTTTATTCATGCTTTTTCTCCATGCACTTCCTGCTTACCCCAGTATCCAGCCAACAATGATCCGGACAGGTTATGCCACAAACTGAATATCGCTCCTGGCAAGGCAGTCGCAGCACTATAAAACTGGGTCGCCAGCGCAACACCGAGACCGGAATTCTGCATACCGACTTCTATAGCTATAGTACGGCAGGTACTTTCATCAAGCCGCAACAGTTTACACAGACCGTAAGTACTGCCAATACCAAACAGGTTGTGCAGTATTACTGCCACGATTACCAGGCCGCTGATAGTTACCAGGTTATTACTGTTCAAGGCGACAACAATACCTATGATGAGAACAATGGCCAGCACCGAAATGGCCGGGAACAGAGGACTCACCCTGCCAAGTATGGCACCAAGCCAGGTGTTTATTAACAGCCCTGCCAGTACCGGCACAATCACCATCTGCAGAATACTCAGCATCATGTCAGTAATTGGCACCTCAATGGCCTGTCCGATATACAGCCAGGTAAGAAAAGGGGTTGCCACTAAAGACAAAAGTGTGGATACCATGGTCAGGGAGATAGACAAAGCCAGATTCCCTTTCGCTAGGAAACACACCACATTGGACGCGGTGCCGCCCGGGCAACAGCCCACCAGAATTAATCCCGTAGCCAGTTCTGCAGAAATAGGAAAAACGTGGACCAGAGTAAAAGCAAAGAAAGGCATCAATACAAATTGCAGCCCCGTCCCCAGCATAATGCCCTGTGGCCTGATCAGTACCTGTTTAAAATTTTCCAGTGTCAGGGTCATGCCCATGGCAAACATGATCAAGGTCAGCAACGGAACAATGAGATCAGCCAGAGGCGAAAAAAACTGCGGAAAAATATAAGCGATGACAGCCGACATTATAGCCAGCAAGGGAAACAGCCGTGTTATAACATTCATTATTGAGACCAATATGAAACACTGGTAGTCAGAACTTCAAACTTTAATACAGTGTGCATGACTGCCCCCGCCTTTGAATATCAAACCAACATTAAAGACTAACATTGTTTTGTTTTGACTGATGTTACGAATGACCTTAGCTCAGTGCAAGAGATGTCAGTATACTGTGGCTGAGAAATACAAAGCAGGTAGTTAACGCAGTGCTGACCTTATTATTCAGCATGAGCATGGCCAAGATAGCCGAATTAGAGAAACGGCGCGGGTTCTTATGGGGTTCAATAACGTTTTTGATTTCCGCGTGTATTCAGGAATTTATTATCCGCGGGTATTGGGGAGCGGTGCTGGGATTTTTTATTTCTTATAGCGTTATGACCTGCGTAAACATCAAATACCCGGTTAACAAAGGTGTCACTCTCGGGTACTACCCCGGGCGAGCTGAATAATTTTATTCGTCCAGCACACTGACAACGGGCACATCCATTGTTTGTACAAACCCGCCTTCGAACTTCAAGATCAGGCGAACCGTATCACCACTACCCAGGGGGCGTTTAAGTCCCATCAGCATGAGATGCAATCCCCCTGTCTTTAACTCCAGACTCCCCTTGGCCGGAATAGTGGCAGACATAACATGCTCCATTGTCATACCTCCTCCACGTTTTAGCGTTGCATGAAGAGAGGCCGATTTTGCTGCTGTGGTCTCAGCGCCAATGAGCACTATGTCGGCATCAGAATTATTTACCAGCGTCATATAGGCGGCAGTATTGGCGACGCCTGGAGGGAGACCACGCACGTAGGCATTTCTGACCTGAAGCCCCGAGCTGGCAGCGGCTATGGCAATATTGCTGGTGAGCAGTGGCACCAGCAGTAGTAAAAAAATTATCCATGGTTTTTGCATTGATTCAGTCACCTGATTTATCTGTTCTATGGTGTATTACGCCTCATGTCATCGGGCCTACCAGATCACTGGGGAATTAATACCTGAATGCTCGGCTCACTGGCAATACCAATGTTGCCTCGCAAACGGGATCCGCCGACAGCTTCACGCATGATTTTATAGATCCAGCGACCCTCTTCATCGGTGCGCGCATTGATTAAAAATACCGCTTCAATATTACGTATATGCTGGCCTATATCACCAAGCTCAACCATTATTTCCAGACTGCGACTGCTCAGGGCTTCCGGATCGAGAACGAAGATTTCCATCCGGGTTTCTCTGGCCTGTTCCAGGCGCTGGCGTGCATCTGTTATAACACCCGAGTTTACGCCTATTCCTGCAGCACGATTAAGATAACTTTCCGCACTGTCATACTGACCGAGCCTGGTTGCCGCATCTGCGAGCTCGGTATAGCGCACCACAATATCACGAATCCCCTGCAAGGCGACTTCGTTGTCAGGCTCAAAATCGAGAATAGCCCTGAAGCCTTCATAGGCATTATTGCCGGCAGGCGACAACAGTCGATTATCCTCGTAAGCCAGACGCGCTTCATAAAGCATGTCCGCAAGAATACGCTGACGCACAAAGGGATCACTGATATTACCGAGGGTTTCTTCCAGCGACCCGGTTTCCCCGGCATCACTGCCGGTGGCATCCGCCCCCTCATCACTGCCTGAATAAATAATGGTAGCGCTATCATTGCTGGTGCACGATGCCAGCATGATCAGCAACAGCAATGGAAAAAACCTTACTTTACGTAATTTATTCAACATCTCATTAACTAAAGAAGGCCGGTAAAGGGAATAAATTTCAGGTATTGACCCGCAGTAACTATTTCGCCGAGGGGAATTTCTGCCAGGCCATCCGCCCAGGACAGGGATGTCATGATACTGGAGCCCTGATTACCAAAGGCCTCCAACACCTGCTCACCGTTGGCATTGGTTTGCAGTCTGACCCGCATGAACTCCAGGCGACTATTGGCTGATGCCAGCGTAAAGCCTGATTTAATCTGCAGCGATGGTGCTAACAGGGTTTGGCACCCCTGTATCTTAAGCAGGTAGGGCCTGACCAACATGACAAAAGTGACGAAAACCGCTACCGGGTTTCCCGGCAAACCAAAAAATGGAACCCCTGTCACCTTGCCATAGGAAAAAGGTTTGCCCGGTTTTATGGCAAGTTTCCACAATCCCAGCTCTCCCAGATTCTCCACTGCCTGCCTGACATGATCCTCATCCCCCACTGAAACACCGCCGGTGGAAATAATACAGTCGGCATCGCCAGCCGCTGACGTTAAAGCTGCCTCGGTACTGGACAGGGAATCTTCGACGATGCCCTTTTTGATAACCTCCATGCCCATGCCTTTGAGCAGACCTTCAAGGGTAAAACTGTTGGAATCATAAATCTGGCCAGGCCCCAGCGGCTGGCCCGGAGCAATCACTTCATCACCGGTATTGATAATCGCCACCCGCAATGGACGTTTTACCGATACGCTGGCAATACCCAGTGAAGCAAGCATGCCAAGATCCTGCGCGCGTAGCTGATGACCCCGGGTTAATACTTCGCTGCCCTTTTCTATGTCATGGCCGCGCAAACGGATATTGTCCCCTTTGCCAGGCATTTCCATGATGGACACCTGGCCATTTTCCGCGCGCGTGTTTTCCTGAATGACGACCGCATCAGCTCCTTGCGGAATCTTGCCCCCGGTAAAAATTCGAGCCGCAGTGCCCGGCGCCAGAGATTCGCCAACATGGCCGGCAGCAATAGTCTGGGAAACCGGAATAGTCACACCCGCCTTATCCAGATCAGCGGTATTAATGGCATACCCATCCATGGCACTGTTATCAAAATCAGGCACATCAAAAGTAGCTCGCTGGGAATCCGCCAACACACAACCCAGCGCCTCCGGCAAGGCCACATCAATGACATGCGGATTTTCTTCGGCAGCACGCAATAAAAAATCAAGTGCTTTTTCAATAGGAATCAAGGCGGAAGACATACAATACATCCTGAAAACGAGACCGTTATTCTACAACGGGCGCCGGGGGCAAGTCACAAATTACAAGTCTCAAGTCTCAAGTCTCAAGTCTCAAGCAGGCGACCAAAGGTCGCCCCGTCGGATGGCGCTCACCTTTATCCTTTATCCTTTATCCTTTATCCTTTATCCTTTATCTTTTCTTGCTTGTCTCTTGAAACTTGAAACCTGCCTCCTGCATCCTGTTTCCGTTATAATGCCTGCCCCATTTTCCCAGGCCTGCCCCCCGTGAGCGATTATTTAATTTTTCTGGTCCCTGCAATCTGCTTTTTCGGTGCCTATTTATCTACTGTGGCGGGAATGGGGGGTGGCCTGTTAATTCTGGCAACCTGCTCGCAAATCATGCCCATCGGTATCGTGATTCCCTTAAATGGCGTGTTTGTCTTTGCCGGCCAGGTGACGCGTACACTTCAGTTTTATCGGCATATTGCCTGGCATATTACCCTGCCTTTCATTCCTGGCTCCGTGATCGGGGCATTGCTGGGCACCCTGATTTATTTCAGCCTGTCCGAAGTTGCTATCGCGCTTCTCCTGGGATCTGTCATGCTCTGGTTCAGTTGGGTACCAAGTAGCAAGGGCTCACGCAAGTTGGCTGAGAAAATTCCGCACCCCTATTTCTGGATTGGCATTATTCACACCTTTTTATCAACAGTTTCAGGGGCCGGCGGTCTGCTACAGTCGCTCATGGTTAACAGTAAATTGCCCAAGGAAAGTATTGTTGCCACCATTGCCGGCACCCTGCTGGCAATGTCAGTGTTCAAAACTGTCGGGTATTTTCTGGCAGGCTTTGATTACCTGACATGGCTGCCGGTAATTCTCCTTTCATGGCTTACCGGTATTGCCGGCACCACCGTAGGAAAGTATTCCCTGAACCTGATGCCGGATATTTTTTTCCGGCGCCTGATCAAGGCAATGGTAACTATTTTTGCTTTACGGCTTTTTTGGCGGGCGGCTTCGACTGGCTGGGCTTTTTAGTAGAAGTTTTTTTACGCTTCGCCCTGGTTGTGGTCCTCGCCTGACGTTCATGATCGCCTGTTGTGGCAGCACTACTGCCTTGAACAGGCGGTTTTTCTTTTTTAACCCCATAAATTTCTTCCAGCACAGCAGTAATCCCAGCTCCGCGTGAATGCTGCTTTATGCCAAAAGTGCCCATGATCTTGCTCGCGTTGAGAGCAGAATTTCGAATATAGGGACGCTCCACCAGCAATAATTCCATTTCCAGAGACGGCAATATTTTATCCAGCACGGCATCAAGTTTGGCGGCTTCTTCCAGCACATGCAGCACAAACTGGTCCTGATTAACTGCTTGCATGGCGTTGTAATGATAGGTTCCCCATACTTCAGCATTACAGTCTACCTGCTTGACGATGCCCAAAATCACCCGCGCCGCATCGCTGGCATGGGTCGGACTGAAGCGATTGTCCACGACACTGATCTTGCCTGCATTTTTCTTGCAGGAATCGATCAGGTTGAGAAAATATTTATTACGATGGGCACTGAAGAGCCAGTCTGTACGCAGAATAATATGTTTCTCGGCTTCCTCTCTGAGAGTGCGTTCTCCATACCATTTGCTTTTGCCGTAACTGCAAACAGGGTTGGCTTCATCTTCTTCGTCATAGGTTTCTTTTTTCAGGCCATCAAAGACATAACTGGAGGAATGATGAATGATGGGAATATTGAGCTGCTTGCAAACCCGGGCCAGGGCTGTCACACCATCCGTATTGATCAGATCGCATCTTTTAGCCGCCTGGGGGTCACTTTCCGCTTTTTGCAAATTTGAATAAGTCGATACATTGATCAGCTGGGTGGGATTAATTCGACTGACTGCTTTGACCACCTCCTTGGGTTTCAGCAAATCAAGCTGATCAGTATCCAGAGCAGCGAACTCAATCTCTGTGTCGGTCAGCAGCCGGATCAGTTCCTGACCAAGCTGACTATTGGCTCCAAATACTAGTAACTTCACGGCTTATCAAAACTCTTGAAATGAATAATGCGATAGCTTACCGGACTTTGTCCAAAAGCGGGAAATATCCAGCTAAAACTGAAATTGCTTTTGCAGATACCTGGCTGGATGACGAATTCCTGCCTTGCAAGGGCGCCGGGAAGTGGTTGATGCAAGGAAAGAAAAGGAACAATAAATTGAATCGGCGCCCGCAAGCCTGAAAAGATATTCCTAGAAAGGAATATCGTCGTCAAAGCTATCCATGTCAGCAGGGGCCTGCTGTGGGGAGGCTCCGCCACCCTGTTGGGCGGGCGAGCGCGAAGGCGCTTGCGAGGAACCTGAAGGCTGAGCCTGGTAACCGCCGCCGCCAGAGCCGGCATTGCCACCGCGGCTATCGAGCATCTGCATTTCGTTGGCGATAATATCTGTGGCATAACGTTTAACACCATCCTGTTCCCAGGAGCGGGTCTGCAATCTGCCTTCTACATACAGTTTTGAGCCCTTGCGGACATATTCAGCAACAATTTCAGCCAGACGTTGGTAAAAAGTGATTCGATGCCACTCCGTACGCTCCTGTTGTTCGCCGCTGTTTTTATCTTTCCAGGTTTCACTCGTGGCCAGGGTAATATTAGTGACGGCATTGCCATTGGGCATATATCGGGTTTCCGGGTCTCCCCCAACATTACCGACCAGAATTACTTTATTGATACCTCTACTCGCCACAACATCCTCCAGAAAATGAATATTAATTTATGACATCAAGTCTAGCATGCTTCTGAAAAAATTCGATCATAAATAGCTTTCCGGAGTATAATTGCCGCTTTGGTTTTTCCTTTCACCCAATTAAACATCCAATACAAGAAACCAGTCGAACAACTAGTCATAAAATCAGGCCATACAGCCAAAATAAACAACACGGATAATAGGTACACACTATCAGCCACATGGATAACATCGTCGTCAGGGGGGCTCGCACCCATAACCTGAAAAATATTGATCTGACTATTCCCCGGGATAAACTGGTAGTGATTACCGGTATTTCCGGGTCAGGCAAATCTTCTCTTGCTTTTGACACCCTTTACGCTGAAGGCCAGCGCCGTTATGTGGAATCCCTGTCCACCTATGCCCGGCAATTCCTGTCGATGATGGACAAACCGGACATGGACCAGATCTCCGGACTGTCACCGGCCATCTCCATCGAACAGAAGTCTACCTCCCACAATCCGCGCTCTACCGTGGGCACAATCACCGAAATATATGATTACCTGCGCCTGTTATTTGCCAGGGTCGGTGATCCCTACTGCCCGGATCATCACAAAAAGCTGGAAGCACAAACCGTCAGCCAGATGGTGGACCAGGTGCTTGCCCTGCCGGCAGGCAGTCGCATTATGTTACTTGCTCCTATCGTCAGGGAACGTAAGGGCGAGCATGTGCATGTGTTTAATGAGCTAAAGACCAGCGGTTTCATCCGCGCCCGTGTCAATGGCATCGTTACCGAACTGGAATACCCGCCAGCCCTGGATAAAAACAAGAAACACACCATTGAAGCGGTGATTGACCGCTTCAAGGTAAGACCGGATATGGAACAACGGTTGGCGGAATCCTTTGAAACGGCCCTGCAGATTGCCAGCGGCATTGCCATTGCCAGTTTTATGGATGATGAAGATGCAGATGAAAAAAGCAAAGGCAGGACAGGCGCAAAAAAACCTGCTGACCTGGTGTTTTCCTCGCTGTTTGCCTGTCCGGTCTGCGGTCACAGCATCACCGAACTGGAGCCCAGACTGTTTTCCTTTAATAACCCGGCTGGCGCCTGCGAAACCTGTGACGGCCTCGGATTGAAGCAGTTTTTTGATGAAAAAAGAGTGATCGTCGATGATTCACTCAGCCTCGCTGAAGGGGCAATCCGACGCTGGGATCGCCGCAATATCTATTATTTCCAGTTACTCACTTCACTGGCGGAGCATTATGGCTTTAGCCTGGAGACTCCCTGGAACAAGCTGCCGAAAAAGTTCCAGAAAATCATTCTTCATGGCAGCGGCACTGACAAAGTTGATTTCAGTTTTGTCAATGAACGGGGCGACAACTTTACCCGCAGTCATGCCTTTGAGGGTATATTACCGAACATGGAACGCCGCTACCGGGAAACCGATTCCAATACGGTGCGCGAAGAATTCTCCAAGTACCTGAGCTCACAGCATTGCCCGGACTGTCAGGGCACGCGCCTGCGACGGGATGCGCGTCATGTCTTTATTGATAAACATGCCTTACCCGAAATTACTGCGATGACCATTGCCGGGGCTGCCGCCTATTTCAACAGCCTGAAATTTCGAGGTAAAAAAGCCAGTATCGCTGAAAAGATTCTCAAGGAAATTGATGACCGCCTGCGCTTTCTGATTGATGTGGGACTGAACTACCTGACCCTGAATCGCAGTGCCGACACCCTGTCCGGGGGTGAAGCCCAGCGTATCCGCCTGGCCAGCCAGATCGGTGCCGGACTGGTGGGCGTGATGTATATCCTGGACGAGCCCTCCATCGGTTTGCACCAGCGCGATAATGACCGCCTGTTGAAAACCCTGAAACATCTGCGCGACATTGGTAATACCGTCATTGTCGTCGAACATGATGAAGAAGCCATTTACACTGCCGATCATGTCATTGATATCGGCCCGGGTGCCGGAGTACATGGAGGCGAAGTAGTTGCCCAGGGCACCGTAGATCAAATTATAAAGAACAGGAACTCACTTACCGGACGCTATCTTTCCGGCAAGGAGCGTATTGAGATTCCTGACCAGCGCGCTAAGAACGACCCGAAAAAACAACTGGTACTGGCCGGTGCCAGCGGCAACAATCTGAAAAATGTCACGCTGGAAATCCCCCTTGGCCTGATGACCTGCATTACTGGTGTCTCGGGTTCCGGAAAGTCCACGCTGATCAACAACACCCTCTATCCACTGGCAGCAACACTCCTAAATCGAGCATCAACCCTGGATGCGGCCCCCTATGACAAGCTGGACGGTCTGCAGCAACTGGACAAGGTGGTGGATATTGACCAGAGTCCGATCGGACGTACACCGCGTTCCAACCCGGCTACCTATACGGGTATTTTTACCCCGGTGCGGGAACTGTTTTCCGCTACCCAGGAATCACGTTCCCGTGGCTATAAACCCGGGCGCTTCAGCTTCAATGTCAAGGGTGGTCGTTGTGAAGCCTGCCAGGGCGATGGCCTGGTGAAAGTGGAAATGCATTTCCTGCCGGACATCTATGTCATGTGTGATATCTGCAAGGGCAAACGCTATAACCGCGAAACCCTGGAAGTGAAATACAAGGGCAAGAATATTCATGAAGTGCTGGATATGACCATTGAGGATGCGCGCGAGTTTTTCGACCCGGTACCGCAGATAGCCCGCAAACTGCAAACCCTGATTGAAGTCGGACTTTCCTATATTCGCCTGGGCCAGTCCGCCACCACGCTGTCCGGCGGCGAAGCCCAGCGCGTGAAACTGGCACGCGAATTATCCAAACGCGATACCGGGAAGACTCTCTATATACTTGATGAACCCACTACCGGTTTGCATTTCCACGATATCAAACAGTTGTTGAATGTACTGCATCGTCTGCGCGATCACGGCAATACTATCGTGGTCATTGAGCATAACCTGGATGTCATCAAGACGGCAGACTGGATTGTGGATCTTGGCCCGGAAGGCGGCGACGAAGGTGGTCAGATTATTGCCACCGGCACACCGGAGCAGGTGGCTAAAGTCAAAGCCAGCCATACCGGACATTTCCTGAAAAAGACCCTGGCCTGAGATATTCCCAGGTTTTTATCCCATCGCTGGTAAAAACCTCGGGGCACTCAATGTCCTGTATTTTAACCCGCCTCCTTTTTCATTTTTCCATATTATTGATTCGGAAAAACTGGACAATGGATTCAGAAATTAATAAAAATAAAGGCGATAATGGGGAACATGGATTTATATTATGGAAAATATAAACGCAATAGCACGCAAGCTTCTGACCATATTACTGGTGAGTAGTATTGTTCAAGTCTCTTTTGCCCAGACTGATTCTTCCTCTGAACCAGATCAGCCCGCAGCAAATAATTCAGCCACCATAGCCCCTGCCAGAGAAAGACCCACCGAAGAAATAACCGTGACCGAGCAGTTGCCAGTGTATCGGCTCAGGGAGTTGACTATCGAAGCCGAAGACAAGGTCTATGACCTGTTTAATGAACTGGTGGATGAAAAACGCTTCAGGATTACCTGCGATACAGAAAAACGCATCAATTCCCTGTTCGATTACCGGGAATGCAAACCTGAATTTGAACGGGAAGCCACCAGAGCGGAAGCACAGGATCATCTGGCCATGTTCAGGACTATGCTGGGTGGCCCTGGCGAACTCTCGTCAGGGTCTGTATCAGGCGGTACTGCGATCCCGCAACAATTTTCCATTCCCATGCAACAGAAACAACTGCAGAAAAAAATGGACACACTGGCGCGGGAAAACCCGGAGTTTCTGCAGTCCATTATCGAGTTTGTCGAAGCAAAGCAGCGCCTGGAAAATTATGAGCGCTTTGACGACGCTGATGAGT
>Ga0181599_1002980_pt1 | contig 14742 bp, 9 predicted proteins | sample 041ome_3_FD_148658 | JGI IMG/M metagenome (GOLD analysis project Ga0181599, IMG submission 148658) | Coastal salt marsh microbial communities from the Groves Creek Marsh, Skidaway Island, Georgia - 041405US metaG (spades assembly) | ecosystem: Environmental > Aquatic > Marine > Intertidal zone >...
CGTTCGTAACCTCGACAATCGTAGCCACCGCAGTGAGGCCGCATCAATACCTTACGTAGAGTTTCAAACATAACGCTCAATCCTTCCTCGACCACTTTGATTCCAATGGCTTTCTGCAACTCTGCGAGACCAACCACGTGCGCGTAAATCATGGTGACATCGCCCTCAGGTGCGTCATGAAAAGATGGGGTGAGTCGTTCGACCGTGTCGAGCTTGGCTCGTACATCACACCTGCTCGCGAGTTCTTCTGGATACACTTCTTTCAAACGCTGCGGTTTGTCAAAAGCATTCATCTGGTGCAAGCCTTGATCAAACAAAACATACGGAATCTCGATGTTTGCGGATAATGGTAGTGTCGCCTGAGAGAGAAGAATCCCGCCTCCAACTCCAGCATCGGCAACACTAGTGGTTTGCTGCAAAACAGCTCCTTCGTAGACAATCTTGCCCTGATGTTTGATGCATTTGTCCACTTTTCCACAATGAATACCCATACGGACACGAAGGCCATTATAACGCCCAAACTCTTGCATCGTTCCGGCTGTCACGTTGTGAGAATCTTCCGGCCACGCAGCGTTCATGAGGTCAAGCTGAACTTGCAATGCCCACGAAAGTGCGTCCGCGACTGAGTGAAAGGCAACGAGAAAAGCATCTCCTCTCACAAGAAGTTCATAACCAAAATACTTCTTCATACTCCGTCTCAAGCATTCATCGTGCAACTTCATGACACCATTCTTCATGATGTCCGCCTTATCAAGCTCACCCATCCTTTCCCACAGCTCGCTAGAGCCTTCAATATCCGTTTCTACAAGAACCACGAAATCAGTAGGAGCTCCTCTCGCCTTGTGACGGTTGTTATACGATTCGATAATATCCTTACGAAACACGATAAACGCGCCCAGTAAAGCAATGATTGTTGCCGCTGTGGCGACGCCACTATTCTTGGGCCGAGGCTTGCAACGTCCATAAGGCTTTTCCGAGTCATCACAAAACATTTCATTGTCACAGTCAGAGTCTACGTCGCATGTTCCAGCGCACAGTTCTCCGAGGGCGTCATCAATGTCGGTGCTTGCGACGATGCTTGCGCCGCGAGCGATGGCTTCCGCCTTGACTACACCGCTTCCGCTCTTCGGTGACGAAAGATAATAGTCACCAGGCTCGTCAAAAACACCCCGAACGCCCGCGGCAACGAGGACAGCTTGCGCGTCGGTGTTATTTTGCATCTCTAAGATATCCCACAGCGTATTCTTCACAACCATGTCGGTTGCGAGACCCATGATGAAGACGCGTTCGATATTTTCATCCTTCAGAATTGCTTCCATAGAACGACCCGTGTCGACATCGACGGCATGAAACATACTGTACGAGTCCTTGTCGCTCGCCGATGAAGTTTTCAGCGTCGTCGCTCCTTTAGGCACCTGCAAAAATGGATCCAGCTCCGCGCCAAACGTGCCCTCCACGCAATGCGGCGGCCACTGGAAATAACGCGACTGCTGGTAATCATGCGTCGAGATCTCGTCAACGCACCGATTGGACGAGTCAAACACCTCTTGCGGTACGCTTGATCCCGTCACACACAGTCCTTGCGTGCCCTCGCATCCCCACACGCAATCCAACGTCTGCTTTCCTTTCTTCCCAAAGCGACAAAAGCTACAGTGCTCCGCCGGATGCCAATCCATGGTCACCATCAATCGACTCCCGCGCGCCGCGCCGCGCTCGAGCCAATCATTCGCCACTCCCACGATCTCTTGCCCGTTCAACACCGCCAGCGCTCCTCGCTTCATCTTATCCCCGCGCATCGCGTTCGCCGGCGCCCGCGACCTCGCCTCGCGTCGCCGGTCCCCCAGGTACGACCCGTCTCCCGCGCGTTCGTCCATGAAATCATTCTGCACGCACACCGCCACCACCGCGTCTCTCGCGCCGAGGTTCACGCACGCCTCGGCCCCTCGCGCGCCGCTCGCGCCGGCTTCTCTCGCCGCGTCGCCCACCGTCGCGCCCGCGAGCGCCGTCCCGAGCAGCAGCGCGCGCGCCGCGACCGCGCGTCGACGCCGTCGCGCCATCGCGATCGACCTTCGTCTCTCGCCGTCGCTCGATCCGTCGACGCGCGCGTCGCGCGTCGCGTTGCGTCGTCCGCGCGTGATCGCGCGACGCCGTCGCCGCATTCGACGACGTCGTCGACCGCGACGACGCGCGCGTCGACCGCGACGTCGCGCGCGCGATCGGACGCGCGAGCATGACGGCGATGGGCGCGATCGCGACGGCGACGGCGACGCGCGCGGTGACGACGCGCGCGACGCGCGCGGGGCGAACGACGCGGGGAATCGCGACGACGCGGCCTCGGCGCGTCGTCGCGCGGGCGACGCGCGTGGAGGCGGAGATCGTGCGATCGGCGGGTGTGCTGTACGACGACGCCGTCGTCGGTGACGACGACGCGTACGAGGCGACGCTGGACGAGAAAGCGGCGACGCTGCGGGCGTACGCGGAGGCGATCGAGGGAGGCGAGGCGGAGGCCGCGGACGCGGAGGCGGAGGCGAACGAGGCGGCGGAGTGGATTCGACAGGCGCTGGTCAAGCGAATCGAGACCAGGGGAAAGTTACAACCGGCGCAAGCGAAGGTGTTGCTAGGAGACGTGGTGGAGAATTTGTGCGCGCTGGCGCAGGAGGATAGCGCGGAGGCGTTGTACGCGTTGCAAGCGATTTGCTTCCGAAACGCGTCGGCGTGTTGGAAAGTTGGAAACACGCATAACATGTTTGGATATTTTCGCACGATGTGCTCGGCGGGTGTGGATGAGCCGGTGCGGTGTGCGGCGTTCTTTTTGGCCTCAACGCTCGTTTCGTTCAATGAAGACTTGCATCGCGTGGTGGCAAAGTCGCGCTTCACGCCGGTGTTGTTGCAGATGCTACAAAACAAGTGTCAGAGCACAAAAGAATGCGATGTGGAGTGGCGCGACGTTCGAGGATTGAGTGAATGTGACCATGGACTGTGTTTCGTTCGAAATCTCAGTCAAACACCGGCTCAACTTAAATTATTAGTCGCTTCTGGAGCTGTCGATCTGTGCGGTGATTTTCTCGCGACGCACTCGGGCGTGGGACGCGTCAACGCGGCCATCACGATTGCCAATCTCATCGGTCGCGAGGATAACGACGAACGGTTGAATAAGGATGAAACAATAATGGAAGAACTCGTCACGCTTCTTGGAAAAGCTATCGATGGAGAAGAGTACGGTGGATTGAGGCACACGGTTTGGAAATATACCCAAGGTGTGGCAAATCTGGCGACAATGGAAGCCGCCAAGCCTCGGCTTGCCAAGGCTGGCGTTATTTCGCTTCTCGTTCGTGTACTTCGCGAAAAGCAACACCAATGGGATCGAGCTTCATTCTGGGCAGCGAGCGCTCTGTGGAATCTGGCGTTTGATGAAGATATCAAGACTCAAATTCTCGAGGAACCGGGTGTTCTCGAAGCCCTTGAAGAGGCACGAAGATTGGGTAGTGAGAACACAAAGATGAAGGCACGAGGTGCCTTGTGGATGATTCAACCTCAACCCGAAGAGACCAAAGAAGGTGATCAGCCAGCTACTGGTCTCAGCGCGGAAGACATGCAGAAACTGGGCGCCATTGAAAACGCCAAGGCGCAAGTGATGCTTTCGTACGAGTGGCATCATCAAACGCAAGTAATGCAGCTGAAGGAACAACTCAACGCTCGTGGTTTCAACGTGTGGATGGACGTCGATCGAATGATGGGTTCGACCTTAGAAGCCATGGCTGCCGCAATTGAATCGTCTGATGCTATTATTATGTGCATCTCTGGTCGGTACAAAGAGTCTCAAGCGTGTCGCACCGAGGCGGAGTATGCGTACACTCGCAAAAAAACTTTGATTCCAGTCATGGTCGAAAAGGGCTACAAACCGGATGGATGGCTCGGAATTCTCGTCGGAAGTAAACTTTACTACAACGTGTTTACCCCTGAAATGATACAGTCTTCGATTCCCGGTCTTGTCACCGCCGTTGAAGCCATTCACAACGACTCAAAGGCGCCCGAGTTTATGCAAAAGAATGGCTCGGCCTCGGCGGCTATCCCAGCTAACACTTCCGCTGCGGCTGCCGCTGCACCACCAGCTCTTACCACCGCACCAGCGTCATCAGGGGTATCAGTGCCCACGGATGAAGATTCTATGGATCGATGGTTGAGCGCGGTGGGCTTGCAAGCGTATGTACACGTCTTCAAGCATAACCACATTCACGGCAAAGTCCTTTTGAAAATGCACCAAGAGCTGGGTCAACTAAAGATGGGGGAGCAGCACACGCTTCTTCAAAACGTTCTCGGAATTCAATCGTATGGCCATCGTTTACTTTTCTTGACAGAAATAGAAGAGCTGGTCGGTAAACTAGATGGAGAGTTGAGAAAACTCGCCACTGAGACGCCTGCGGCGATGCCCCAACGAAACGGTAGTGTTCGGCGCGGCGCGCCGAAGAACACCGCCGCGCGTGGCTAGCGTATGATTGTCACGCACAGCGTGTATGTATGAATTCATAGGTTTCAGTATAAGATACGCACATGTAATGTCATTTAATATTCTCCTGGCGATGCGACGAGTATCCCACCTTGCGTCAAGTCTGCCCATTTCAAACACTTCACTGCACGGCGTGTCGCTACGCTTGCGGCGCGCGCGCTACGACTCTGAATTGACGCAACGTCCAGGTCGCACGCATTAGCCGAACGCGCTCCACGCGTCGTCGTGCACAGTCAAATACGCTCGACGGCGATGACCGCGTTGGGTGTTGGCGGCAACGTTGTCGAGTCCGAGGCTCTGTTGGAGCCTGCGAGTGGGTCGGGACGCGATCGTCGTCTCGCACGCAAAGCATTACAATGGTCCGGCGCGATGCTGACGTTTGCGTCGTTCATCGCGCTCGGCGTCGTTGCAAAGCGGCGCTGGGTTGGCGTTGAGCGCGCGAGCGCGGCGGCGTTGGGAGACACGCCTGGAACAGTGCGCGTGGAATCGTTCGACACCGCGGCTTGTCAGTGGCGTCTTGATCGTGCGCTTGACGAGAATATTCGGTGTAATCCGGCTGGCACAGACGTCGTGGTAGTGCCCAAACTCAAAGCGGTGTACGTGGATGTGACGAAGGCGGCGAGTGAAAGTATACGAAGTCGTCTATTAGATGTCTACAACTCAAGCTGGACAAATGAAGAATACGCCATGGACGAAGGGAACAACATCGTTCGTTCGACTACTTCTTCGTTGTCGGATGAATTGTTGGATTCATACAAATTCTTCACGTTTGTACGAAATCCAAGTGAGCGTTTCGTCTCTGGCTATCAGCAGGCTTTCTGTCGCTCTTTGTGTCAGGGATGCATGCATGGAAAGACACCCACCCGGCCTCCGACGATTGAGCAGACGATCGATTTGATAGAAATCATGCGCGGTAGGGCGAAGCATGACGACAGCTTTTGCTCGAATCGTCTGGGGGCGCCGCAAGACCAGAGCTTTTTGAACAATCCTTGGTTGGATGAGCACTTACAATCAACCGTATCGAGGCTCAGTGGTGTAACTCGACGTGGCTCGCGCGTACCAATGCACTTTATAGGTCGAACTGAGTCGTTGGACGAAGATTGGAACCGTCTTATGGATGAGCTCGGCGTCGAACCAAGTCACCCTGTTCGTGCTCCGCTCAAGCACGTCGAGCACGAGTGCGCGATCTCCGAGCGCGAAAGACATTTGAAAGCCCAACGTGACGTATTCTTCTCTCACATAGTCCGTGGTGAACGAGCTCCAGAATCAGGCGAGCTTTATGAACCAGTGGAAGTCATTTACTCACGCGACAGAGCCGAGGTACACATCCCGAAGCCGAGTACCGCAAACGGTGGTGCGTACTTTGATAGATTCAAAACGCTCTACGAGGACGATTACCGATGCCTCGATTATTAGCCATTTAGCCAACACTTACCATTAGCGTTCATCATTAGCTAGCTCGATGAATTAGACTCCTTCAACTTTCAACTTTCAACCACGCCCGATGTCCCCCACAACGCTTCAGACGCCGCCGCGTAGTTCGGCCGATCCCACCGCGGCGTCATGGAGCTTGCATCGCGCGACACCGCGCGATCGACACTGACGCGCGCGTTACCATTCGACGTATTCGACGCCGACACCGACGCACCGTCGTGCAGCGACACCGACGCCACGAACGGCTTGGCTGCGACGAACAAACCGTTGAATCGCAGCGACGAAGACGCCGTCGTTGAGCTTCGGGCGATCGATGCAGCGCTCCGTGCGGCGCTGCACCGCGCACCACGAACGATGAATGAAGTTGTGACGAAAGGGGCGACGCTGGATCTGTGTGCGGACCTCATAGAGCGCGAGGATGAGGCGATGCGCGCGGCGGGAGCAGGACGTCGTCGAGCGACAAGCTCGAGCGAAATCGAACGCGAGGAAGACGTGCCATGGGGCACACCGACGAAGGCGGCGGTGGAACGATTTGCAGAAGAGCTGGAGGTGGTTCTCAAAGAGAAGGAGAACGCGGTGATTGGACTTGAGAAGACTTTGGCATCGAAGCGCGAAGCGACGCTTGCATTTGAGCAGCAAAGAGCGCGGGCAGCGCAGAGCGAAAAAGCGCTGCACTTCGCCGAAGGCGAGATTGTGAGACTATCGAAGAAGGTGAATGAGCTCTCCAAAGTTTTGGAAGGCTCGAGGGCAGAGTCCGCCCAACGTTGGGAAAAATTAAAGAAGGCAGAGAAGCGACTTGCGGAGGCGCAAGCCAAGGACGAGGAAAATCTGCGTGCGCTTGCGATGCTTCGAAAAGATTTGCAAACTGAGCGTCAAATGAACAAGTCAAAAGAAGCCGAGATATCTCGACTGCGCGATGCGTTCCGAGATGTCAGCAACGGTAAAAAGATTGAAAACGTGGGTGATGAGCAGAATTTGAAGCGAATTCAAGACCTGGAAGAAAAGATTGTTCAGTTGGCTGTTTCCGTATCAAAGCAGTCTTCTGCATCTTCAGTACCACGACGTTCGAACGAGCGCGAGTTGAATTTGTTAGTCCACGAGCTCGCTAAAGAAGAGTTGAAATCCAGAGCTCGAGCGGACGCCGCTGAGCAACTCGTTACTACGATGCGAGCAGAGTTAGATTCAAAGACGGTCGAAGTTATCACGCTGCGTCAGCACATCAATACTCTTGATCAAAAACATCCCGTTAGAACCATCTCACGCGGGTCCTTAGACTCACCGCGATCGGTGTCAGTTTCTCTAGAAGAGATTGATCAGAACCTTCAACGAAGTTGCGATCGCGCCGAACAGCTTTGCCAACGTCTTTCAACGGTGATGTCTTCTGGTGGAGCATCAACGGGTGGATATTCTCAGAGAATGATGGAAACCCCTCTTAGTGTGTCGAGCGATCGTTCAGAGGACAAGATTCGCGAGCTTCAAGAAGCGCTTGATGATCAATCTCAGCGTCGAGACGAGGCTGAGAAACTGGCAGCCAAGGCGGCGAGTGATGCATCAGCCTTGCGAGATTTGATCACCGCAGAACGCATAGCATCTGCTGCTGCAATGATGGCTGAGTCGAGGGGCTTGACAGGAGCGTATGTCGCGCGAGGAAATACGCACAATATGTCTCCATCAACTTCTGATGTCACATCGACACCGAGCCGTAGTCCTCGACCGTTTCAACACACACCACGAACGACGTCGTCGATCTTCGGAGGTGCTCCCGTAGGCCTTTCAAAAGAGTTGGAAGAAGCGCGGCGCACCGCTAATAAAGAGCGTAAGCGCGCGGAAGTGGCCGAGGAGACAATATCTCGATGGAGCCGTCTCGCAGATTAGAGTAGCTGAATAGAATTCAATTTGTATATCAACACGCTAGCTTAGTCCATCGCACTTTGCCAAACTTGACGAGTTTAATCACCAACTCACTTACTTCGTCTTCCTTGACGAAGCACTCACACTGCTCTGGAAGGATGGTTAGCGGGAGCTCGGCGACGGCGAAGCGATACGATCTTGCTGTCGCAGCAAGCTCGATGGAGAAACTTTGCGATCCGAATTTGCGATCAACTATTCTAAATGACGAACTTTCCTTTGGTAGTTGAACAAACACGTGCGCAAAACGCTCGTCGTCGTACCAGACGTACTCGTGCAAACTGATGGCGTCCTTTGCTGTGCCCGTTGCACGGATCCGAACGTCTTCACGAGAGACCACCGGTGGTTCAAACGTCCTCCCTTGAATCCTGAGGTGATCTTCCCGTCGTTTACTAATCACTGGCTCCTCCTCGGAATCCGATAAAGACGACGCGAGGGCGTCCCACTTCGCATACATATTGCCTGCGCCTGAAAATGAAGCGACAGGATGGGTGTGCCACTCTAACAACTCCAATCGCGTTAGTAAGAGTCATATGCCAAGACATCTTCATAGTCATACGGGTTCCCACTCATCGACAGCTTTTCCGTCGTTCCTCGTCCCTTGAAAGCCTTTAACTTGAGAGGCAGCGGTTGGGACGCGCCGACTGTGAGTTCCAATCGAGCATCGTTCTCTCCCGGCTGCAACTCTTTGATGCTGCCAATTCTACCAGAGTTCAACACGTCGTCATTTGCCTGGTCTTTCACCGATCCGAACACATCGGCGTTGTACACGACATCCTTCGTTGGGTTAAGCGCTTTGAAACTCAACAGAATACACTTCGCCTTGTATGTCCCTGATCCGGGAACGCCTCCCGCCATCCCGCATGACGATTGTTCAATCGTACTCGCATCGATCGCGATCTCCACCGGTTTGGCTTGCACCAAACTCGCACCGAGCATCGTCGCGAGCGCGGTCGCGGCGGCGATCGACTTGGCGGAGTTGGACACGCGTCCATAGGATATGGCGTCAACTTTGACGCATCGCGACGTCACGCGAGCGCTGTTGGCGCGGGTGGGAGTCCTAAAGAGGCTCACGCGTGCGTGCGTGGAGACACACGAGTTCGTCATCGTCTCGCGCGCGAACGTTTGAAGTTTTGGCTGTTCGGTGGTTTGCTACAAGAAATGCTGCACTAGTTCGAGGGAACGGCTTCGGGTTCGACGGTGGGCGCGGAAGCGTCTTGGACTTGCGTAAGATCGACATTGACTTCAGGTTCGCCCACCTTGGCCGTCGCCTTTGCCTCCGCCGTGACCGCCTTCACCTTGTTCGTCGCCTGACTCAAGCCTTCGCCGATGGTCGCCGTGGCGCTACTTATCACCTTGCTCTCCATCGCCTTGTTCATCGCCATGCCAGCAGCGTCTCGTCCGATCCCCACCACAGCGTTCGTCGTCGCAGTTATCTTCAGCGACTTGTCAATCTCTGCGACCTGCGCCGACGCGGTGGTTGACAGTTTCTTGACGCCCGTCGACAAACCAGCCTTTTCATCAAATTTCTTCATGCTGGACGATATTTGTAATTTCTCATCCATAGCCTTGATATTTTCTTTCGTCTTAGCCGTGATTTGATTTCTCTCGTCGAAATCCTTCACCGCCGCCATGGCTTGCTTGCCAGCGAGAAGCGTCTTGCCTAAAAATCCAGCGAACTTGGATTCAAAGCTGTTCAGCGTCGTGCCCTCGTTCGCGACGTCGTCCGAAACCGGGTACGCGCACTCCGCGATGTTCAACGGATGATTGAGTAACAAACATCCGTTTAATAGCACCGCCGCGCTCACCGCCTCCTTGTGCGTGAACTCGATCACGGCTTTGCGTCCGCTCTTCGTGGCGACGTTGAAGATGCGCACGCGCTCAATCTCCCCTGCCGTGCTGAAGAATTCCCTCAAATTAGACTCTTCCGCGCTTGGAGCGACGTTTGTGACCTGTGTGATGCACGATCGAGCGTGTGCGCGTCAGTAATCACGCGCGAGGCGAGAGATCTCGAACGAAATCTTATTTCAACGTGCCCAGTCGGAGAGGCGAGAATCGTGCCGTTGGGAGCGAAACTGCGCGTACGGCGCGTGACGATCGCGAGCAAAGACGCCGCGCATCGCGTTTCGTCCGCTGACGCACCGTAATGGCTGACATAGTGTCGATGACTTGCGTCGGGTTGTGTTGAGATGTTACAGTGAGTGACAGGTGGCGTGGCTGGGTGAGTGCTCCATAACTAATCGTCCCGGGAGGACGTACCGCTTAGGGCGGCAGCTTTTAGAGTCTCTATATCTATGGGTATTGCGCTCGTTGACGAAGAAGCGCCGGTGAGCTCGTCGAGGACTTGCGTGATAGCGGCTTTGACAACGGTGCGGCGTTCAGGTTCAAGGCCTTCGCAGGCCTCGAGCGCAGCGCCAAGAGAGCGACCTGTGATGGCGACGACTTTACCTCGAGTCTGCGCCACTAATAAAGGAACGACAATCAACAAAGCTTTTGAGATGTCTGTCGCGGCGCGAAGCTGCTCTTCGAGGCCTTTCTTGTGCACGTGCAGCATCGAGCGTTCCGTTTTTTTATTCGGCGCCGGAAGGCGGACTCCAAATAATTCGCAAAGTCTTCCTAGGGAATCCATGACGTCCATGGGTGATTTCTCACGACGGATTGCGTCGATTAAGTCGCGACCTAAAGCTTTCGCTTTGTTGCCATCCGAAAAACTTTCCACGATGAATGCACGAAGCTTTTCTGTCAAAGGCGCTGCGCTATCGCCCTCATCGAAACTCTTTTCGGCTTTCGATCGTAAAAATGCGTCCGCACATGGCACGGCGTATCTTCTGCATGTGTATGTCATGGCGTGTGAGTCGTGCGACAACACCTCTGCGGTTCCCTTGGAGCATAACAATGCCGTCGGGTACGACGCCAGGAATATCTTCTTTGCCGCGTCGCAAGACATTCTGAGCTTATCGCCGTGACTCGCTATCGCGAATGAAATGCGTTCTTTAAATGCCAATACTGCCGCAACTTTATGCACTCGCACCAGTTCTTGAATCAAGTCGGCTTCCACGCCCGGAACGGCGCGTTTGACGGCTGCGATGACGTCTGAATCTCCGACCGAATTTGCCACGAGGAATTCACGCAGCGTGGCAACATCCTTCTTCTCGTTCTCGCGTATGGCTTTTTCAGCAGCCAATTCCCCGAAGCGTTTAATCGCATCTGTGCACTTTTTGATGAAGGATTTCGTAACCACGTACTCCCTGCCAAACTCGACATGCTTCTGCAACACACTCGTCTGGGCGAGCGTCTCGGCACAACTTGTCAAGCCTTCCGGTAAGACGTCCGGCGTGTAACAATAGCCATCTTCGTCGAGCGCTTCTGAGACGGCAGTTTCGAACTGATCTAGAACTCTTTTAGCGACGAAACACGCCGGCGATCCGAACTCCAAGTGTGACTCGTCCGCTTCTGAGAGAATTTTCTTTGCTTGCTTTGCATCAAAACCGACGCGTGCCGCGGCGTCGACGCTCACAACGCCCATTTGTGCAAACATCTCCAAAAGCTTCTTGCGCTGACGATCCAAGTGCGCCGCTGGGTACCAAACGCCTCCAGACATCTCACCACTGAGTCTCACCGCTTTCGACTTGATAACTTCGCTCAATACGCTTCCCACAAGCTGCGCTCTGGCCTCCTCGCCGAGCGCCTCGCGGAGCAGAGCGTCGCGAGAAGTTGGCACCGCACACGCCATCAAAGTCTCACGCACGCGCGATGTGAGTTTCGCGACGTACTCGGAGGTGTAAACTAAACTTCCGTCCATCTTAACGTCCGACGCGCCGACGACGCGTTCGCGCAAAACTTTCACCACCAAGTCGGCACCGAGCGAAAACTTACGCGCGACGTCCGAAACAGTCGCCGTTCCGTTTTCGCGCAAAATCTCCTGCGTCTCCCTCGCGACGTCGTCAAAGTATCCATCCGTCATGAGTTCCCCCTCCAAGAACCGCGCGCCGCTCGACGCGTTTTCTCGAGCCAAAGCCTTGGCCGCGCGTTCGCACGTCGACGCGTCCACCCCGAGCGCCGTCGACAACGCCACCACTCCAACGCGCCCTCCGCATCGCTCCACCTCTCGCATCACCTCTTCCCGCACCCTCTCCGTCGTCACGTACGCCTTCCCATCACCCGCGCGCGTCAAAGATTCGTTCGCCACGACCCCCAGCTCGCGCATCTTCGCGACGAGCGCGACGGCGTGCGCGTCTCGCCACGCGAACGCCGCGCGTCCCCCCTGTGCGTCCCTCGCGCGAGATTCCTCGACATCTCCCATCACGCGCGACGCGCGCGCGACGTCGCGCGCCCCGCAATCGCCCCATCGCCGGGCGCCGGTCGCCGTCGCGATCGCGCCCGTTCGTCTTCTTTTTTCTCGAACGCGCGCGAAAACGCGTAAAAAAACGCCGATTCCCGTCGCGCGCCTTTCGGATTTCGCGACGACGGTTCGCGACTCAAATGCGACCCCCTCCCCGCGCGGGGTCCGCGATCGCGCGCGACGCGGCCCTTTCGCGCGCGTCCCGCGACGCCGCGATGGGGGCTGGCGTCGCGGGAGAACACCGCGCGCGGTGGTGCGCGTCGTCGGCGCGCGCGGATCGCCCGTCGAGCGCGCGCGCGGTCGTCTCTTGCGTCGCGTCGCGCGTCGCGCGTATTTCGCGTCGCGACGCGCGCGCGGGCGACGCGCGATCGCGGCGACGATCGAGCGATCGTCGCGAATTCGCGCGCGAAAACTTTGCGCGATCGCGCGCGCGATGGTGACGCCGGTGACGGGGCAAACGGCGCGTGCGGTGGATGAGAGCGAGGAGAACGAGGTCGTTGACGCCGCGCGCGGTGATGCGCGCGAACGCGCGGCGGCGTTTCGACGAGACGTCGAGATGCGATGCGACGCCGTGCGACGGGACGCGGAAGCCGCGAGCGCGGAGCAGGAGGAGTTGCGAGCGAAATTGGCGACGACGACCACGGAGAACGCGAGTGTGAGAGAGAGCGAGACGGACACGAAGATTTTGAAGACACCACCGGCGACGCCGAGCGATTGCGTGCATCTTTCGTTGAATGCGTGCGATTTCAACGTGAGCGCAGACGCGGAGGAGCTCGTCAAGGCGTTGTTGAAGAGTCAACGCGAACGGGAGAGTTTCGTCGAAGTGGCGCAGGAGACGGGCGCGGCGCGCTCGAAGGGATCTTCGAATAGAAGTGGGCACTCAACTCCGGACGATATCAACTATGGATTTCACAAAGCGCAGTTGCGCGATGAGTTGGAGAAGATTCGGCGTCAAGTGCTCGAGGAGACGCTCACGCTCGAAGGGCTTCGTCGGGAAACGGCTGAGTTACGAACGACGCGCGCGGCGACGTCGAGCGATGAGGCCGTGGTGAAAGACAAGCTCACCAAGACTCGCACGCAGTTGACGCTCCTCGAAAACGAGCAAGCGCAATTGACGGAGGACCTGGAGTACCAGCACAAGAGTTCCGCGGCGGTGCGCAAGGCGTGTCAGGATGAAGAGCACAGGTTGAGAAAACAGATTGATGAACTGAGGAAAGAGGCCGCGGATGAGGAGGAACGCGCGATGCAGTTGAAGTCCGATACTTGTATCGCCGTGGAAATTCTCGAAGAGCACGAACAGTACATCGAGAAGGTTAAGGGAAAGTTGGAAGGATTAGAAGCCGAAGTCGAATCAAAGACGAAGCTCTTGAGAGAGCTCGACTGCGATCAAGGTTCGATTGAAGAGGAGTTGGAAGCGTTGCGGACAAAGCTTAAGGAAGAAAGTGAACTAGGTGACAGATTACGGGCGAAAGAAGCGGAAGATAGAGCGAATGCGCAACGCGCGTTGGAAGCCATCAAGACTGAGGCTGAAAAACTTAAAGAGGACAAGCGCAGTTACGAAGCCGACATCGAGCGATCACAAGAGGCACTCGCCGAGGCTGTGCACCTATTGCAAGTTGCAAAGGACACGGCGGAGCAAGAAATGTCATGGACTGCGAACCCGCTTCGAACACCACCACCGTACCGTCAAGTTGGACATTCTTATGTGTATGACAGCGCGCAAAATTCACCGTTGGAAGCCCCGATGCAGGGTGTTCGTTTGTTCGACGACAGCCCGATGATGAAAGTCTCGGCAGAGGACAAAGCGTACCATCGTCTGATGATCATGGAAAAAGCGGCAAAAGATGCCGAAGCTCGCAGAATGGCAGCTGAATCCGGCGCCCACACCGCTGAAGTACGCCTGCGAAGAATGGTTGAATTTGTCAACCGCCTCGGGCCCTCCGCGACGTCTTCACCATCTCGACCACGCTCACCGCAATCGGGAGACTATGCCATCTATCGTCGGGACTCTCCGACGAACTCCGTCATAGATTCTCTCGATTCTCTTCGGTTGCAGCTCGCTTCGGCGGTCAAGCAAAAATCTCGAGCGGGACTTGACAAAGTCTCGCGACGCCGCGAGAGCGCGCCTCGAGAAGAGCTTCACTTTAAGCTCAATCAACTCATAGATGAGATTGGGAAGACACGTAAGCACTACTAGTTGTTGTTAATTTAATTAGCGCGATTAACAAAAGCGACACGGATCGATATGCGTCCTCCGTCGCTGCGAGTCGGTTCGTCGCGAGCGAGCGTCCGCCGCACGGGCTGCCGCACTCGTCCGCGCGCGCGGCAGCCCGTGCGCGAGATGGGCGCGCGTCGAAGGAACGATATGAACATGGCGTTCGTGTGCGCCGTCATCCTTCGCCTCGTCCTCATCGCTTGGAGCGCGTATCAAGACGCAAACTTTGACGTCAAGTATACCGACATTGACTACTTCGTCTACACCGACGCCGCGCGTCATGTCGTCCGCGGCGGATCGCCGTATGAACGAGCGACGTATCGATATCCACCGCTA
>Ga0181599_1003000_pt1 | contig 14694 bp, 10 predicted proteins | sample 041ome_3_FD_148658 | JGI IMG/M metagenome (GOLD analysis project Ga0181599, IMG submission 148658) | Coastal salt marsh microbial communities from the Groves Creek Marsh, Skidaway Island, Georgia - 041405US metaG (spades assembly) | ecosystem: Environmental > Aquatic > Marine > Intertidal zone >...
CGCGACACGGGTTTCGCGGCGCGACGACGCCGACCGCGCGCGACGGCGAACCGACGCACACGGCGTGGTCGCGCGGACGCGCGGGCGACGGCGCGAAAAACGCGTACGGTAGCGAGGAATCGGCGAGGACGCGACGGGCGGGAGGGGAGGGGCTCGCGGAGACGTGCGCGAGGGCGATCGAAAGCGCGAGGGCGAACGAGCGGGCGCGAGACGACGCGCGGCGAGCGCGCGACGACGCGAACGCGAAGGCGAGGGCGAGAACCGCGGAGGCGAAGCGCGCGATTCGCGAGGACGACGCGCGGAGGCGGACGCGCGCGCGAGAGGAGGGAGACGCGACGCGCGTGCGACGTCGCGCGAGGATCGACGTCGACGGGGGGACGACGGCGACGACGGCGACGGCGACGGACGACGAAGCGCGACTCGTCGAGAGCGGCGGGTTCGATTTCGGGGACGAATAGGCGGCGCGCGCGAACGCGGGCGATGGATCGCGGAGGAATGTGAGATTATTGTTTTCGTGAAAAGCCGCACGGGTCGTGCTTGAACGCGCCTTTGGCTTCTTGGGGAAGCGACGTGGGCGTTTCCAACGTCTCGACGACGGTGCCTTCGCCCCGAACGCCCCGCGCGCCCGTCTCCGACGCGTGCACGACGCCGATGATTTTGGTTCTGCGACAATTCGCGCGAGCGTTGACGTCGACGAGCACGGCGTGAGATTTGCCCCCGTTCACGCTGGACGCGGCGACGTGCGCGCACGAATGGTCCCACAGCCACAGTCCGCCGACATTGGCGTCGATGTCGCAATCGTTCACGACAACCTTTGCCGTATTCGAAACGTCCACGCCCGGGCCTTTGTTGTCTTGTACGACGCATTTGCTCATCACCACGTTGGACTGTTCCATGACGACGACGCCGTCTTCTTCGTTGTTTTGCACCGCGCAGCCGTGCATGATGACTCGTGATTCCTTCATGGCGAGCACGCCCTGTAATCCCGAGCGCGTGATGTTGCAATCGATAAACGTCGGCGTTGCTTGGGCGTACGAGCGAACGCCGCTCAATTTTCCCGTGATTGAGCAGTTGCGAAATGTCGGCGCAGATTTGCCACCGACCGCAACGCAGTCGCCGCCGCTCGATCTGATCACGCAATTCTCGATCAACGCGTTCACGCGCGAATCTCCCTTGATGCGAATCGCCTCGCTAAACCCTGTGAAATCGATGTCGAGATTTTGAATCACGCACGGACGCTTGATGCGAAATAACGCCGCGTTGTTTCGGCAATCGCACGTCGTGTCTCGAAGCGCGCCTTCGCCTCGTATGAGCACGCGCTTGTCAATCTCAACCACGGTTCCGAGCCCGTTGTGAACGCCACGCAGTAAGAGTATGCGGTCACCGTCGTTTGCTTTAGAAATTGCCTCCGGAAGTGACCTCGCGTGCACGGGTTTCATCGAATTCGCGTCCTTCGCCGAGCCGCCACCAAACATAGGATCCGCGACTTCGCCTTCTAGCTCATCGAAAGCCGCGTTCAAAGGCGCCTCTCGTCCGAGCCATGCGTCTTCGCCCGCGCTTCGGACGTAAATTAATTTGCCGTCAAACCCGGCGACGGACCCGTCCTCCGCGGCGCAAATCGCGATTTCGTCCAGCACGTCGCGAAACGATTTGCTGAAATCGCCCTCCTCGAACTGGAGTTTTTCGCCCAGACGCGCGTATGTGACGGCGAGAGTGTACGACCCCAGGCGTAAACACGCCTCAGCGAGTCTATGCTTGGGTTTACTCCAAGTCGGCGCGAGCTCTTCCGCGCACTTGGCGTCGCACAACGCGGCATCGTATTCGTTCATCTTGTGAAACGCCAACGCGCGATTACAAAACACCACCGCTCGAAGATGCGCATCCTCTTCTCGCGCGGCATCCAGCGCTTCGCCGTATAACGCCTGTGCGAGTGCAAAATCGCCGCACTTCATCGCTTCGTTCCCTTTCAGCCGCAATCCCGCGCCTGGCGCGCGTTCGTCAATCGACGCGTTCGGCGTCGCTCGACGAGACCCCGCGACGCCTTCGCCTCGGCCCCTCGGTGCCCGCGATGAATCGAACGTTTCGATGAGCATCGCTTCTTTACGCGTTGCCTCTTCGTCCGCCGCCGACTCACTCGCCGCCTCCACGCTCCGTTCGCGCTTGGGCGGCGTGTCCGCGCGCGGCGCCGCCTCCTCGTACGTCTTCGCCGCGCCGACGTCCTCGCTCGAGCGCAACTCCACATTCTTTGCTCGCGCCATCATCGCCCTGCGTCGCATAAACGAGCGTTAGTGTCGTTCGCGCATCGCTCGTCGCCGTCGTCGTCGTCGCCCGCGCGGCGCGGACGCACCGTCGCTCGCGCGCCTTCGCGATCCCCACGCGCCGCAGCGCGTCCTCGACGTCGGGGTTTTTGCGTCCGTCCGCCGCCCAGCGCGCGCGCAGCCGCGCCTCAACGTCGCCGTCGTCCTCGCGCGTCGCCGCCATGTCGCCCTCGCCGCGCGTCGCGCGCTCGCGCGGCCGAGGGCGCGGCGGTCGCGGCGGTCGCGCGCGGCGAAAAACGCTCAAAACGCTCGACGGCGCGAGATTTCGCCAAACGACGGTGTAAATCAAAATTGTCAAAAAGTGACCGCGCGCCGATGCCCGACTCCCGGGTCTCGAGTCGTTACGCGCGCGAGCGCCGCGCGCGCCGCGCACACGCGCGCGCACGGCGCTCGCGCGACGCATGGCGCCGAGCGACGCGCGCGCGAGCGCGTCCGATCGCGCGCGCGCCGAGGACGCGACGCGCGACGCGACGGGCGCCGCGTGCGAATCGTGTCCCGAAGGCGCGCGGCGCGCGGCGAGTTGGTACTGCGCGCAGGACGAGGTGCGCGCGACGGCGCGCGCGGTGACCGGGAGACGACGCGCTCGCGACGCGTCGACGACGCGCGGGACGCGCGCGCGCGACGCGCGGCGGCGAGGCGCGGTCGGAGAGGATGGCGCTTCGGATAACGATAAGACGACGACGACGAACGGGGACGTTCGGACGACGCGCGGCGACGAAAGCGCGCGCGAAGACGCGCGCGACGACTGACGGTGGTGCGAACGACGGTGACGCAGGCGTACCTGTGCGATGCGTGCGATGCGCGCGTGCACGCGGCGAACGCGATCGCGAGTAAGCACGAGCGCACGGCGCTCGGGACGAACGGGCGAGGGGTCGGCGCGCACGGCGCGGAGGATGCGGATTCGAGACGGATGAGCGATGCGTACGGCGACGGCGATGACGTTGAGGTGACGACGGATGATGTGATCGGGATATGCGATGAGTATTTGAGTAATCCCATGATGCCGTCGTCGTCGTTTCCGGTGGAAACGTTGGACGGAGCGTTTTGGGACGAGAATTTGGGCGAGCTTGACGCTGATGGGATCGATCCGGAGAGCTTCTTGAGGGACCCGCTCGATGATGAAGATGCGGCGAAGGATGGGGTGGTGAAGCGAGAAATCGACGGGGAGCGATCGGGAAGCAAGTATAGCGACTCGGTGGGGATGTCGAAGAGCGAAATCGAGGCGTTACGTCGGGTCGGCGAGTATGCCTCGTCGAGCGGCTTTTTAGGTCCAATTTTGGACGATTCTGCGGTGCGGTTTTTAGAATTGAATCCATCGTACGGCGCGTTCGGCTCGCCATCGCCTGAGTCTAGCGATATGGGTTTTGAATCTCTCGCGGGGAAGCTGAGCGCGGTGGCTGTCAAACGCGAACCCGAGAGCGATTGGGACAATCAGACGGTCGCATCGAGCGGCGCAGGGGATGCGAATGGACATTCTGCGATGGCTGACGCGTTACGCTCGATTCCAGAAGGCCCACCTTCGGGATCGGATACGTACGCCGGGTTACCGCAGCCGCAGACGCGTCTCGAGCGATTGAAACGATGGAAGGAAAAGAGGAAGAATCGAAACTTCAACAAGGTGATTCGGTATCAATCGCGCAAAGCATGCGCTGACAACCGCCCGCGAGTCAAGGGCAAGTTCGTCAAGGTTAGCTCTGTGCCGGATTTATCAAAGATTCGAGAAGCCGCGGGCCAGTCGGACGACGACGACGCACGCGAAGCCGAAGAAGAACGCGATAAAATCGCTGAGCTTGGCCTTGACAAGGGCTTGCGCGCGCCGCCATCTATGCGAAAAATGAAGAAGGGTCTGGTATCATCGGCATCGATGCCAGACTTCTCCATGTACAACACTATGGATGATTAAAATCCTTGCAATCGAACCAAACGTTCCGCTCTTCAAATACACTTCTACTCTAACGCGCTTTGAGCGCAAATATTTTACACCGGAGTCGGGTCGTTCAACCCTTCCGCCGTTAAGAATCCGTCGAGCGCGTCCATGACGGGCGCAAACTTCGCCACACACGCGCGCATCTCCTCCTCGCTCCCAGCCACAGCGCAGAACTGCGCTCTGCTCGGCGGCATCGCCAACGCCGCCGCGAAAACCCCCCGCAACACGAACCCGTGATACGGCTTCAGCGCGCGCTCGTACGACCTCGCCCCGCACGTCCGGAGATCCAAGCTCGCGTCTCGCGTGAGTTCCCCGAGCAAACCCACGACGAAGCCGCCGAACCGCCGCAACCAGAGCGCCGGCACCCAGACCCGTCCGCCCGCCTCGCGGTCGCGCGCGATCGCCTCGAACAGCGACGCCCGCGCCTCGCCGCGCGCCCGAACCACGTCTCGAATCCGTCGCACGTTCTTCGATACGTCCGCCTTCGCGAGCTCGAACGCGAAACCGAGCGCGGCGATGACTTCGAGCATGGCATCCATGACGTCGCAAAACCGCGCGGCGTCCACGTCCCCGGGGCGCGTGAACTCGACGTCGGCGTCGAGCGCGTCGAGCGCGTCGATGACGCGCGCCACGCGCGACGGCATGCCGCCGCGAGGCGCGCTCTGCCGCGCGAGGCCGCACTGCTCGACGCTCGGCATGTTCGCGACGACGACGTCGAGCGCCGCGCGCGTCCGGGCGCCGCGCGCGACGACGACGGGGAAGCGCTCGATGCGCGCGGCGTCGGTGCGCGGGCGCGCGTCGCGGCGTCGCGCGAGCGCGGAGGACGAGACGTTTGAGATGCCTGACGTCGATTTCATCGGCACCATTCTCCAAGACGTGCGAAAAGGTCAAAAGGGCTTCGCCACGCGCATGAGCGTGCACGAAGACGCGCGCGCGGACGCGAGCGAAGGGTTTCCCGTGACCGGTGACATCGTGAAGATTCAGTTCGGCGTGGAGACTGGGGAAGGGGAGGTTTTGCAAGACGCGGCGGCGACGGAGGCGGTGACGTTTGAGGTCGGCGCGAGCGACGTCATGGGAAATCCGCTGTTTAAGGCGTTCGATGAGGCGGTGCGGAAGCTGAACGTTGGAAATAGTGCGGTGGTGAGCGCGAGCGGGGGTGATTACGATCCGAACTTGTTATTTAGCGTGCCGGCGAATCACGAGGAAATCGCGCGCTTGCGCGCCGAGTGGTCGGATAAGGGAGGTTTGGTCGAAGGATTGACGGTGACTCTCGTCAACGGGCAACCCGCGGTGGTGCGCGCGATGGACGCCGAGAAAGTTGTTTTGGACGCCAATCACCCCTTCGCGGGAGCGGACGTGTTCTTCAAGGTGACCTTGCTCGGCGTCAACGTGGACGAGGCGTGAAACGTTTGAATCGAGCCTCGCGTTCGCGACGCGTTCGAACGCAAACAGTCTCGCCGCTGCGTGCGCACGACCGTTGACATTTATTTCGCTAGAATTGATTTAATCACCGCCATAGCGCGCATCTCGCCTTGTCGAATCCGATCGCGTTCGCGTCGTTCGTTCGCGCTGGCCCCGTCCCGTCCGCACAGCGCCGCTCGTCATGTCCACTCGCAAGCGTCTCGCTGACCTCGCGTCCGCGGGATTCGCTCGCGCATCGTTCGCATCGTCCGCTTCCGCGTCGGCGGTGTCCACGGCGCGCGCGTCGCTCAACACGGGCGCGTGCAAATCTTTCGACGCGTCGGGACGCGTGAAGTCATCGCTCGCGAACACACGACCGCGGACGCGCGCGCACGCGCGCTCGTTCGCCGCGGATGCGCAGGCGGGCGCCCCTAAGGTACATCCAGACGGTATGCCTCGCTATCCGAACTTCACCGTCCCAGGCGCGCTACGGTTGGCGGATTACTTTGGCACGAGCTCGTTCGCGATGACGGGGAGCCTGCTCGCGGCGGCGAGCGGGATGGACGCGTTCGGATGCACCGCGGTCGGCACCATCACCGCGGTGGGCGGGGGTACGGTGAGAGATATTTTGCTCGGTCAAGGACGGCGGGCGTTTTGGATGGAGGAGCAGGAGTACTTGTGGATCGCGGCGGGCACGGCGTTGGCGACGTTTTGCGGCTGGGAGAGCGCGAAGAAACAGTTTGGATTTACCGATGATGATTATTGGATCGAGGCGAGCGATGCGTTGGGAGTCGGGGCTTTTTGCGTCATCGGCGCGCAAAATGGCATACGCGCGGGCGTACCTATGATTGCGCAGGTGTTGTGCGGGATTATGACGGCTACGTTTGGGGGCATCGTGCGCGATATTTTAGTTCAACGGCCAACGAGAATCTTTCACTCGTACGCCGATATCTACGCCACGACCGCCGCCACTGGGGCGTTGGCGTACATCATCGCGCGTCAAGCCGGTGCGCCGCCGTCTTTGCGGATCATCGCGGGCGTAAGCGCAGGTATCGGTCTTCGCGTGGCGGCGGACACGTACGACATCCGCCTCCCGGTGTACAACGCGGAGAACGCGAAAAAGTCCGCGGCGAGCAAGGGTGACAAGCGTCACGTGTGACGATGATATAGATCGACACAAACTATGCGAGCGCGGTAGGGTAAGCGATCGAGGTCGCGGTCGCGGACGGCGCGCGCGGCGCCGCGCGCGCGCGACGGGCGCGCGCGGCGAGCGCGAGGGCGCCGTCGGCGATGCTCGCCGAATGGAAGGCGATCGAGTGCACGCAAGGTTTGGTGAAGCCGAAGTAGGAAAAAGACACATGTTTGTTATCTTACATAGTTTACAACACGCGACGCGACGGCACGCCCGCGAACGGATCGCGATCGGCGTACGTCGGAAGCTTGATGTCGCGAGACCACGCGAGGGCGCGGCTGAGGGCGACGGCGGCGACGGGAAGGAAGACGCGCACGGCGACGTCGGCGTCGGGGCAAAATTTCGCCAACGCGAGAAACAACGCCGAACCGAAACACACGCACGCGCCGTAGAGCTCTTGCTCGGCGTGCATGATGCGAATGGGTTGCGAACAGCACACGTCGCGCAAAACGCCGCCGAGACAGGAGGTCACGAGCGCGGACACGACGCCGACGAGCGCGCCGAAGCCGAGCGTCAACGCCGCGTTCGCGCCGACGACGACGAAACACCCGAGCGCGATCGCGTCCGTGACGTTCAGCACGAGACGCATCTCTCGCGAATACTTGATCTCGTCCGGAAGTCGCGGCCAGAGGTAAAACGTCGCGATCGACGCGATCACCGCGAGCGCTAAATACTCGGGCGTCGTCGCCCAAAAAACCGGCGCGTCGCCCAAGAGAATCTGTCGCGTCGTCCCGCCGCCGACCGCGGTGACGCACCCGACGAGCGCGCATCCCATGAGATCCATCCCTCGCGATCCCGCGGTGATGGTTCCCGCGTGCGCGTACATCGCCGTGCCGAACATGTTCATAAATTTGAGCGCGCCCGGCACCGTCGTGCTCAGCGTCAGCACCGGCGCGCTCGGCGGCGCGCCGATCGTGTCGCGCATCACCGCGCTCGCCAGGTCCAGGCTCGGCACGACGCCGTACGCGAACGCCATGGCGACGTAGCACGCGCCGCAGTAGCACGCCGCGACGAGCGCGAGACGCTCGAGCGCGAGCGGCTTCGTCTCGTCCGCGGGCGGCGGCCACTCGTTCTGCCGCCGCGCGCCGCCGCGCGCGTCGCCCGCGCCGTCGGCGTCGCGCGCGCGCGCGCGCGGCGGACGCGCGCGCGACGACCTCGGCCTCGCGTCGGGCGCGCCGGGTCGGACCGGCGACGCGCGGAGGACGCGCGCGCGCGGTCGAGGCGGACGACGGCGCGACGGCGCGAACGCGCGCGACGGCGCCGCGCGCGCGCGCGCGAGCATCGCGACGCGACGAGGTGTGACGCGACGAGGCGAGGGCGAGGGCGAAGCCGAAGCCGAAGCCGAAGCCGAAGCCGAAGCGAGGAGAGAAAGGCGCGAGACGTCGATGTCGATGACAACTTCGTCTATGTACGATAACAAACATGTGTCTTTTTCCTACTTCGGCTTCACCAAACCTTGCGTGCACTCGATCGCCTTCCATTCGGCGAGCATCGACTCGTCTTTGCGAATCTCGCCAAAAGGCGGGTACGCCTCCTTCACCAAGCATCGCTCTCCGTTCGCCAGATACGCATCGAGCATCGCTCCTTTGTTACTGCTCGACGGTGGTACTTGCGTTTTATCCCACTTGAATCCCTTGGCGTCTAAATATTCGCGCTGCGTCTCGACGATGACGTCCAGGTTCGTCGTCTGCGAAAACGAATTCGTGTGTCCTTTGTGATCAAACTTGTACGTCGCGAAAAACTCGTCCGCGGCTTTGCGGTACGTCGCGTACGCGTCGCCCTTGCCGTCGCGCAGAAGCTTGCGCTGCGCGTCGAGCACGGCTTTGGCGTCGGTTTCGTAATCAGTCTTCGCCATCGCGGCGTCGTTTCGAGCGACGACGGTGAGCGAGGGGGCGAGGAACATCGCGAGCGCGGCGCGGCGCGTCGGCGCGGACGCCTTCGTCGCGCGCGCGGGCCCGACCGCGGGCGCGACGGCGAGGACGCGCATGGGAACGCGTGTGTGGGAATGAGGAGGTTGTCATCCACTCGTCGGTTGTTTTGCGAGCGCGCGCGGCTCTGCGAAGAATGCGTTAAAAAATTGGACTATGTGCTGCGCGTCTCAGCTCGAAGCGCTCCGAGCGAGACCATCTATGCTATGCTAAATCGATCGAGCGCACGAGATCGAGCGCGGACGGCGCGATCGTCGTGGTCTTGGTCTTGGCGCGTCTGCGTTTTGGTTTCGCGGGCGCCGTCGCCATCGACGCCCTCGCGTCGTTGGACGTATCCAAATGCTGTGCGAGCGAGACGGTGACGCCATCGACAGTGATACCATCTTGTCGTTTGAGGTTTTCGAGCGCTTTCTTCTCGAGGTAGCGGACACCTTCACCGGTCTTGTTGAGCGCGGCGCCGATTTCGGCGAGCGTCATCGGACCGTCGCCGATGAGACCGAAACGGCGTCGGAGGACGTACGCTTGCGGCGCGGGTAGTCGGTCCAAACTCGCTCTGATCTCGTTTCGAAGGAAATCCCTCTCAATCTCCCGCGCCACGGCATCGGATGGACCGAGTTCGGCGGCGTCGTCGGGGCTTGCGAGATCGAGTTCGTCCGTTTCCTGCGAGGCGTTCGCGTCCAGGCTGAGAGGATCCATGCTCAAATCCTTGAACTTCTCCAGCATCTCCACGGTGAAGCGCGACGAAGAGTCGGCAATTTCTTCTTTCGTCGCGCTGCGACCGAGTTCGCTTTGCATCTCGAGCTGCTTTTCGTAAGCCGCCTTCTTGAGAACGTGAGCGTGCGAAGGGACGCGAATCGTTCTGCCGTTGGCGTGCACGCCGCGTACGATGGCCTGACGAACCCATGCGTGAGCGTACGTCGTGAATCTGAATCCTTTTGAAGGATCGAATAGCTCACTCGCGCGAACGAGACCGGTGGCGCCCTCGTGAATCATGTCTTGCCTACTCATCCCCGCCTTTTCCATGGCGGGAATTCTATCGTACAGCTTTCGCGCGATGCTCGCTGCAAAGGCCATGTTCGCCGTCACGAGCCTCTTCCGCGCCATCTTCCCCTCGCGCTCCGCAGCTCTCATCGCCGCCGGGCTGTCGTACTCTAATCGCAACGCGAGCGTGTCTTCGAACAGACGCTTGGACTGCTTGGCCGCTTTCTCTCGCAGCGCCAACGCCTCGACCGCGCCCAGCGCCTCCGTCGCTTGAATCCTCGTCGCCGCCGCCTCATCTCGCAAAATCTCCGCCTCGCGCTCGATTCGCAACAACGCCTGTATCGCCCGCCCGAGCTTTCGCTCGTCCTCGACGCTCATACGTTCATCTTGATCCATCGACGTCCCTCTCGCTCGCGACCGCGCGTCCGCCCAGCGCGTCCTCGCGCGTTCCTTCTTCGTCTGTCGATCCCTCCCTCCAGCGCCGCGTTCGCTCCCTGGCGCGCCTTCTGTCGTCATCGTCGCGTCGACGACGCCATCGCGCGTCTCCTTCGTCGTCGTCGCGCGTCGTCGTCGCGCTCGCGCGCCGCCGCCCGTCGCGCCGCGCGGCGCCTCGCGATTCGTCGTCCTCCTCCCCTCCGCGCTCGCGCTCGCGCGCGCCTCTCTCGGCGTCTCGCTCCCTCGCTCGCGCACGACGCGCGTGCGCACGACGCCGTCGTCGCGCGCCGTCGCGCGCTCGCGCGCGCTCGAGCTCGCGTCGACGTCGCCGCGCGGGCTCGGCGCGGCGTCGACGCGCGCGCGCCGACGCCGCGCGACGCCGACGCCGACGCCGACGCCGACGCCGACGCGCGTCGCGCGCGGTCCCGCGCGCATCGTCGCCGCGCCGGTCGCGAACGCGCGGTGAAGTGCGGCGCGACGCGGCTTGGACGCGACGTCGATGGCGACCGGAGTGAGTGGATAACCCGCGAGCGGGACGGGACGCGCGTCGACGAAGGGCGAGGGGAGAACGCGAGCGCGAAAGTACGATTACAGGCTATCGAATAAATCGTTGGATGCGATGTAGTCCTGGACGCGGGCGCGCCAGGTGTCGAGATCGATGGATGGGTCGACGGCGCGAGCGACGCGCGCGGCGACGGCGACGGCGGAGGAGGCGATGCGATCGACGGGCGGGTAGACGGCGCCGACGGCGAAGAGGTTGGCGTCGACAGATTCGGCCAAGGCTTCGGCGGCGGTGAGAAACATGTCTGGAGTGACTTGTTTCGCGCCGCTGACGATGGTGGCGAGGGCGATGGGTGGGAAGATGAAGGCGTTGTTGGCGAATCCGGGGGCGAACGTCTTTTCAGCCGAGAATCGCACCGGCGGAAATCGGGTGCCGCTCGCGAATATCGCTCGGCCGTTGCTCCACGCGTACGCCTGCTCGGCGGTGCACTCAGCCTTGGACGTCGGGTTGGAGAGCGCGAAAATGATCGGTTGGTCGTTGAGTTTGCTCATCGACTTGACGACTTTTTGCGTAAACGCCCCGGGCACCGCGGCGGCGCCGACCAACACCGTCGGCTTGATGCTTTCGATCGCTGATGCGAGGTCAGTTTCCTCCCTCGCGTCTTGTGCAAAAGGCAATTTGTCATCACTCAGCTGCGACGCGCGCGAGCGCACGACGAGGCCTTTTGAATCAAACAGCCACACCCGTTTCCTAGCGTCGGCTTCCGCGACGCCGCGCTTCGTCAACGCGAGGACGAAGAGTTCAGCGGCGCCGATATTCGCCTGTCCAGCGCCAAAGAACAATACGCGCTGCTGAGTGACGTCACCACCTCTCTCTAGCGCTCGCACCGACGCCAATATCCCGCTCACCGTAACCGCTGCGGTGCCTTGGATGTCGTCATTGTACGTCACGACATCGGGCGCGGAGTAATACTTTTTCAATACCCTGAACGCGTTCCTCGGCGCGAAGTCTTCCCAGTGTATGATCGTGTTCGGACCGAATCGCTCGCGAATCGAAACGACGACTTCATCCAAGAGCGCGTCGTAGGCCTGGGAGCGGTCGCGCTCGCGTTTGAGCCCGATGTACAACGGATCGTCGAGCAACGTCTTGTTGTTTGTACCGGTGTCAATCTGAATCGGCAACAGCGCACTCGGCGGCACTCCACACGCGGCGTACACCATGCTCTTTCCCGCGCTAATTCCCATCCCGTTCGCTCCTTGATCTCCGAGCCCTAAAATTCTCTCCCCATCCGTGATCACGGCGATTTTCACGTCGTCGCGCGGCCAATTGCGCATCAATTCCCGCACGTTCCCCGCGTCGTCCGAGCTTACCCACACCCCCATCGGTCGTTGTATCAGCGTCCCGAATCTCAGACACGCCTCGCCGACCGTGGGCGTGTACAACAGCGGCAGCAACCGCTCGGTGTCCGATCGCAACAATTTATAAAAAGTCCGCTCGTCCGTCGTCTGCAGCGCCACCAACTGCTTGTACGACTCGAACGCGCCGTCGCACTGCCCGAGCGCTTCCCTCGCCCGGCGCACCTCCACGTCGTCCTCGACGACGTTCGGTGGCAACAACCCTCGCAGACCGCGTCCCTCGCGATCGACCGTGGCCAATCCTCGATACGTTCCCGCGTCGCGCAGCGTCGCGTATCCCGGCCCGCACGGCGGTCGCGGCGCCGCGCGCGCCACCGGCCCTCGATCCGCCATCCGCATCGACGCCCGCACGGGCGACGCGCGCGCGACGTCCGCACCGACCATCACCGTCGTCGTCGACGCGGCGAGCGCGAGCAGCGCGCGACGCGACGCGTCGAACGTCGACGCATCGAACGTCGACGCGTCGACGTCTTCATCGTCGTCGCGCGGCGCCGGCGCCGACGCGCGCGACGCGCGCGCGTCGGTGCGTCGAACGTCGCGGTGGCGCTTCGCCGACGCGCGCGGCGCGGCGACGCGCGACGACGGCGACGCGCGCGATCGCATGTTCGCGAGGTGAGGACTGGGGACAACTTGGCTTTGCATTTGGCGCTAACGATTTTGGTGGCGCACGCTCGCGGTGCAGACGGCGGCGACGACGAGCCAACACGCCCAGAGCAAGTACACGAAACCGAGATTAGACGACGTCGTGCCGGTGACGTCGTAATACGAGGTGACGCCGACGAGGGAGCCGTCGTCGGCGAGAAAGACGGGAGGCTCGACGCGAGCGAAGTGGTTGAGCATTTGCGCCTTCCAGCCGTATCGAACGAATAACGTCGGTGGCCACCAGGTCCAAGCGCGCGGGACGTCGTTGATGTTGAGTAAAACACCGGCGAAAAGGACCTGAAGGACGTTGTACACGGGTAAGATGGCGTTGGCGGCGTCGACGTCGCGGGCGACGGCGGCGCAGAGGTAGGCGACGGCGCCGCCGCATTGTTGCATGCCAAAGTACGCGAGCCAATCGACGAAGAAGTTGCCTCGCAGACCTGCGGCGTTGTATAAGATCGCAGTCGCAACGAGTGAGACAATGAGCGCCACGAGTGCTTCTTCGATGATTTTGTACGCGATGTACGCCAAGAGTGGGTAACATCCGTCGTCGAGCTCGCGGTACAGAAGTGGGCGTTCCATCAAGATTGAAGGCAAGTATCCACTCGCAGCGAACGCGGGGAGGACGTTGTTCATAAACAGCATGTTAGAGACGTTGATTTGGGCGTCGAGCGACATGACCTTTCCTTGGCCCGCGTACATGGTCGCCATGACGGCGGCGAATATGAGGTGCCCCGCGCAGCGCGCGCCGACGAATTGCGCGTCGCGGTAATTTCGAGACGTGCGGTACTTTAACAGCGTGCGCACGGCGCTCGCAAAACCGACAGGTTTTGGGGCGTTTGCGAGCAGCAGAGATCGCGTGTCGCCTGCTTCCCGCCGATTCACCACTTCTCGCACGTACTTGCGCACTTCGTCGCGATTACGCTTGTGATGAAAACTCGCCGTAAACTCTCTGGCAAAATCCGTCGAATCGTCGCCCGCGGTGGCGATTAAGAAATCCGCAAAGTTATCGTTCGGATCAAAGTAAAACCCGAGCGAATAAAAGTACGTCTCCGCGCCCTCTTCGCCGAATAATGGACCCGCGTAGGTGACTTTGCCATTCTTCAGCATCAACAGACGATCGAATTGACGAAACGCCTCCGAGCTCGGCGAGTGAATGGTGGCGATGACCGTGACTCCGGCGGTGTCGCAAAATTTTCGAATGACTCGCATCAAATCGTACGAAGTTTTCGAATCCAATCCGCTCGTGGGCTCGTCCAAGAACAAAATACGAGGACGAGTGACCAAACTTATGCCGATGTTCGTGCGCTTTGCTTGCCCGCCGGAAATCCCTCGCGACAAAGCGCTGCCGACGACGACGTCGGCGCACTTTTCCAACTGCAAGTCTTCGATCAATCGATTCACTTGCTCCTCGCGCGCCTTGGCGTCGAAACCTTCCGCGCCTCGCTTTAACTCGGCTTGATACATCAACGTTTCTCGCACCGTCAACGACGCGAGCAAGCAATCAAACTGCTCGACGTACGCCGCGCACGTCTTCAACGCCGCCTTCGTCGCCGGCTCGGCACCGACGACGACGCGCCCGCGCAAGCGTCCCTGCGTCTTCCTCCCGCTCATGACGTCCAGCAGCGTCGTCTTCCCCGCCCCCGACGGACCCATGAGCGCCGACGCCCCCCCCGGAGGAAACACCGCGCTGACGTCGTCCAGCAACCGCGTCGTCGCGCCCGTCTTACGATCCCTCACCTCGTACCGCACGTCCTGACACACCACCGCCAACGGCGTCGCGCGTCCCGCCTTCCCACCGTCGTCGCCCGCGTCCGCGTCGTCCGCGTCCGCGCCTCCGCGCGCGTCCGTCGCGCGCCGTCGACGCGCCTCTCGCTCGAGCGCGCGCACGTCCACCTTCCACGCCGTCTCGCGCGCGTCCGCCGTCTCGCGCGCCTCGCGCGCGTCCGCCGG
>Ga0181599_1003012_pt1 | contig 14651 bp, 10 predicted proteins | sample 041ome_3_FD_148658 | JGI IMG/M metagenome (GOLD analysis project Ga0181599, IMG submission 148658) | Coastal salt marsh microbial communities from the Groves Creek Marsh, Skidaway Island, Georgia - 041405US metaG (spades assembly) | ecosystem: Environmental > Aquatic > Marine > Intertidal zone >...
ACAACAACAACAACAAACACTTTTTCTCAAACACACAAAAACACACAACACTTATTATTAATAGAACATTAACAGATAAAACAACAGATATATAATAGAACGAAGAGTTAGAGAGAGAGAGAGAGAGAGAAAAAGAGAGTTTAGAAAAGAAATACATGCCTCTTCTTTATCAGTATCATCATCATCGTGATGATGATTCACCACCACCATCATCATCATCCAACAACAACAACAACGCAACATTAAAGAAGATTGAAAAAATCTCAAAAGTTTTACACGCGTTGTTTTTAACGACGGAAACGACGATGCATTGTAATAACAACAACGACGATGATGAGAAGAAGACAAAGAAGAAGAACAAAGAGGACGAGTATCGAGTTTTGAAGATAACAGACAACGGCTTTTGTGGCCCGTTAACGAAAATGACAAAAGAGAAAACTTTCCAATTGGAAAAGCATCCTCTCAAAGGGGGTGTTCGTCCCCCTCTTTTAGTGACAAAATACGCGAGTGTTTGGGAGCAAAAAAAGTACAACAACAACGTGAACAATGAATTCTCCTCGGAAGAAGGAGAACACTACCGCGATGTGCTCTCCTTGGCGAGAATGAGCGAGCAGTTTCAATCACGAGTCGTGGCTTTGCATCGCGTGAAAGAGCTCTCGTCATCGATACAACCTTTGACAACAACAACAACAGACGAAGAGGAAGAACAACAACAACAACAACAACAACAACAACAAAAGGAGAGAGAAGAGGATGTTGATTTTTTACTCGCGACGCATATTTTCGCGCCGGGTTCGATGAAAGCGAAACATATAGTGGAAGTGCTGGACGGTACTATCGCTCATAACAGAGGTAACGAGAAGAGTGTGATAAAGAAGAAACGAGAGGTGTACGCTTTGACGACGGCTTTGAGAAGCTTGAACGGCTTGGCGCGATATGTACAGATGCCTCCCATGAAAGAAGAGGATAAAAAAGAGACCCACGAAAGGTTACGCGCAGAAGCGAAGAGGAAGAGATGTTTAGTTTTACAGTCAAAGAAGACGATTATTGAAGCGTATAAGGAAATGATGTTGACGACGCCGAAGAGTTCTAAAATGGCTGACGAGAAGAAAACTTCTCAACAAAAATCAACCGTCGTCGAAAAAGGAGAACGACAAACGTCCGCGACCACAAAGGAAACAAAAGAACAACAACAGACGAATAGAAGTGAAAAGAGAAAGGAAGAGAAACCACAACACGAGAATAAAGTCGTCGCTCCTAAAAAGACCGTCGTCGTCGTCCCAGTCGTCGCGACGAACCTTCCGCCGAAAGGCAGAAAACAAAAGAGGACGCCGTTTTCACCGCCTCGGATCTTTGGACAAGAGATTACGAACAACTACAACTAAAAATAATAATAATTCGTTTTAAAATACTACACGTTTAAAAGTAATGCAAATAGTGTGGCGGTACCGTGGTTCTTTTTGTGCTAATACATATTATGGTATCATCAAATCATTCGAATATTCAAAAGAAGTTTCTCAACAACAACTAGGCGTAGGCGTGTTCGTACTTCTCGAATTGCCACGGATGAAATTCCGCGTCCAGCGGATGTTTCGTGCTATCTTCTCCCTCGTCGGTATTTGCTCCTGCTACGTTCGTGCACATTTTCTCCATCTCGCGAATATCTTCGTACGAGTTTTTGTTGTATTCAAACACGTGTTCGACAATCTCCGCCTCGTCCGCGGTGCACTCGGCGTTTTTGCCCGTCTCCAAGAAAAATCTCGGCTTCCACGGGCCGCACTCCAAAGCTCGCCTCTCTCGCCTCTCTGCTCTTTGCCTCTCTTCTAAAGCGGTTTTCTGCGTGCTCGCGGTTGAATTATCCGCTTTTTCTAAAGCTCTTCGATCTGGTCGCAACCTTGAATCGGATTTCAACAACTTACCATCCGCCGGAGCCGTTTCCGCGCCGATGGATTTCACCGCGAAAGAGTTGAACCCGTACGGGTGTTCGTGCGCTACTTTAATCTCGCTCTCCTCAACCTGCCACAACTTCTTCTCCCACGTGGTGGTTTCATCATCGCTTACTTTACTACATTTCAAATCTTTGTTCCAATGTCCGTACATTCTCAATTTCTCTTTTTCGTTGTTATCCTTGACGAAACCGTTGACTTCGTATCGACCTCGAGAGGACCAACCGCAGGCGGTGAACTGCAAATCGCACGTCGCTTTCGTCGTCAAGTTTTGCACGCGCATGTCACCGAACGTGTCCACCCAAATTCTTCCAACGATCAAGTTGTTAATTCTCGACGTGGGCGGGATAATGTTGAACGTCTCGTTCGTTCGTTTCAGATGAATTCTCGTGCGACCGATTGGAAAGACGTCCACCCAGTTCCCCATAAACTTCGTCTTCACCGCGGAGGTAATATCGTACGTCCATTTTTCCGTATTCGCGTGCCCGGCACCAATCGGCGGGTGGTGACTCACTTGCTCGTAAATCGCCGTGCTCTTGCCGTCGTCCAGTTTCAACTCGTACGTCTCGCCTAAAATCGGATTGAACGGTTTCTTCGTTCGCTCCATGGTGGAATACACGGACACCGCGTACGCGGTCACCAACGCCAACCTTACGTCCTCGTCCTCCTCATCCGCGGCTTCATCCAACAAATGTTGATACTGCAAAATCTCCGCCATCTTTTGCAACGTCGACATCGGTTCCATGATGAACACTGGCACGGAAAACACCGACATGACGTCCGCGCCAATCATATTTTTCAGCGTCGCCCACATCGCTTTCCTATCTTCCTGATGGTTCTTCCCGTCGTTCGGGTCTGTATCGCTCGCCCCTCCTTTCAAATCTCCGTCCCCTTCGTTTCCTCCGCCTTCGGTGACTTCGAGTTCATCCACGCCCGCCAGACTGTTTTAATGTTAATGTGAATGGTGTTGTTGTCATTCGCAGAGGAGTAGAGGAGTGTTTAAAAGTGGTAAGATTTTAATTTTTTTTGGGGGTCTTTTTCGCGTCTGTTTTGGCAGAGAAAAACAAAACCAAACGACTGACTGACTGACGACTGTTTTCTCCTTCTTCTTCTCGCTTTTATCACGTGCGACTCTCCGACGAAAGCGAAGACGACTACCACGATGGTTTTCGACGAAAGAGAGAACGAAAGAGAGATGGAGACTTTCTCCGCGCGCGCGCGCGTTGACATCTGTTGTTGCTTTTTTGAGATGAACTCGACGACGTAAACGACGCACACGAGACGAAACTCCGATGAAGAAAAAGAATAAACTCGGGGACTTTTACGCACTAGTTAATCCCGTCGCCGAGGGCGTTCACCAAGTCAGACCCAAAGGTGGAGACGCGACTGAATAAAGATCGGTGTCCAGGAGACGCTTTCATTTCAGTCGTCGTCGTTGGTGGTGGTGTTCCTTTAGTCGTGGCTTTTTTAGCGGCGTCCTCTGAATCGTCGTCAGTATCGAGTGGTCGTGGTGTGCCGCTACTCATACTCATCGTGCGTCGCTGTGGGTGAGTAGTACGAGATGAGTGAAAGTGTGTGGTGTTCTGTGTAGAAAAAAACGACAGTCTGACAGTCTTTTGTCACACAAACGAAAAAAAAAAAGCGATGGGGGGACACGTTCGATTTAAAGACGACGATACAAACGAGGATGACGAGGATGAGATGATGGACGTGGAGAAGAACAAAGAAGAAGAAGAAAAAGAAGAAGAAGGAGAACAACGAGTGGTATCGCACGATTTTGGCCCAGACCCTGAGTTTACGATACGGAAACCAGTGGCGAATTTAAAGACGATGATGATGATGATGGCGGCAGAAGAAGAAGTTACAGAAGTTAAAGACAAAGAAGATAAAAGAAGAAGAAGCGCCGTAAAGCTTCGCAACAAATGGACGGAAGAAAAAGGAGCATCATCCGATGCCTGTTACATCACGCAAATAGAATCGAACTTTGATTTCTCGAAAGTCTGCTATCGAACGAGCGCGAACGAGGCGAAAGTTTTCGATACTACTACTACTAATACTAATAATAATAACAACAACAACAACGATGTTATGATACTCAAGCACGAACGCGCGATGACTGACGCGCACTTTCCCGTGCCGAACGAATTAACGACGATTCTTTCGTGCTCGCACGATAACACGGTCCGAGAGTGGGACGCGAGGACAAATAATAATAACTGCGCCGTCGCGCAAGCGCGGGTACCGAATCATATTCTCGGTAAGAACGGATCCTTGGAGACGTGCTCCATCGGCGGCGCGAACGAAACAATTTTAGCAGTGAGTTGCGGAGAGAAGATTTTGTTTTACGACCGACGGATGATCAGACAAGGAGGAGGAGGAGGTGGAAAAGAGACGATGATGATTAAACAGTTTGAAGACGCGCACTCGGAAACAGTCACGAAACTTCGATTCCATCCGGAAAAGAGACACATTTTGCAAACGAGTTCCGTGGATGGGTTGACGTGCACGTTTAACTTACTCAACGAAATTGACGACGAGAACAGTTTAGTGAGTATTGGAACCGCGAATGCGGCGATTAATGAGTTTGGGTTTTTGAGTAGTAGGACGAGTAGCGGTAGCACTAGTAAAAATATCTTGTGGGCGTTGACTGGCATCGAGGAAATTCATTTGTTCGATTGCGACGCGGGTGTCGCGACGTGTGGCGTGGAGATTGGACACGTGAAGAACGCGAGAGAAAAAGCGAGAGAGGCAGCAAAGCAAGCAAAGGCGATGAGTGTAAAGAAAGCATCTTCTTCCTCGTCGATATCGAAGAAAGGATTGAAAGATTTGATCGAAAACGGCGTCGATTACATCATCAACGTCATCGACGGTGGCGAGGCAAATAACCATAAATATTACGCGTGCTGCGGAACAATCAACGGTACCGTCGGTTTGTTTCCGATAGCTTACGACGAAATCGCTATGAGGAGCGAGACGAGCACGCAACCGTTGACTTTACTCGCGCCGGAATACGTGTTGCCGAATGATTCTTCTTCTGAACAAGGAGGCCGTGGAGGAGACCGTGAGGATTTGATGATGAAAGGTCACGGCGATATCGTTCGTTGCTTACTTGCATCATCTTCTTCAACGGCGATGACGACTGATAGTCAAAACGTGCTGCACTTATACACCGGAGGCGAAGACTCTTCAGTGTGCTCGTGGACGACAACGAAAGACGAAGGTCATAATAATAATAACAATAACAACAATGATAACAATAATAATAATAACAACAACAACAACAACAACGTTGGCTTTGGAGGAGGCGCGATGAGGAACAGCCCATCGTCTTCGATCAGAAGCGGTCGCGAATCTCCGTATTAGTTTCTTCGTGTTTCAAAAACCGCGTAGAAAAATAGCAGAAATAATAATTTTAGAGTAATAGGAATCGTAATCGATTTTATCAACAACAACACGCTTAGTATTAAAGCATTTCTCTCTCTCTTTCTCTCTACTCTTTCTATTATATGTACTATGTAAAAACCGCACGACGCTCGTCCCCCGGTCGCAACTCAAATTATACACACAACAAAATATGTCCAGAATATGATCTAATAATAATAATAATAATAAAAGTCACAAACGTCTTCTCACGTATCATATACACGCCGCATAAGAAGTTACTTCGTCGCGTATTATTATTTATTTATTTATTCGTCTTCCACTGGAATAAATCTCCAAATTACCGCCATCATCGATCCCATAATCGCCATCCAGACGACCGAAACCGCCGAAGGCACTCTCACCAAGAATTCCGGGAAGTGCAAACTCGCCAACAAGAACCCAAATGCGCTCGATTTCATCGCCGTTTCAATCGCGCACGTTCTGCACGTCGTCTCCGAGTACTTGAATATCTTCATTCCCCAATACCCGAGCGCACCACCGAGTAAGTGCAACAAGAACGCGCCAACTTGTAACTTCATCCCGGCGTTCAAAATGCCCTCCGCGCATTGGGCGACGGACCCGCCGACCAAAATAACCGTCATGATGACTCCGACGATCGGGCAAAACGGCTCCACCGTTCGGCACGTTTTCGGCGTCACTTTGTTCAAAGTGACACCTAACACGACGGGCACCAAAACAACTTTAATCGTACTTATCGCCATCCCGATTGCGTTCACGTCCACAATCGCGCCCAACGCCAACTTGCAAATCAACGGCGTCATAAAAATGCACCCAATCGTGGTCGCTGTCGTCATCAACACGGACAACGCCACGTCTCCTTTCGCGATGTACGCGCACAAGTTCGACGCTTGGCCGCCGTTAATGCTTCCAACCAAAATCAAACCTGCTAACAACGGCCCGCTTAAGCCGATGGCGTTGCCGATGACGAAAGCCAACGCCGGCATGGCCACGTAGCAGTACAAGAATCCGAGACCAATGACGTCTGGTTTCTTAAACACTCTCAAAAAGTCGTCGATAGTTAACGTGATTCCCATGGAAAACATCAACAACGCCAAGCAAAACGTAATCATCGGCGTGGTCATGAAATTGAAAAACGCCGGTTTCGTCAGCGCCAACGCCGCGGAGAGCACGGTCCATAACGGGAACAAGTTGCTAAATAACGCGGAGAACTTCGAAAACGAGTCCATGGCGGTCGCAGCAGAAACACGAAGTCCACCATTTCCCATCGTGGCTTTGCGTTTTTGCATGAAACCTCTTTTGTTCGTTTTCGTCGAATTCGTTGTCACCAACATCAAGGTTTTTGAAGACGATTCCAGCGAAGAAGAAGAAGAGGTCTTTTCACCACCAACATCCTCGCCTCTTCTGCTTTTCATCATCATCATCGCTTTTGTGGTGGTATTCGTGGCTTCGCCTCTTCTGTTTACTCTTCTTTGACTTCTCGTCTTTGGAATCGTCGTCGTCTGAATCGTCTTTTGCTTCTTAAAAGAAGAAGATAAAGACGAACGCTGCTGCATCATATCTGCTAAAGACGAGGACGATTGCATCATTTTCCTCTTATTAACTTCTTCTTCTCCCTCTTATATATGCTCTCTCTTATATATATACTCTCTCGTATGCTTCGCTTTTGCGACTTTTAGAAGAGAGTAGTAGTATTATATCCGATTATTATTATTATTGGCAGTTTAGGTTGTGCGCAAAGTGATACTAATAATAATAAAGAGAGATTATTTCTCATCAGAAGAAGAAGAAGAGAAGAAGAAAAAGGATGGAACGCACGTGGCAAAATTTCAACACAAAGAGATTGAGGCGAAAACTGACACATGATTTTTGAGAGCCCACACAAAAATGAACCGGAACAAGCTTTTCCCTCTCTCTCTCTCGATATTTTTTTGATCTTGGAGCTTCCATCACCAAAAAACTGATTCTTCTTTTTTATTCAAAAAAGCAGTTAAAAAACACCTTTAAGAGAGACTCTAATCTTCTTTAAAGTAACCGCACGCGCAACAGAAGAAGAGAAAGAACTTATTAAAAAGTGTCTCTTTTCTCCTCCTAAAATCCTCATTACGTTTCTTTTTGTGATCTCATCATTAAAAGAAGTTTATTTTCTTTTTTGTCTTCTTCTTCTTAGTTGAATGATGACGATGATGATGACGACGAGTTCAACTGCATCATCCGCCGTCGGAAATTCGATCGCGTGTACTCATAAAACGCAAAGAAACGTTGTTTCTTCCAGATCTTCGATCAAAACGCAACAACACCAACAAAGAAAAGCAATCTCGATGAGTAGGAAAGCGACAAAAACTTTGACGAGAAGATCTCAAACGAGAAGAGGCGCTTCAGTCGTCGTTTACGCGAGTCAAGACGATGGATTCAAAGTTGCCGTTTTAGGCGCCGCTGGTGGTATCGGGCAATCGCTCTCTTTATTGCTCAAAATGAATCCGATGATTTCTGAGTTAGCGCTGTATGATGTCGGACAAATCGTCAAAGGTGTGGCCGTGGACTTGTCTCACTGCAACACCGCGTCCACCGTGAATGGTTTTTGCGGCAACGAAGAGCTCGGAGAAGCTCTGAAAGGGTGCGATTTAGTCATCATACCGGCGGGCGTGCCTCGTAAACCGGGGATGACGAGAGACGATTTATTCTCCATCAACGCCGGCATCGTTCGAGATTTGACGCAAGGCGTGGCCGATCACTGCCCGAACGCAGTCGTGGCGATTATTTCCAACCCGGTAAATTCGACCGTGCCGATCGCGTGCGAAGTGATGAAGCAAAACGGGAAATTCGACAAGAGGAAAATTTTGGGCGTGACGACGTTGGATATCGTGAGATCGGACGAATTCGTTTCGACTTTGAAAGGTTTGGACGTGAACGACGTTGACGTGCCGGTGATTGGTGGTCACGCCGGTATCACCATCTTGCCGTTGTTGTCGCAAACGTTCCCGCAAACGGCGTTTAGTGAGAGAGAAACGGAAGATTTGACCATTCGCATCCAAAACGCCGGGACGGAAGTCGTCGAAGCTAAAGCCGGTGGCGGTTCGGCGACTTTGTCCATGGCATATGCCGCCGCGCGTATGGGTGAGGCTATTTTGAGAGGCTTGAGTGGCGAATCTGACGTGTACGAGTGCTCGTACGTGTCCTCCGATATTGTTCCGGACATGCCGTTCTTTGCGACCAAGTGCAAGTTGGGCAAAGAAGGCGTCGAAGAAGTGTCGCCGATTGGCGACATCACCGCCTACGAGCAAGGATGGTTGGACAAATTAAAACCAGAGTTGAAAGCGCAAATCGATAAAGGAATTTCCTTCATCGTCGATGCCCCGCAAAAGATTTAAATGTTGATCATGCGTTACTAAAATAATTATTATTAAAATATATAATTTAACGCATCATCATCATCATCATCATCGGCTTCGGCTTCAAAAAGAATACGAGAGAGAAAGAGAGAATATAATACAAGTTTAAATACACCACCAGTATGAATATAATCAACCGCTACCTACTAACGCACATCGGTGTACTTATTTTGAGATAATATTATATATTATTGTTGTTACAGCAAACGCTATCTCTTTCACTCGCCTAATAATCTATGATTCTTCACACCGCCGCTTTTGAAATTGTCGTCGACCAAATGTCCTCCTTCTTCTCGTTATCCTCCTCGTTGTCGTCGTTGTCAACGAATCGATTGTGCGTGCCACCAACTCCGCCGGGTTGATAAAACGGGAACTTCAAAACTTCGTTCGCGGATGTGCTCTTTGACATGATCACTTTCTTTTGTTGTTGTTGTTGTTGTTGTTGTTGTTTCGCCATCTCTTTTGCTTGTTTGAGAAGATTGAGATCTTCTTCGGAATCGTCGTCCATGTCCTCTTCCTCTTCCTCTTTTTCCTCTTCTGCTTCTTCTTCGACCATCATATCTTCTTCTAAGTCGCTGTCTGATGATTCTAAATCTACCCCGTTGAAGAGTAAATATTGTCGATCGTCTTCGTCTTTGCCTTCGAAGAAATCCTCGTACACTTCCCACGGATCGCAATCGAAAATATTCACATCCGAGTAGTTTTCTTCGTGTTTTTTCAACTGATCAAACCCAAAAGTTTTGTAAATCTCCGTTCTCGAGGGATCTTTGAAGCACAGGTACGCGACCGTGAGCTTTTTAAAGTCTAAAGTCGCTTTGTGCGCGCGAGTGAGTAGTATGGAGTTCTTCTTCTTGTCGTTGTTGCTCTTCTCCCTCTCGTCGTCGCTCTCGTCGTCGTTTAAAGAGCAACAATACATCTCTCTCAGTTCGCTCCCTTTCTCGCCAAACGCGGACAAATCTTTAATCAACACCAACTCCCCGTTCTTTTCCATCTCGAGATACGCGTTTTCCGTCTCGTCGCGTCTGCCTTTGTTCGTCGAAAAATTCGTTCGCATCTTTTTCTTCTTCTTCTTCTTCTCCAAACACACTCGACAAATATCCGTCAAATCATCCGCCGTTTCTCCTCCGTCTCGTTCATCTTTTTCTCCGCTTCTACTTCTCGAACCGGTGGTGGTGGTAAACCTGTACCATCTTCCCAACTCTAAAAGCATGCCGCATTGATCGCACCACCCTCGCATCCTCCCGCTTGACGCCGCGTTATAACTCGGATGCAATCGTTGACTGAGTTTGTGATACTTACTTCTCGCGACGTCCGCGTTGATTTTCAATGACGACGACGACGACCGCTTACCATTTGTCTTCAACTTCAGTTCAAGGAAAAAGTCAAACGCGTCGTTCAGTTCGATATTCCCTCGTTCAAATCTCGTGCGTTGTTCTTCTTCTTCTTCTTTGTCTTCTTCTTTGTCTTCATCTCCTTCTTTATTAGAGAAGTAATCTTTCTTTCGAAACGCGCGTATTTGATTCGTCTCCGAAATCGTTCTCGACCCGAGCATATTCTTTCCTTTTTCTTTCACCATCTGGTGTATTAAAACTCGAACTGGGAGAGACAACTGCGTCTCGGAAAACGTGATGGAATTGTTGTTTTTACTGTTGTCGTTGTTGTCCTTAACAAACGCCTCGAACTCTTTCAACACGGACTCGGGAATACTGCCGTCGCCGTCGTTTTGGCGGCTCTCATCGTTGTTGTCGTTGCTTTTTAAATGACTCTCATCATTAACAGAGCTCTTCTTCTTCTTCTCCTTTTCCTCCTCCTCTTTTTCTCGTCGCACTTCTTTTGTTGATTCTTCTTCTCTCATCATCATCTCATCAGCTCTGTCCGTGATGATGATTTTGATGAATCGAGATGACTTTTTATCAGAGACTCTTAAATTATATAAGAGTTGAGCACAGAGAGAGAGTAGTACTCCTACAGTAAGTGTGTCTTTTCACAAAGAACGAAAGAATCAAAGAATCAAAGGGATATCTCTCTCTCGGTCTGATGAGACTCTCTGATGAAATAATGACTCTCTCTTAACAGACTTATATGATACTAAGTCTGTTGTGTTTAAACAACTGTCTAAAAATGAATTAATTTCTCCTTATAAAAAAATTGCTTCTTTTTTGTGTCAAATCAAAAACAGTCTGACAGTCCAAAAAATGTATTCAATCGAACCTTAAATTTCTTCATTTTTACATTCACACCGTACACGAGTGACAACAACAGTCGTCGTCGTCTCGTCTTTAGTATTATTATTAAACGACACACAGTGAAGACGAGACGACCTTTAATAAAAACAACACGAATAACAACAACGCGACTTTTATGACGATGGGAGGAGAAGAAAACTTTAAGAGCGATTCAGACGAGGGAGGAGGACGAAAAAGTAAAGTGTTAACGTTCAAACTCGCAAAAGAATCCGAGTTACGAGTGGAGTGTAAATTGAATCGATTTTTCCACGTCGCCGTGTTGCCAAACTCCGGGACGTGCGAGATTTTTGGAAGCGAAATTGGATCGTCGTCGTCTTCTGCGTTATCGAGTGGTGGTTTATCATCAAGCGTTGGTGGTACGAATACCACGAAGAAAAAGTTGGGAGGCGGGAAGTGGGCGTTTTTCACGTACTCTGGGTGCACGATTGAACTGGAAGAAACGAATCAGACGAATGCGAATTCGAAGATTCATCTGACGACGAAGAAGACGAGCGGTGAAGGCGCCGGCGGCGAGGATTTTGGTGACGATACGGGAACAAGAAACGAGGATTCAGACGACGATTTAGAAAAGAGTGGAGACGAAGAGGATAAAGATAAAGAAGAAGAACAAGCGATCGAAATAGCGTACGTTTCCGAGGAAACGCCGATGGTGAGTTACTTGAACGTGCACGGCGTATTAGAGGCGAAGCGAAAGAAGGCGAGAGATTGCTCGTCCGCTTTAGTATCGAGCGACGACGCGGTAAACGAGATGGAGAAAGAAGAGGAGGAAGAAGATACAAAGAAGAAGAGGAAGAGAGGAGAAATAGTAGAAGGAGAAGAGCAACAGGAGGAAAAAGAAAACGATGGGGTTCGTCAAAAATCATCCGCGGGTCCGCGAGTGTTAATCGTTGGCCCGGCTGACGTCGGGAAATCTTCCTTGTCGAAAATCCTCATCAATTACGCCGCGCGACAAGCGTGGTCGCCTTTATTCATCGATTTAGATCTAGGCCAAAACGCTATTTCAGTCCCGGGAACGATATCGGCCGCTCCAATCGATCACCCGATAAATCCGTTCGAGGACGGCGCGCACGTGAAATCTGAAATGCCTCTCAGTTACTTTTTTGGCGACGTGACGGTTACGGAAAACTCGAAAGAGCACTATAAATTTCTCGTAGAGAAAATAGCGGAAATGATGGAGGCGAGAAACTCGAAAAACGAACACGCCAGACATTCCGGGTGCATAGTGAACACCATGGGATGGATCGAAGGGTTAGGCTTAGAGTTGATCTTACACGCCGTGAAAAGCTTAGAGATTGATACGGTTTTGTGTTTAGGCCAAGAGCGATTGTTTCAAACGTTATCGAAACAGTTCGCGAAAGACGCCGCTTTGGCGCAGCAGCAACAGCAAAAGAACAAGAAAAACAAGAAGAAAACATCAAGTAGCGATGATGATGGTAAAAAAGTCGAAGCGGCGGTTGAGATTCTCTCTTTGAAGAAATCCGGGGGCGTGGTTGAACGAACGACCGAGTTCAGACGTAAAACTAGAGACGATCGGTTTCGCGAATACTTTTACGGGTTCGATTTTGTCTCGAATCCTCTCTCGCCGGTGGCGCAATCGGCGTTTTTCTCCTCCGTTTCCTTTTATAAAGTTGGCGGGGGCCCGAAAGCCCCAACGTCTGCGTTACCGATCGGTCAAGAAGCGAGCACGGACCCGATGCGAGTCGCTTCTGTGATCCCATCCATGTCTTTAGTCAACGCCATCGTTGCGGTTTCGCACGGTAAAACGCAATCGGATTTGTTAACCTCAAACGTCGCCGGGTTCATTCACATCGTCGAGGTTGATATGCACGCCAAACGTTTCACGTACTTGAGTCCGAACCCGGGGCAATTGCCGAACACGAACTTGATCGTCGGCAACGTGAAATGGTTCCCGGAGAATTAATAATAAAAATTACTATTAAAAATTACTATCGTCTAAAAGTCATCCTCCTTTCCTTGTCAGCCAGCTTCCTTTTTTCGTCGTCGTCGTCTGAGTCGTCGCGTTGTTGCTACTCTCGTCGGTTCTGCTACTCCTATTATTATTATTATTATCATCAAACGCTGCTTTTTCGACGAAATCCTTATAGTTCTTCTCTCTCACCGTCTCTCTCCATCTCTTCAACTCCTCCAACTCTTCGACCACGTCTTCTAAACTCTCTTTCGTTAACTCCATCAACTTTGTCAGCTGTTGCCTTTCCACGGCGGCTATTTTTTTCTTCTCCCGTTCGCGTTCGTTCGATTTTTCGGCTTCCCAATACACCAACCCTCCGGCGACGGAAAAGAGAAAGATCTCCGACACTAACTCCGCTCCGTTCGTCAAGGCGACGTCGTCCGACAAAGGTTTCACGTATTGGTGGTGCGACGACGAAGACGCTCCGGAAGACGATTTACTCCGACCTCTGGTCACCACAATCTCTAACGGTTTCCCACTTTTTGTATCCATCACCGTCGTCGTCGCTGGTTTTCGTGGTATCGGCGCTTCTAACACGATGTACGAATACATGACGTTGATTTTCTGCGCCAAGGAAATGCACGTCTTTTTCAGCTCTGGTTGACTGACGATGAAGGATTTCAACGATTTCGCCATCGGTTTGGAGACTGTTTTCAGAACCAACGAGAACGCTTTCACGTATAACGCCATTTTCTTGTTGTTATTATTATTAGTCTTCTTTTTGCAAACGAAACTACTGTCTTCGTAATGTCTGTGTTATCTGTTTTGGATATAATGGATGAAGTAATTTGAATGACTCAATTCCGCAACGCAATGTATAGAATCGAGAGGATTTGTTTCGTCGTCGTTTCCTCCTCCTAATCCTCAAGCACGACTCCTACTACCACCAAAACCAGAACCAAAAACGCTCTCTTCTTCTTAAAGACTGAAACTCTTTGAAACTTTTGTTAATAAACACAATAATAATAAATAATGAAGTGTTTGTTGTTAAAAATTGAGAAACGAACTTGAGTTTTAATGTGGACAAATAAAGGACGAGACTTTTACGATTTTTTGCGCGCGTTAGTAGTGTTTACAAAAAAACTATTCTTATTCAAAGAAGTCTAATTATCGATGATTCTGAATGGCCTGGCACGTGGAGCTCTCCGTCTTTGTAAGACCAACCAGGTGGGAGAGGAGAGTTATTGTCGAGGAGGTATTTTAAACATTCGGTTTGGTTGTTGTTGTGTGCGTATATTACGGCGTCCTCGTCCCACGGCGCTTTGGCGGTTTCGTGTAAGTACTTCAAACAGTCTAAGTGACCTTTCTCGGCCGCAAACTGACACTCAAATCCGCTATATTTATCAAACTTACGCTCGACAAGGTATTCGAGTATGTGAAGATGACCATTTAAAGCCGCCCATCGGGCAGTTAGCGAATCCCAAGGCGCTTTGACTTCTTCGTGTAAGTATTTGAGTACCTCGAGATGACCTTCTAAGGCAGCACATGCACACGTTCCCGCATCAATAGGACACTCATTTACCACGCAATACTTTACCATTTCCAGATTACCTTGGTCTACGGCCGCAGTAATCGTCCTATAATCCCATTCACACTTTTTCTCCTCTCGTATCCACTTGAGCAACTCGAGTTTATTCGTGTAAGCAACTTCCCAGCAGAAAGATCTTTCGTCTTCTAAGTAATCCCGCCACGACGA